>OBIM01000103.1_pt1 | contig 46945 bp, 38 predicted proteins | sample 1496191 | NCBI WGS metagenome assembly OBIM01 (sample SAMN00265067, study PRJEB22529) | human gut metagenome
CTAAAGAGCGGTCTTTTTCTTTATAAAATGCTTGAATTCTTTATTTTATAAGGCTTTTATGTTATTATAAGATGATAAGATATAAAATATATAAGGAGAAGTTTGTGAAGATACGCGGTATTTTATTTGATTTAGATGGAACATTGATCGATACTATCGATTTGATAATCCAAGCATTTGAACACAGCTTTGCAGTTTGCTTGAATAAAAAGATGCCACGTGCAGAGTTGGTGAAATATTTTGGGCTGCCGTTACGCAGTGCTATGGAAAATTATGTAGATAAAAATCAGGTAGAAACATTATGTGCAGTTTATAGAGAGTTCAATCTAAAATATCACGATGAGCTTATTAAACCGTTTCCAGGGGTTAAAGAAACATTGTCTGTTTTGCAGCAGCGTGGAATAAAAATGGCTGTTGTTACTTCCAAAAAGGTACCAATGGCCAAACGCGGTTTGCAGTGTATGGGGTTGGAAACCTATATAGAAGCGGTTATTGGATGTGATATATGTCAACATCATAAACCACATCCAGAACCAATGGAGAAAGCCTTGAGCGCTCTTAAACTGAAAGCTGAAGAATGCCTTTGTATAGGCGACAGTCCTTTTGATTTACAAAGTGGACAGGCGGCAGGCTGTTATGGTACGGCAGCTGTTAGTTATACCAGCTTTGACTGGCAGGAAATGCTTGATGAAGGTAATCCAACGTATATTCTGAAAGAAATGCCAGATCTGATAAAGATTATTGATGATCTGAACAATAAACACTAAGGAGGACAATATGCGTAAAATAGCAATCATAGGTGGAACAGGAATCTATAGTCCGGAAACGTTACAATGTTTTGAGGAAAAGGTGATTCAAACTCCTTATGGAGCAGCTTTATGTAATATTGGAACAATGTGCGGCAATCAGGTAATTTTCATTACCCGTCATGGTGTGGGACATAAAACAGCTCCGCATAAAGTAAACTATCGTGCAAATATCTGGGCACTGAAAAGTCTCGGTACAGAAGAAATTTTTGCGACTACTGCAGTTGGATCTTTAAATCCTGATATGGAACCCGGACATTTCGTTGTATGTGATCAGGTTTTAGATTTTACGAAAAGCCGTATCAATACTTTTTACGACAATCCAGAACGTGGTGTCGCTCATGTTGATTTTACCAATCCTTACTGTCCAAGATTACGAGACAAAGTAATTAATTGTTTATATAAAACAGATATTATTTTTCATAAAAAAGGCTGCTATGTATGTACTGAGGGACCTCGCTTTGAAACTGCTGCTGAAATAAAAATGTTTGCAATGTTGGGCGGTGACCTCGTTGGTATGACTAATATGCCGGAATCCTTGCTGGCCAGAGAAGCAGAAATGTGTTATACAAATTGTTCCATAGTTACTAATATGGCTGCCGGAATTTCTCCGACACCTCTTTCTCACAGTGAAGTAGTTGAAGCTATGGATAAAAGTATTAAAAATATGGAACAGCTTATCAGCGCCTTTATTGCTGCTAATGAAGCTGATAGTATGGAGTGTGGATGCCCGCAGTGTATGACTGAATTTGGTGGTTTTACTTTATAAGGAGCCTGTAAAAATGGTTAAAACTATGGAATGGCAGGGACAGAGCCTGCTTTTATTAGATCAGACGAAGCTGCCATCAGAAATTATAACTATTCTTTGTAAAGATTACCGTAGAGTAGGAGAAGCAATAAAACGTTTGGAAGTACGAGGAGCACCTGCTATTGGTGCGGCTGCGGCCTTTGGAATGGTATTAGGATGGCAGGAGCTTGCATCAAGATATGCTGATTTCAGCCAGGAAACTCTTTTAATAGAGTTCAAAAAAATAAAAAACTTTTTGCTTTCTACTCGCCCGACAGCAGTTAATCTTGGTTGGGCAGTTGAAAAAATATATAAACATGCTGTTGCTATGATAAATGCACAGCAATCTTTAAAAGCTATTGAAACTTCATTGGGAAATTTAGCCTGTAAAATTTATCAGGAGGATATTGAAGTCAATAGAAGGATTGGTATCTATGGGGCCGCATTATTGCCGCAGCAAGCCAGAATACTCACGCATTGTAATGCAGGAGCTTTAGCTACCTGTGGATGGGGAACTGCCTTGGGAGTTGTCAGACAAGCTTTTTTAGATGGACGGCTGGAGATGGTATACGCAGATGAGACACGACCGTTATTACAGGGGGCGCGTTTAACAGCCTGGGAATTAATAGAAGATAATATTCCTGTTACTTTGATTACCGACAATATGGCAGCCTGGGTTATGCAAACTCAACATATAGACTCTGTTATAGTCGGCGCAGATAGAATTGCTGCCAATGGTGATACGGCAAATAAAATCGGTACTTATGGAGTGGCATTGGCTGCAAAATATCATCAGATACCATTTTATATTGCTGCACCGATCAGTACTTTTGATTTTACTTTAGAAACTGGCAAACAGATCCCTATTGAAGAACGTTCTGCTGACGAAGTACGATTGCTTCATAGTGTGGTAACAGCACCACAGCAGGTGAATGTTTTTAATCCTGCTTTTGACGTCACTCCGGGAGAACTGATTACCGGCATTATTACAGAATATGGTGTTATATCTGCGCCATATATAGAAAATATAAAAAAATTGCAGAAAATACTGCAAGAGGAGGACTAATATTAACTATGGAAAGTATGATTCGTGATATAGCTTTAGCACCATCCGGAAAGCAAAAAATCTCTTGGGTAAAGGAGCATATGCCTTTGCTCAATATTCTTAATGAAAAATATAGTAAAAATCAAATTTTTAATGGTTTGAATATGGTAGTTACCATTCATTTAGAAGCGAAAACTGCATATTTGGCCCAAGTACTCAAAAATGCTGGCGCTAATGTAGTGGTAACCGGCAGCAATCCGCTGTCTACTCAGGATGATGTAGCTGCAGCGTTAGCTGATAGCGGTGTTACTGTTTTTGCAACCCATAACTGTACTGATAAAGAATACGATATGTATCTCAGCAAAGCATTAGATGTTGAGCCTGATCTTATCATTGATGATGGCGGGGATCTTGTCAATATGCTGCACGGTGAACGCAAAAATTTGGTTGCCAAACTTATTGGCGGCAGTGAAGAAACTACTACTGGCGTGCATCGTTTAAAGGCTTTATCCAATAACGGTAAGTTGGCTTTCCCCATGATTGCAGTTAATGATGCTTATTGCAAATATCTTTTCGATAATCGTTATGGCACTGGCCAATCTTCTTGGGATGGTATTATGCGCACTACAAACCTTTCTGTTGCAGGAAAAACAGTAGTCGTTGCTGGTTATGGCTGGTGCGGCAAAGGTGTAGCAATGCGTGCTAAAGGATTAGGAGCTAATGTTATAGTTACTGAAATAGACCCTATTAAAGGGATAGAAGCTGTTTTTGATGGGTTCAGAGTAATGCCTATGCAGGAAGCTGCTAAATATGGCGATTTCTTTGTTACCGTTACCGGCTGTAAAGATGTTATCACAAAAGAACATTTTGCTGTTATGAAAGATGGAGCCATTCTTAGCAATGCTGGTCATTTCGATGTTGAAATAAACATCAAGCATCTTGAAGAATTAACTGTAGAACCGTCGTATGAGGTTAGAAAAAATATCAGAACTTTTACGATGTCAAATGGCCGCAAAATAAATTTATTGGGAGAAGGCCGTCTTGTAAATCTGGCCTGCGGCGATGGACACCCTGTAGAAGTAATGGATCTTTCTTTTGCTATGCAGTTTTTAGCAATGAAATATCTGTGGGAACATAAAAATGAACTTGAAAATAAACTTTATGTTTTACCAGAAGAGTTGAATACAGAAATTGCTGCGCTTAAATTACAAGCTATGGGTGTAGGTATTGATAAGTTAACGCAGGAACAGGAAACATATCTGCACCAGGCCTAAAGGAAGTGTTAATTTTGCAGGATGATCTCATTATTGATGCGGCTCGTAGACAAATAGTTACTGCAGGCATAAAAATGGTCGAGCAAAAAATGATTGCAGGATCTTGGGGAAACCTAAGTATAAAAATAGATACTTCACGTTGTGCAATAACACCATCTGGACGTAGTTATGACAGCTTAAATACTGAAGATATTGTTGTTGTGGATATGCAAGGTAATAAAATAAAAGGAGCTTTGATTCCTTCATCAGAAACACCTCTGCATCTGGCAATCTATAATGCTATACCTGCAGCACAAGCCATAGTTCATACACATAGTGTTTATGCCAGTGCCTGCGCTGCGCTGCATAGATCGATACCAGGGTTAATTGAAGATCTGGTGCAAATAATAGGCGGTAGTGTGGACGTTGCCGAATATGCGTTACCGGGAACAAAAGTATTAGCTGAAAATGCCTTAATAGCTTTACAAGATAAAAAAGCTGCATTACTAGCTAACCATGGAGTTGTATGCTGGGGAATTTCTTTAGAAACTGCTTTAATGACTGCTGAAATAGTTGAGAAAGCAGCACATATTTATTGTATTTGTGAAACTATGGGCGGTGCTAAATTATTACCGGAATCAGACATTGCTATAATGCATGATTTCTACAAGCAGCATTATTCTAAACGACAAATAGAAAAGGGAGATGAAGTACTTGAGTAAATTACTAATAAAAAATGTAGAAATAATTTCTGCTCCCGATAACGAAAAATATTTTTTAGGCATTGATAATGACACTATCAGTGTTATCAGCAAAGAAATGCCAACAGGTTTTGAAAATGCTGAAATAATCAATGCTTCTGATAAGATTGCAGTGCCTGGTCTGGTAAACACTCATACACATGCTGCTATGACTTTATTGCGCAGTTACGCAGACGATATGGTATTGATGGACTGGCTGCAAAATAAAATCTGGCCTGCAGAAGCGGGATTAAATGATGAAGATATCTATTGGGGCACAATGCTTTCAATCGCAGAAATGCTTAAAACAGGAACTACATGTTTTGCAGATATGTATTTTGCAATGGATAAAGTTGCCCAGGCAGTGAATGAAACTGGTATTCGTGCTTCTTTAAGCCGTGGTCTGGTTGGACTTACACCAGATGCTGATGAAAAACTGCAGGATAATGAAATGCTTTTTAAAAACTGGCATGGAAAAGCTGATGGCCGTATTAGAGTAATGTTTGGTCCTCATGCTCCCTATACTTGTCCTGTCCCATATTTAAAGAAAGTTGTAGCTAAAGCCGGTGAATTGAATGCGGAAATTCATATGCATTTATGTGAAACGGCAGGAGAAGTAAGCGATTGTGTAAAAGAGCACAATATGACACCTATAAAACTAATGAATAGTTTAGATATGTTTGATTGCGGAACTTTAGCTGCACATTGCGTGCATGTAAGTGAAGCAGACTTGGATATAATGGCTGATAAAAAAGTCCGTGTAGCACATAATCCGCAGAGCAATCTAAAGCTGGCCAGCGGTATTGCTCCAGTGCCGGCAATGCTTAAACGTGGTATTATAGTCGGTTTAGGTACTGATGGAACGTCCAGCAATAATAATTTGGATCTTTTAGAAGAGTGCCGTCTGGCAGCTATGCTTCATAAAGGAATAAGCGGTGATCCATTGCTTATTCCCGCCCAGGAAGCTTTAAAATTGGCAACTAAACAAGGTGCTTCGGCTTTGGGATTTACTGATGTAGGAGAGATTGAGGTAGGTCAGAAAGCTGATATTGTTCTTTACGATATGCAGAAGCCTTATTGGTATCCACGCCATGATCGTGTTTCTTTACTGGTTTATGCTGCAAGCGCAACTGATGCTGATACAGTTATTGTCAACGGTAAAGTTTTAATGAAAAATGGCGAACTGTTGGAAATGGATGTAGAAAAAATTTATGCGGAGGCCAATATGCGAGGCCATCGCTTAACTAGATAAAGCAAAAAACTTTAGGAGTGACGAGAGTGGCAAAAATACTTGTAAAAAACAATTTAGCACCTGCTGTTTATGAATTTATTATTGAAGCGCCAATGATAGCTCATAAATGCCAACCCGGTCAATTTGTTATGATTCGTACAGATGAAAACAGCGAACGTATCCCTTTGACTATAGCTGATTTTGATCGTGAAAAAGGGACAATAACTTTGATTGTGCAAACAGTAGGCAATACTACAACACATCTTTGTGAAACTTTTATTGTTGGTGATGAAATTTTAGATGTTCTTGGCCCATTAGGAATGCCTTCACATATGGGTAAATTCGGTACGGTTGTTTGCGTTGGTGGCGGTATCGGCGTTGCACCGGTTTATCCCATTGCTCGTGCTTATCATAAATTGGGTAATAAAGTCATTTCTATTATCGGTGCCCGCAATAAAGATCTGATTATTTTTAAAGAAAAAATGGAAGCTGTCAGTGATGAATTGATTATTACTACTGATGATGGAAGTGCTGGTCAGAAAGGCTTTGTTACAGATCCTCTGAAAGCAATGCTTGAAGCCGGTGAAAAAATTGATTTAGTCTTGGCTATTGGACCTGTTATTATGATGAAGAATGTTGCAGAAACTACCCGACCCTATGGAACACCGACTACTGCAAGTTTAAATACTATTATGGTTGACGGAACCGGAATGTGCGGTGGGTGTCGTGTCAGGGTAGGGGATGAAAATAAATTTGCATGTGTTGACGGCCCGGAATTTGACGCACATTTAGTAGATTTTGCTAATCTTGTTCAGCGTCAGCAAATGTATAAAGGTCAGGAAATGCTTGAATATAGCTGCGGAGGTCATTGCAAATGCGTGGAGGAATGAGAAATCCTATGCCGGAACAACCGGCTGATATAAGAAATAAAAATTTTGAAGAGGTAGCGCTTGGTTATGATATGGCAACTGCTATCGATGAAGCACAGCGTTGCTTAAATTGTCCTAAACCGCGCTGCGTTGAAGGTTGTCCGGTTAATGTAGAAATACCAGCTTTTATTCAAGCTATTGCTCAAAGTAAATTAAATGAAGCTATAACTATCCTGAAACGTAAAAATAGTTTACCAGCTGTTTGCGGACGCGTTTGTCCTCAGGAAAATCAGTGTGAAAGTAAATGCGTTTTAGGTATCAAAGGAGAATCCGTTGCTATCGGACGTCTCGAACGCTTTGTTGCAGATTATGCTCGTGAGCAGGGAATTGATATCACCAAAACTGATATAGATTCATCAAAAGATAAAAAGATAGCAATTGTTGGCAGTGGTCCTTCAGGTTTAACAGCTGCAGGAGATCTTGCGAAAATGGGCTATGATGTTACTATGTATGAGGCTCTTCATGCTCCAGGTGGAGTTTTAATGTATGGTATTCCACAATTTCGCTTGCCGAAAGAAATTGTAAAACACGAAATTGACGCCTTAAAAGATTTGGGGGTAAAAATAATCCCTAATGCCGTCATTGGCAGAACCTTCACCATCAAAGAATTAATGGATGAAGAAGGATTCAGTGCCGTTTATGTAGGTACAGGTGCTGGATTGCCACATTTCATGCATATAGATGGCGAAAATTTAAATGGAGTCTATTCTGCAAATGAATTTCTTACTAGAGTTAATTTAATGCGTGCATACCAATTTCCTAATGTTGCAACTCCTGTATATGTAGGTAAAAATGTTGCCGTTGTCGGTGCTGGAAACGTTGCTATGGATGCCGCGCGTACAGCAAAACGTCTTGGCGCTGAACAGGTATATATAGTTTATCGCCGCAGCGAAGACGAAATGCCGGCTCGCAAAGAAGAGATAGGCCATGCTAAAGAGGAAGGCATTGAACTGAGACTGCTCAATAATCCTACCCGTATTCTCGGAAATGATAAGGGCTGGGTTAATGGTATGGAATGTGTAAAAATGGAACTTGGTGAACCTGATGCATCAGGACGGCGCTCTCCTGTAGAAATCAAAGGTTCAGAATATGTTCTTGATGTTGATATGGTAGTTATGGCGATAGGCCAAGGGCCTAATCCTTTACTTAAACAAACAACACCTGAACTGGAAACTAATAAACGCGGCAATATTGTTGCTAATGAAGAAGGTGCTACATCTATTCCTGGTGTTTTTGCCGGTGGCGATATAGTTACTGGTGCGGCAACAGTAATTTCTGCTATGGGAGCCGGTAAAAAAGCAGCTCTGGCAATTGATGAATATTTGTCAAAACATTAATTAAAAATTTCTTTCTCTGATAATAATAACCGTATAAAATATCCGGCAAAAATTTGCCGGATATTTTTAATTTTCTATTCATATTTGTTTTTATTTTACTTAACTTCAGAATGGTAAAAACTTCTATGATATGTTAAAATAAATAAGATAAGTTTTATATTAAAAATTTTTCTCCGAGGTGAATAAAATGCAATTTCCATTAGTATTAGGAGTTTCTGCACGTCATGCTCATTTATGCCGCGAGCATATGAACATTTTATTTGGTGAAGGGTCTGAATTACACCCCAAAAAATATATTGGACAACCGGGACAGTATTCTTCGGAAGAGCAGATTACTTTAGTAACTGCTAAAGGTGAGATGAAATTAAGGATCATCGGTCCTTTGCGTAAATATACACAACTGGAGCTATCTTTTACTGATGCCAGAAAAGTAGGTCTGAATCCTCCAATTCGAAATTCTGGAGATATTAAAGAATCTGCTGGAGGAAAATTAGTAGGACCTAAAGGTGAAGTAGAAATTACAGAAGGTGTTATTATAGCTGCACGGCATATCCATTTATATCCTGAAACAGCAGAAACATATGGTTTAAAAGATGGTGATATCGTTTCTATCCAAACAAATGGAGAACGTGCTTTAATTATGAATAATGTTTTAGTGCGTGCCGGTGAAGGGAATGCTGATGAAGTACATATTGATACTGACGAAGCTAATGCATGCAATTTAGACAGTGGTATGATGGTTGAAATTATTACAAAATAATTAACGAGGTGGTAAAGTGATAAAATTCTTGATATTTCTATCCCTGTTAATTCAATTGTCATTACTAAATATCGGTTATGCAAAAGAATATCGTAATCTTGAAGCTGGCTTTAAAATAAACATACCACAACAGGAAATAAACATTGTAAGTAAAAATTTTTATGGTGGAATGCAGCCTAATGGTAACTTTATTTACGTTTATAGCCTGAATCAAAAACAGGCATCAGATTTATTAGAAGAAAATTTCACTACAGATGCTTTTAATGATGATTATACGGCAATTGAATTATTGGAACGTTCTGGTATTGATCCTCAAAAAGCCAGTCTTAAATTATTGGATCCTGTTCTCTACTGGCCTTCAGATAAACCTTTTATTAAACAGCTGCCCAATGATGTTGCTTTTAATATTCAAACTCAAAAAATCCATGGCAAAAAAAGTTTAAATATGCAGTTTACTGAAAATATGGAAAACGAAATTAAGGATAAAAATTCATATTTATGTTCAATTGATTTGCTTTCTGCAAATAACAGATTATACGTAATCAGTACCAAAGTCTTAAACAGCCAAAAAGAGTCTGAAGTATCAGCTGAATCAATACGTAACGAGTATCGAAAAGGTGTGTTAATAACAAAACCTTCTGCAAATACTAATACATTAATTTACACTGATAAAATAGGAAAATTTAGATTTGATCTTCCTGAAAATTGGTATTATGTTCAAAGTTACTTTTCTGATAATCCGAAAGCTTGTTTGACTTTTGCCTTACCGTTGGAAACCTTGGAAAAAATTAAGGAAAAAACTCAAAATTTGGAAGCGAATGACTTAGATAAAGAGAAAATAGCTGATAATGTTTCCGAAGAAAATATAGCGTCATGGATGGATTTACTAACAGAAAGTGTATGGTCAGTTTCCTGTGAAACAAAAGAATTTGAGACAGCTGCTTATTTAGAAAATCCAGAAGCTACTAAAGCAGAGATGCAGTTGTTGTTTTCAGAGCTAAAAAACTATATTGAAAGCAGCCGCTACTATAAAAACAGTAAGTTTGATTTTGATGTCAATATTACTCCTAAAATAGGATATATAAATTTCGATCTATCATTTAATTTAAAAGATAAAAAAGATTTCGACAATACCGGCAGAATTTTCTTTACAAAGAAAAAAGGTGGTCTTGTAGTTTATACATCCACTCTTAGAAATACAGAACAACCAGCTTCTAAAGAACTCATAGAGAATATTAAGATGCTTGATTTACAGTGATTTTGATGCCCCTTTACTTAGCAGTATGAATGCAAAGGAGACATAAATATGAGAAAAACAATCTGTTCAGGAATCATCACATTCGGTATCTTGGTCAGTCTTTCCAGCTGCTATGCTTTCGACTATCGCAGTGAAGAAGCTGGTTTCAGTGTCGATATTCCAGATGATAACACTATTATTGTCAGTAAAGATCTGTTTGCGGCAGGCAGCAATAAGTCTGGCATGCATGGTATAGCAGCTATAAGTCAGCAATCTATTGAAAAATATACGAAAACAGCTTTTGCTACCAATAAATTTGAAAGTGATTTAAAGAAGATAGCTGAAGATATTAAAGCTGGAAAAGATATCTTAGCTGATCCTGCTTATGCTTATCTTACTGTACCGCAAAATGAGTTACAAGTATATATGCAGAAACTTATGCAGGATAATCCACAATCTTTACCTGGTAATAAAAACTATAAAATAACAAAGATTAACAAAATACCAGCATTAGAAATCAACAATGATATGCTGTTGAATTATGAAATAAAATTGCCAATTGCTTATACTCGGAAAGAACAGCAGAATATACAAAAATATAATCCTTATGTTAAATTCAGTGCTGATGGTAAACAGATGACAGCTCAGTACAATTTAATTTCTAAAATTTATATTTTGTCACAAAATGATCAATTATATAACATAAGCAGTGGATATGTTGAGTTTCCTGCAATAGAACAAAGTGAAACAGTGGTTGCAGAAAATAAATCTGATAAATTTATTCAAAAGTTTACAGACAATAAAGTTGATAAACGTGCATATAAGAAATTCTCTAAAGCGTTTACAAAAAAACTGAATTTCTTTAAACCACAATTATCTAATTCTGAACTTATTATTAAAGATGGTATTTTTAACAAAGAGTTCAAAGTCCCACATAACTGGCTGTACATTCAAAGCAATCAAAAAGTGGAAAATATGCCTGTCAGTTTCTTCGCTGCATTACCTGTCAGCAGCTTGGAAAAGATGGGGAAGGAGTATATAGATTCTAAATTATTTAATATTGAAACTACCAAAATAGGTATGAATGTGGAATCTAATAATATTGATGACTTTGATTTTAGCAAAATTTTAAAAGCTTATTCCGAAGGTGTTATAGGTATTTCGGCAGAATATAAGCCAGCTCGTCCTCATGACCAAGGCCCAAAGCAGTTTTTAGAAAATCCTGTTTTTACTAAAATTATGTTCGAAGAATTTATGAACAAACCGTTTTTGAATCCACGTGAAAAAGCAAAACTAGAAAAGTTTGTTCAGATTAAAAATTTTACACATGATATTGATATCAATCAAGAAAACTGCCTGCTTCAATTTACTTATGATGTAGATTTACATTTGCCACAAACTTTATCTAAAATCAACCGACCTGGTTATGACATTTTTCAAGAAACCGATTTGACAGATTTATCTATACATGGGCAAAAGAAAGTTTACTTTGATGCAGATAATCGAATTAATCTGTTATGTTATTTTACACAAGATAAAACGATGAAATCAAATTTGATCCAAAAAGAATACGACAGCTATAATTTATTCAAAAGTTCTTTGTTAAAAGAAAAATATTAAAAAATACTTTCTAACACCTGGATAATAAGTCTTAAAATATTATCCAGGTGTTTTTATCTAAAAATACATCGTCATAAATCGTTTTTAAGGCAAGTGAAAAACAAATTGAATAGAAGTTATAATACAATCGATTAAAACAGCTTAAAAGAGAAATTTACGCATATATGTGGATTTATGTTAAATATTTACGTTATAGAGTTTAACCGTATCAAAAATATCGTTAATACTTGCTGACGGCCGTGTTGAGGTTTGTAATCTTTATGTAACTGTTTTACATAATATATATAACAGGGAAATTTTGCTATAGACTAATATTAGGGAATTATATAAGCCGTGACACAACTTTTTGTATATTTTATACCGAAAAACAGTATAAAACTATAAAAGGTGTCACTCAGCACAGTTACATCAAGTGGGTAACTGTGCCAAGGTGACACCTGCGACAAACGTACGCGTATAGCGGACGTTATTTTGCCGCTGGTGAAGGAGGAACTACATCAGATGGAGATAATCCAACATCCAAATTGGAATCAACAGAAGAAGAGTTATTATTATTATCCAAGCTATTGTTTTGCACAAAAAGTCCAAGTTCAACACCTCGTTCATAATTATCTGGATTCTGAATAAATTCTAACAGTTTTCCAGGGTCGTTGTCAAATTCACGACGAACATTTGAAGGAAGTGAAGCGAATTGCTCCTCTGCATTCATAATTATTTCAAGAGCGGACTGATAATCAGGAACTTCAGAAACATCAACATATTGAGGAACGCCAGAAGCTACATGAGTAACAATACCAGTAGTTTGAAACTGATTAATAATATTATAAATATCACATTCAGCTGCAGCAGACTGCAATGTCTTAGAGGGCTCTGTAAACTCAATACCTTTGCTTTCAGCGCCTGTATAAGGGTCGCGATACTCTCTAGTCATAATATCACTCCTCAGCGCCTGCCGCGGGCAAAGTCGCCTTAGGCTCGGAAACTTCGTGACCTTCGCCTGCGGACGACTTCCTAACAAATTCCATTGCTTCATGACGGAAGCGAGGAACGTCGGACGTAATAACATTGCCTTTAGAAGCAATATATTCACCTAAATAATAAAGAGCAAAATCAGCAGGATATTTAGAAATAGTAGATTGAGGATCTAAAACAGCTTGCTCAAAAGAACGAGAAGCTTGAATTTCATTCTCTACACAAAAAGGAGAATCAAAAAACATAGCTTTTTTATCATAAACTGCAAACATTAACATAATATCACTCCAATACACGTTTTAATTGTTTTAATTTTAAAGCTTTCACATGATTACGAACATTAAGCCGCTGATAATCACAGATAGGGGAACAAGATTGAGCTATCTGATAACGCTTTTCCTTAACTTCTGCCATGCGAGTAGGGTTAATATCATCATAAATCTTGTCATAATACCTAGGAGGTTTTACTACTAATCCAGGCTTAATATATACTTTATCATTATCATATATATTATCTGAATACTTTAAGAACCAGTCACGCGCGATACCAGGTCGCCGCGACATGGTTACATATTCTGGTATTTTACCAGAATAATGAGCTACTGAATTATCTCCAGTAACCTTTTTAAGAATATACCGAGCAACATAAGCAGCGCTATCAAAAGTGACGCTACCAATAGTACAAAAACCGTAAGGCCAAAGAGATTCCAAACTTGGACTGCGATAGAGATAATTGCCATGTTTCACCTGCCATAATTCCTTATCAGGAAAATCAAAATTAAAAATAATAGCATGATGATGAGGACGATTATATAACTCTCCGTATTCTCCACAGTGAAAATACCGAATAGGGTAGATTTTTTCTCCAGTAGTTGAATCGTAAGTAAAGTCGGCACCATCATACCTCTTTCTAAAACGTTTCATAAACTTAACAAAATCATCAGGATTCAAAGAACGATTAGGCGACAAATGCGCATCGTCGAACGTGAGCGTTATAAAACAATTCTTAGACCACAAAGAAGCTTCATGTATACAACGAGTAGCCCACTGACGAGACCTTTCAAGCCGACAACCAAGACATTGACCACATGGAATTTTTATAGGCTCTAGCCCAGAACGACCTTTAAAGGTCAGACTGGGCTTACCATTTTTACCAAGATTATAAGGGTCACGCCATGCAAGAAGCGGCTTATAACAAGTCATTTATACTCTATAACCTCCGCGCATAGGACGAGCGCGAAGATTACGAGAATGAGTACGACGAGCTGTTTTGCTGAATAAACGGCGAGAGCCGCGACGAGAGATACGTCTGCGTTTTGCCACAATAAACACACTCCTTTAAAATTATTTGCCATTAATACCTAAAAGATAACTTGCGGCGGCCGCAATCGCAGTCACCAACGCAGTAAACCATTTGTTCATTAAATCACCTCCAAAATCGACCAAGAGAATTTCCAATTTCTCCAATAAAGGAGCTTAAATCTAAAGCACCGCTTGAAAGCGGACGGTCGTAATGTTGAGTACCGGCTTTATCACGAACATTCTTATACTTCCAATTCTGAGTCTGTTCATCATAGTAAGAACCTTGTTTACCCCAAAGTTCAGACTGTTGACGAGCTGACCACAAACGAGTATCAGCATCCATAAGAGCAGCAGTACCGAGAGCACCAAAATAGCCAGCTTGGGCATTAGCAATAATCCTTTCATTTTCAGTCTTTGCCTTAAGGTAAAAATCCTGTGAAGTAAGATAGCGAACATTAGCGGCAGAATTAGCAGTATCAACTGCATTCTGTACTTCCATACGTGTCAACTCACCAGCAATACGCTTTTCTTGAGCGGCATTAAGTTTTAAAGAACTATCAGTTTGCTTTGTTTGATTTTCAAGTTGCTTTTTCTGAATAGTATCTATCTGCCGGGCAGAATTATAATCAGCACCAAAAGAAGAACTAGTATTTGCACCAACCATACCTACAGAACCAGCAGAGCCTACAGAACCATTTAAACCAGCAAGAACAGGATTCAAACCAGCTTTCCGCATATCTTCTACTTGCCATTGATAACGATGTTGGTACAAATCTTTATTATACTGATACTGTCGCTCCTGAGCCTTAGAGTTAAAATAATCAGAAGTAGCACCACCAATAAGACCGCCTAAAGCGAAATTGCCTAAATTAGATAGCCAAGACATAATATCACTCCTTAGAAGTGGTCAACCAAGCCAGGAACGCCATAAACAGGCATTTCACGAACGCATTTAAGATTAAACCAGCAATCAACAATAAATTGTGGCTCATCCTGAACAGCAACTACACGTTTAATAGGTGGCTTATCTTCGATAAATTCACTAGAAAGGGTAGGGAGATTATCAAATTTTTGCGCCAAATGCCAAACATCCAAAGATTGCGCATAAGTGGAACGCAATTTACCTGTAATCTGAGAGGGGAAATAACGATATTCAGCATAACGTTCTTGATAACCAAAAACTTCATCATCTGCGGCAGTACCTTGAGCATAAATTTCTTTGTTAAGAATAGTCTGCTCACCGAGATGAGCAAGAACAGGCCAATAGAAATCAAAACGACCTTGACGAGTCCACATACGGTTAATACCTTGTTGATAGTTCAAATCCGCACGAATATTAATAAAGCCTAAAACATATCCATGTTCAACAAAGGATTTTACAAAGCCATGATGCTTAACAGCAGTCTGAGCATATGCGGCAAGATTACCTTGAGGCGTAGAACCAGTAACAGAACCAGAAGTTTGCTGTACTGGATTTACATTAATAGGAGTGGAACTACCGCCTAAATACTCGGGGCGTTGTAGGCGAGCATCGGGAGACATAACGCCAAAATGAGAAAGGAGAATTTCAGTATAACGTGTACCGCCTCTGGCATCACGTTCATACAACCTCTGAACCTGAAACGCCTGGCGAAGACTATTAATCGTATAGGCTGTAGCTGTAGTTAAATCAGCATAAATTGAATCAGGTTGACCAACAAGAATATTAGATAAAGAAGCTTTACCAACAAAAGAATTGCCAACACTACCAAAAGCATAAGTATTAGCGCCTTCATTCAAAGAGTAAGAACCAACATTAGTAGCAGTACTGGTAACCAAGTTAGTCAAAGAACCATTAGAAATGCCATGAATAGGAGCAGAAGTTCCAAGCGGAATTTCTACACCTGGACCTTTCTGTGGCCAAGGTAAAGCAGACGTGAAATAGTCATGGCGCTTACCACGTCTGACAAGCTTGTAATTTGCAATATCGTCCGGACCGTCTCCTTTTTCGAAAGGCAAACTATCTTGAAGGTTTTCATCTCTAAACCATTCGTTATAAATCAGATTATAGGCACGAAACGGCAAAGCATTGATTTTATTAAGCTTAACACCAGTAGGAAGGCCGAAATAATCACCAATAGAACCAACATCAAACTGTGTATTATCTGGCAAAGTAGGAATAAGGTAATCCGTAGAATCGCCAGGGTTATCTTGAGCACCATTGAAACGCTCCCAATTATCCCAGAGCAACCGCGAAGGGACAAAGAAGAAAAAAGTATCGAAATACATATTATCCATAATTGGGACTGTAAGCGGAGACAAAAGTCGCGAAAAGGCATTAAGATTGTTGTTAAAAGTATCACCAGGCAACACCTCGTCAAGATAAACAGGATAAAGAAAACCAGCATCCAATGTAGTTTTATAACCGTGGCTACGATCGAAAGACGACCTTTCACGTTTAACAGTAGGTATTTGCGAAAAAACATGTTGTTTTCCTCTTGACACAATATACACTCCTTTACATATTTATTAAAACATTATACGCATTGAATCTTTATTCAGTGTGTAAGCCGTTTTCAAGAATTGTATTTTACATAATATATATTATCGGACGTAAGGTGAAAATTGGTAAATTTCGTTGTAGATAGTTGTTGAAGAATAATTTCATTAAACGAACAATTGCAAACAGATGTTTTGACATTCTTACCTGTTCCTGATATAATAGAAACAATTAGAATAGAAATAAATGAACTTACTATCTTTAGAAATTTTTTGAGTATATGATGATTGGAATTGGAGGCTGGTTTTATGGCAAGAAGAGCACGTTTCAGCGATTTTGATGGAGTTATTACAGAGGAAATGCTTTCCGATCGGCAAAGAGCTATTTTAGATTTCATTCGTGAGCACGTTTATGCTAAGGGATATCCTCCTGCAGTACGTGAAATTGGTAAGGCAGTGGGTTTATCTTCAAGTGCCAGCGTACACACTCATCTGCATAAATTAGAAGAATATGGTTTTTTGCAAAGAGATCCAGCCAAACCACGCGCTATAGAATTGACCCAAGACAGCAGCTGGCGGCAGAAAACGGTAGTTCCTGTTCCTTTGGTTGGCAAAGTCACTGCAGGGCAACCTATTCTGGCAGTTGAAAATGTTGAGGAGACCTATCCCATTCCACTAGATTTGCTTGGCTGTCAAGAAGATGTTTTTATGTTATCTGTTTCTGGAGATAGTATGATCAAAGCTGGTATACTTGATCATGATTACATTGTTGCCAGAAAGCAAAATTTTGCTAATAACGGAGATATAGTTGTTGCTCTTATTGATGGTGAAGAAACAACAGTTAAGCGTTATTTTCGTGAATTACGTTCAATTCGTCTACAACCAGAAAATGATGCCTATACTCCCATAACAGGTACTGATAATATTCAGGTTCTTGGTAAGGTAATAGCAGTATTCAGAATGCTGTAATGTCTATAATATGTCAAATAAATACCACAAAGACGGCTATATGATGTCATATAGCCGTCTTTATTTTTTGAGATAATTAAAAAGCAGATAAGAGGAACAATAAAAATCCTCTTATCTGCTTTTTAATTGATATAAAATTTGAGTTTTTATTTCTCCCCTACCATTTTTGCAGCTGACATAATTGCAATACGCCCGTGCTCAAAAGTAAGTCCTCCTTGAAAATATACATTATAAGGTTCACGGCAAGGGCCATCAGCACTTAATTCTATTGATGCGCCTTGTACAAAAGTCCCCGCTGCCATAATTATTTCATCTTGATAGCCAGGAATTATTGCAGGAACTGGAACAACATGTGCATCAACTGGTGAATTTTTTTGTATGGCTATACAAAAATTACATAAACGCTCTTTAGTTTCCAAACGAATAGTCTGAATTATATCACTGCGTCTATCATTTGCAGAAGGAGTAACCTGATAACCCAGGCGTGAAAATACTGCAGAAGCAAAAATTGCTGTTTTAACAGCTTGCAAAACTATATGCGGAGCTAAGAATAAGCCCTGGTATAATTCTCTGGCCGTATCTCCAAGTGTAGCCCCCATTTCTCCGCCTAATCCTGGAGCGGTTAATCTATATGACGCAAGTTCTACTAAATCCTTTCGGCCAACAATATAACCGCCAGTAGGTGCAAGACCGCCTCCAAGGTTTTTGATAAGAGAACCGGCCATTAGATCAGCTCCAACTTCTGTTGGTTCTTGTTTTTCAATAAATTCACCATAACAGTTGTCAACAAAACAAATAATATCAGGCTTTATTGCTTTTGCTGCTTTACAGATCGTTCCTATTTCTTCAATTCTTAACGTTTTACGCACACTACTGTAACCGCATGAACGTTGAATATGGATCATTTTTGTTTTAGCAGTAATTGCAGCTGTAATTTTTTCAAGATCAATTTGTGAACCAATCATGGGGATTTCTTTATAGACTACGCCTAAGTCAGTAAGAGAGCCAGGGGTTTTTACAGGTACGCCTATGATAGTTTGCATTGTGTCATATGGAGCTCCTGTAGCAGCGATTACTTCATCGCCTGCTTTCAAAACTCCGAGTAACGCAACGGCTAATGCATGAGTCCCTGAAACAAACTGAGATCGTACCAATGCCGCTTCCGTTTTAAAAATATCAGCATATATTTCATCTAATTTTTCTCTGCCAACATCGGAATAAGCATATCCAGTAGTTGGTTTTAAATAAAAATCTGATACCATATGCTTTCTAAAAGCTTGCATAACCTTTTCTGTATTATACAAAGCTGCTTTTTCATAGCTTTCAGCAGCATGTAATACTTCTAATAATGCTTCCTCTTCTATTTTTTTAAAATCAGTCATTTACGTATAGTCCTCATATTATAAATTTTTCGAAATCCTCTAACTGTTCTGATGCCAGACGTACCTTCATAAAAGTACCGTTTTCTTTATATTCTTGTTCTAAAACAGTACCTATAGTATGTAGTTTAGCAGCTTTTTCAGATTCTGTATATGGAATAAGCAGAGTGACTTCTATAGATTTTAATTTCAGATTTTCTGAAATCAGAGCAAGGAGTTCTTCGATACCAATGCCACTCTTAGCCGATATACAAACACTATTTTCTTGCTGTGCTAAACGCTGTGCCAAAGCATTTTCAGAGGGGAGTTTATCTATTTTATTGTAAACGGTGAGTATTGTTTTATTTTGTGCACCTATTTGTTCTAAAACCTTATAAACAGCATCACTTTGTTCCTGGTATAATTCATGGCTCACGTCAATGACATGCAGCAATAAGTCTGCCTCAGCGACTTCTTCTAAAGTAGATCTGAATGCTGCAACTAATTGATGAGGCAAACGTTGTATAAAACCAACAGTATCAGTAAGTATTGCTTCGTGCTTGTCTGGTAATATTAACTGACGTGTAGTAGGATCAAGAGTTGCAAACAATTGATCTTTCGCATAAATATCAGACTGTGTTAATAAATTTAGTAATGTAGATTTACCTGCATTAGTATAACCAACAAGACTTATTGAAGGAACTTGGTTTTTGGCGCGCTTAATCCTATGTAAAGTCCGGACAGCGCGAACTTTTTCTATAGAGCCTTTGATAAAAGCTATACGATCGCGAATACGCCGTCTATCAACTTCTAATTTTGTTTCGCCAGGACCGCGGGTACCAATACCGCCGCCTAAACGTGATAAAATAAGTCCTTTACCCATAATTCGCGGTAGATTATATTGCAGCTGTGCTAATTCTACTTGTAATTTTCCTTCATTAGTACGAGCCCGCTGGGCAAAAATATCCAAAATTAAAGCTGTTCTATCAAGAATACGAACACCCATTACCTGTTCTATATTTCTTTGCTGCGCCGGTGTCAGTTCATCATCAAAAATGCACAGATCAATATTTTCCTGTTGTGCATACAAGGCCAGCTCCTGTACTTTTCCTTTTCCTATAAAAAATGCCGGATCCGGTTTAGCACGACGTTGAATAAAACGGTTCACTACTACAGCACCTGCTGTATCCGCAAGCTGCTTTAACTCTTCAAGCGAATCTTCAGCAGTCCAACCGCCTTTTATCTGTCCCCAGTCCATACCAACTAAAATGGTTTTCTCTGCTGCTACTGCTAAACTGGAACTACTTGTTTGCTTGTCTAAAATCCGCTCTATTGTATTGATTACATTAATAAAATTAATAGCTTCTGCTTCTTCCAGAGAAAAAGGTCCATATTCATCGCAGATAAACTGTTCTTCTTTGTCAAGCCCAACTATCATGCCAAAAGAAATTATGGACTGCGTGTAATCAGGTGCGGTAACACCTATTGTAACCATGGCATCGAATTTATTATTTTTTAACGCTGAAAAATCAACTCCACTCAACACTGGATTGCCATTTGGATGAGTGTGGACACAACGGATTCCACTTAATCTGCCAATACCTCTGCGACCTTCTACTGCTGGCAGTTCTACACTGTCATTACCACCGATTACAATATTAGTTATTTGCCCGCTTCTAGAAATATAAAGAGAGATTTCTCTGTTTATAAATTCTGTAATATCAGCTAATTTTAAAGCTAATTCCGCAGAAATGAGCTGCCCTAAAGGCACTTGTACATCGTACAAAGCAATTAATTCATTCAAAACAGAATCCCGTATTCCTTTTTTGTTACCTAAAATTTCACGCATGATTTACACCTTAAAGAGCAGACATGGTATTTTACCATATCTGCTCTTCCTTTTCTTACAATTACTGACGAACGCGTGCCGGCTCGACATTTATTTTATAGCCTTTAATCGTGTTTTTGTGCATTACACCCAAAACTTTTTCGGCCATATCTTCTGGTACTTCTACAAAGGTAAACTTGTCATAAATATTGATCAAACCTACTTCTTTGGCAGGAATATCAGCTTCAATAGCAATAGTGCGAACTATATCCTGAACAGTAACTTTTTGGCTGCGTCCAATATTCATGAAAAGACGAACCATGCCAGGACGACCACCAGTATTACTTAAATCTTTCGCCAGAATATCTTCAGGCGAAGCTTCTAAAGCTTTATTACCTTCCTGCATCAGTTTTAACGCAGCAGCAACCACATCTTCAGCATCATATTCTTTTAATAAGCTTGCTGCAATAGGCATATAATCATGATAGTTAGACTGATCCAGCACACTCTGCATTTTGGAAACGATCATTTCACGCTGACGCTCAATAACATTGGCTGTAGTCGGCAATTGACGACGTGTTATTTTGGTTTTAGTAGTGCGTTCGATAAGTTTCAACTGACGAAATTCACGCGGCGTAATAAAGGTCATAGCAACACCAGTATTACCTGCACGGCCGGTACGTCCAATACGATGAACATAGCTTTCCGGATCCTGAGGAATATCAAAATTGATAACATGAGTAATATTATCAATATCTATGCCGCGGGCAGCGACGTCCGTAGCGATAAGAATATCAGCTGTTCCGTCACGGAATTTCTTCATAACACGATCACGTTGAGTTTGGCTTAAATCGCCATGTAAACCTTCAGCCATATAACCGCGGCTTCCCAATGCAATAGCCAGATCATCAACACCTTTTTTAGTGCGGCAGAAAATAATCAGCTTACCATCTATTTCTGCATCAAGCAAACGACATAAACCTTCGATCTTATCCTTAGTTTCAAAATAATATTGATCGATAAGCGGAACTGTGAGTTCCTCTTTGCTGATCGTAACATTTTTAGGAGCCTTCATATATTTTTTTGTGAGGCTTAGGATCGGTCTTGGCATAGTTGCTGAAAACAACAAGGTTTGACGTTCTGCAGGAAGATTTTTCATAATTTCTTCCATATCGTCTACAAAGCCCATATCCAACATTTCATCAGCTTCATCCAGGACTAAAAATTTAATATGATCAAGTTTGATAGTTTTACGGTTTATATGATCAATCAAACGGCCTGGAGTACCAATAACTATTTGCACGCCGCTGCGTAAAGCTCTGATCTGACGGTCGATAGGCTGTCCGCCATAAACAGGTAATGCTTTAATTTTAGAAGTACGTCCAATTTTACCGATCTCTTCTGCAACCTGGATTGCCAGTTCACGGGTTGGAGTCATAATCAGAGCTTGAATATGGCGATGATCGGTAATACTTTGTACGACCGGAATACCAAAGGCGGCTGTTTTACCAGTACCAGTTTGTGCCTGACCTATAACATCGCTACCCTCTAGTACTAAAGGAATAGTTTGCTCCTGGATCGGAGACGGTTCTTCAAAACCCATAGCTGTTAAAGATGCTACGATTTTTTTATCCAGCAGTAAGCTGCCGAACATTTCTTGTACATTAGTTGTCATTGTTTAAATTTCCTCATTTCTTCTTGCTTTTATTTTATCTATCACCATAGAAATAGCCGTTAACGCACTACGCAGTTTATTTTCAGTTCTGGTTCCGCCGAAAAGATGTTTCACACAATGTACGTCATTGCCATCAGCTACAGCCATATAAACTAAGCCTACAGGTTTTTCTTCTGTGGCACCACCAGGACCTGCAATACCAGTGATACCTACACCATAAGTTGTTCCAAAAAGATCTCTCACTCCGGACGCCATCTCACAGGCAACCTGTTCGCTGACAGCGCCGTATTTTTCTAAATTTTCCGCAGATACGTTGACCAGTTTTTGTTTGGCCATATTGCTGTAAGTCACAACACTGCCCAAAAGATATTCACTGCTGCCAGGAATATCAGTGATCATGCTGCTGGCTAAACCTCCTGTGCAGGATTCCGCAAAGGCAATCGTACTACCGCTTTTTAATAGTTCCTGACCAAGATATTCTGCTAAAGAAGCATTATCAACGCCATAAATAAATTTACTTAACCGTTCATAGATTTGTGCTTCTGTGCCGGAAATCAAGGCTTTGGCTTCTTCAACATCGGACGCTTTAGCTGTAATACGAACAATAATTTCACCGCGGCGAGCATAAATGGCAATGGTAGGATTACTTTGTGAAGTGATAATATCATCAAGCTGCGCTGCAACAGATGATTCTCCAATGCCACGCATTTTTAAAATACGCGAATAGATTATACCTTGTTGAGCATAACGCTGCATAAGTAACGGTAAAAAGCGCTGTTCACATACGTAATTTAATTCTGACGGAGGTCCAGGCAGCAAAACAATTAGCTTGCCATTATGTTCTAATACCAAACCCGGCGCAGTTCCAACTTCGTTGATTAAAATTTCTGCACCTAAAGGAACCATTGCCTGTTTATCATTATTAGATGACATACAAAGACCTTTTTTAACAAAAAAACTATTAATCCTATCCCATGTATCTAAATCCAGATACATTTCCAGTCCCAGCATATCAGCAATAACTTCTTTAGTGATATCGCCTCTTGTAGGGCCAAGACCACCTGTAGTAATAACGATATCCGCTCTTTCTAAAGCAATTTCTAAAACGCTTCTCAGCCTGGTCTCATTATCGCCAACAGTCGTCTGATAAAGCACATCATAGCCTAGTTTATTTAATTGTCGTGATAAGTACTGAAAATTAGTATTAAGTATTTCTCCCAACAGCAGCTCAGTACCTGTATTTACAACTTCAACGATCATTTGTTTTGCCCCCTTGCTGGCAAATTAAATTCTCTCTCCTACCATTTCGTAGGTGAAACCCTGTAAAATTTTTACTTTAATAAACTCACCTGCTTGAACATTTCCTGCGTTTTCGACAAAAATACTGCCATCAATATTAGGAGCTTCTTTATATGAACGACCAAAAACAAGATCAGGGTTTTCCTCATCGCAACCTTCAACAAGTACTTCTAAAATCATATCTTCCATATTATGATGCATATCTTCTGATATTTGTGCCTGCAAAGACATTAATTCATGAAAACGTTCTTCCTTGATTTGCGTATCTATCTGTTCTGGCAAATCAGCTGCTACAGTTCCCTCTTCTTGGGAATAAGAGAACACACCGGCATTGTCGAAACGCTGTGCTTCAACAAAAGCTTTTAATTCTTGGAAATCAGCTTCTGTTTCTCCAGGAAAACCGACAATAAACGTAGTTCTGATAGTAATACCTGGTATACGCTGCCGTAATTTGTTTAGCAATGCCTCAACTTCTGATTTAGTATCATAGCGATTCATGCTGCTTAGCAATCTATCGCTGGCATGCTGAAGCGGAAGATCCACATATTTGCAAACCTTATCCAAGCTGGCAAAAGCTTCAATCAAATCGTCAGTAAAATTATTTGGATAACAATACATGACCCGGATCCATTTAAGGCCTTCCAGTTTATTAAGTTCAGACAAGAGCTCCGGCAGGCGCAGTTTACCGTAAAGATCTTCACCGTATCTAGTTGTATCCTGTGCAACAACTATCAGCTCTTTAACACCCTTATCAACTAATGCTTTGGCTTCGCCAAGCACTTGTTCAAACGGTTTGCTGACATAAGGTCCACGTAATTTGGGGATGATACAGTAAGAGCAGCAATTATCACAGCCTTCGGCAATTTTTAAATATGCCATATAATCAGGAGTTGTTAAAATACGCGGTGCCGGGATTGGCGGCGCCAGTTCTGCTTTTTTCAGAGACTCCAGCATAATGAACCGCTCTCCCTGAGTGACCCTTTGGATAACATAAGCAATATCTTCATAGCATTCAGTACCTATAACGGCATCTGCTTCAGGAATATTTTCTAAAAGTTCTTCTGCATAACGCTGCCCTAAGCAGCCGGTAATAATCAAATATTTACAGGTCCATGTTGTTTTATACTCCCCCATTTGTAAAATAGTATTAATAGATTCTTCTTTGGCAGATTCTATAAAACCACAGGTATTTATAATAATCAAATCTGCTTCTGCAGGATCGTTAGTAATTGTTATCTGCTGTTCATGAATCAATCCCAACATTGTTTCAGAATCAACGAGATTCTTAGGACAGCCGAGACTTACTAAGCCTATTTTCACGTTTGTTCCTCCATCTATTTTACTGCAAATCTAGCCGACTGCAGCCATTTATTTGTTAAAATCTCCTGTTGTACCAGAGTATTATAAGCAGTATTAAGCCATAATTTTTCAGGCTGCTCAATATGATTGCCATTTAAACCATTGGATAGTAAAAACATATAACCTGTATTTTGCTCCAACGCAACTTTCTGCGGTGCCGATGACATTAAAAGCCAGTCTCTGAACATTTGTGCATCCTCATATTTTTTAGAAGCAGCATCAACGGCTACCCCATATAAGCTTACAGGAGTCCCTTCACTGGGAAAGACGATATATGCAGGAAAATCATTTTCCAAATATTTGAATACGTAGCTGCGCCGAGTAATAGCCAAGTCTGCATCACCAACAGTGGTCAGGCGAATTGGTGTGAAAGGAAAGCGGGAATATTGAGGAATTTGTCTGTTAAGACCTCTGAAATATGCCAGGCTTTTTTCCTCGCCTCGAACACTTGCAAAAGCAGCTAAAAAGTTACGCGTATTTGCCGAATCGGAAAGATTTTCCATAGCCACACGCACATTTTGAAGCTTAATGATATCCTGCCAACTCAAAATATTTTCCTGACCGTATTTTCTGGCATAACTTTGATTAACCAAAAAAACTACAGGGTCATAAAAGACACCGAACCATTGACTTTGTTCATCTTTAAAAACAGACGGTAATAAATCTCCAGCCTCACTTAAAATGGCATATAAACGCTGCTGTTTACTTAAAAGCTGCAGCTCATTATGCTCTAATAGATACAAATCAGGTAATTTTCCCTGTTCTCTTTCTTCCGGCAGTAATAGTTTTATCACAGCATTCCGATCAGGGTCATTATTATACTCGCTGATTAAAGCCTGTAGAAAACTGTTATCTAAATTAGAATATAATAATAATTCAGTTTTTCCATGCACCGCTATACTTGTTTCATTTTTGTCAGAATCAAAAATAAACCAGGCTATACATGCAAACATCAGAGCAATGATTAACAGTATTTTTTTTTGAGGCATCTTTAACCTCCTGTTTTACCGCCGTTTGTTAATTTTAGGGTTAAATGCAATTTTGCTGTGTCGTGCTTTTGGATTATGGGAAGAAGATATTTTCAGTAAACATTTCGCATCATCACCAATAAGGTCACCACGATTAGTCTGCTGTAAAGCTTCTTTAACCAACTGACGGTTTTTAGGATTTTTATATTGCATCAGAGCACGCTGCATCGCTTTATCATGAGGATTACGGGCAACAAAAACCTTTTTGCCAGTTTCAGGATTGATACCGGAATAATACATTGCTGTCGATGCGCTTCCTGGAGTTGGAATAAAATCCTGCACCTGTTCAGGCTGATGTCCGATATCCCTCAAAAATTCACTTAACTCAACTGCATCACGCAGAGTGCAGCCGGGATGACTGGAGATAAAGTAAGGTACTAAAAACTGTTTGAGGCCTATTTCTTGATTTTTCTTATTAAAAGCACGCATAAACTTTAGATAAACAGATTTACCAGGCTTGCCCATATTAGATAAGGCATGTTCTGCTACATGCTCTGGAGCAACTTTTAATTGCCCGCTGACATGGTAACGACATAATTCATCTAAGAAACGATCATTTTTGTCTGCTAACAAATAATCGTAACGGATACCGGAACGAACGAATACTTTCTTTATTCCAGAAAGCGCACGAACTTTTTGCAGCAGTGCTATATAATCGCTGTGGTCAGCATCAAGATTAGGACAGGGTTTGGGAAACAGACACTGCCTGTCGCGACAAACTCCTACTTTTAATTGCTTGGCACAGGAAGGATGTCTGAAATTGGCAGTCGGACCGCCAACATCATGTATATACCCCTTAAAATTTGGCAATTCAGTGATTTTTTTTGCTTCCCGAACGATAGATTCATGGCTGCGTGTCTGAATGATTCTTCCCTGATGGGAATGAATAGCACAGAAAGAGCAACTCCCAAAGCAACCACGGCAGCTGATAACACTAAACTGTACCTCCTCTATTGCAGGCACTCCTCCGTATTTTTCATAAGCAGGATGATAAGTACGCATATAATCCAAATCATAAATAGCATCCATTTCTTCCTGTAACAAAGGAAATGGCACTTGATTTTGAACAACGAATTTTTTGCCGTTCTTTTGGACAACAATCTTCCCGGAAAATGGATCAAGTTCTTTACTTTGTAGGTTATAAGCTTTAGCAAACGCTTCCCTATCTTTTAATATATCTTCTAATGAAGGTAATTCAATAAATTCATCTAACGCTTGCAAATCATCTGCTAAATAAGCTGTACCCCGCACATAATGGATATCTTCGATAGTAGCTCCGCCAGCTAAATAGTCAGCAATTTCAACGATCTGCTTTTCACCCATACCATATATCAAAAGGTCGGCATTGCTTTCGACTAAGATGGAAGGCAAAATTTTATTTTCCCAATAATCAAAATGCGCAAATCTGCGCAAACTGGCTTCAATGCCTCCGATAATAACCGGCATTTCCGGCCATAAGCGTTTTATTTGCTGCGCGTAAACTACAGTAGCATGATCAGGGCGCTTCCCCATCTCGCCACCAGGTGTATATGCATCTTTTTTTCTTGGTTTTTTAGCCGCAGTATAGTGGCAAAGCATCGAATCAAGATTTCCACCTGAAATAAGCACTGCCAGACGAGGCTTGCCCAGCACCTCAAAATTTTTCAGCTTGCGCCAATCTGGCTGACACAACAGTGCGACTTTATAACCCTGCGCTTCTAATACACGACAAATAACAGCCGGTCCAAAAGAAGGATGATCAACATAGGCATCGCCGCTGATAAACAAAAAATCTATTTGTGCCCAACCACGGGCATTGATATCTTCCTGGGAAATCGGCAAAAATTCTTTCATTAGGATTTATGGCCTCCGATATTATTTCTTATATTCTTTAATGACAACTCCATCAACTTTTTCAGCTGGAGCAGGCTTTCCGTTAACAGCAATCTGCATTGCCTTGATGTTGCCATATTTTACAATAATTTTTTTATCAGCAGAGAAGTTTTTTTCCTGATTGCTTACTAAAGTTCCTTCAAAAACTTTTTCTCCATCTACAGTAACTTCTACCCAGCATCTGTCATTACAAAACATATAAAGATTTAGATTGTTTTTATCAGGAACAGCTTGCTGCTTCTGCTGTACTTGCTTATTGTCAGCAGGCGTTTTCTGTGCTTTAGCAGCAGCCGCTTGTTCAGCGCGTTCTTTGGCTTTTTTTGCATCTGCTTCTATTTTTGCTTTTTCCTGCTCAGGTATTTCATTGCTTTTGGCAGTATCATCACTTAAAGCTGATTGTTTTGGTGTCACAATATTTTCCGGCTGATCACTGCTGCTGAATAAGAAAATATAACCGGCAGCAGCAATTATAACTAACAACACAAATGACAGCAGATAAGTAAAAATATTCGAAGAATTTTTTTGCGGTTTTAGATGAGGAGCAACACTTATTTTAGAAGTTGTACGGATTTCAGCAGGTTTTATTTCTTCTGGATCAACACCTGCACAAGCAGCTTTGTAAAGCGTAACTAATTCTGGACCGTTGAGCCCCAGATAATTACCATAGGTGCGTATTATTCCTTTAGTAAAAACATCACCTGGAATTTTAGCGTAGTCACCTGTTTCAATAGCCGCTAGATAGATTTTTCGGATACTGGTAGCTTCTTCTACCTGCTCTAAAGAAAGTCCTTTATCAAGTCTGGTATTTTTTAGAATTTCTCCTATATTATCCATAAGCTTACCCTCCTCTATCATACTTTATTGCGCTGTAAAAAAACGTTCTTCTATTTCATGACGCGACATAATTAATTCGCGGGGTTTGCTGCCAACAGACTGACCTACGATACCAAGTTCTTCCATACAATCAACTAAGCGTGCAGCACGCGTATAACCAATTCTAAATTTACGCTGCAGCATTGAAGAAGATGCCTGACCAGTATCCATGACTAAACGGACTGCATCTTCAAAAAGTTCGTCACTCATCAGATCGTTGCCATTTTCAGATGCTGCGTTAGAACCTTTAGTATCACTTTCTAACACCTGCTGAGTAACTTCTTCTGAATATTCGACTGGTATGGATTGCTTCTTGATAAAATCAACAATCTTATTTAATTCTCCATCACTCACAAAAGCACCTTGTACACGTACAGGTTTATTTGTACCGATAGGATAAAAAAGCATATCGCCTTTGCCCAATAGCTTTTCAGCACCGCCCATATCCAAAATAGTACGGGAATCGGTCTGTGAAGAAACAGCAAAAGCAATACGTGAAGGAATGTTTGCTTTTACAATTCCTGTGATAACATCAACAGACGGACGCTGAGTTGCCAAAATAAGATGGATACCAGCTGCGCGGGCTTTTTGAGCCAAACGCAGAATAGCATCTTCTACATCTACTTTAGCCACCATCATCAAATCTGCTAATTCGTCAATAATAATTACGATAAAGGGCATTTTTTCCGCGGCCTGTGCATTATAGCTATTGATTTCCCGCACATGATTATCAGCAAAAGCCTTGTAACGGCGTTCCATCTCGGCAACAGCCCAATGTAAAGCTGAAGCAGCTTTTTTGGAATCAGTAACAACAGGAGTCAGTAAATGCGGAATACCATTATAATTAGAAAGTTCAACAACCTTAGGGTCAACTAAAATCATTTTGACTTCTTCAGGACGGGCTTTGTATAAAATACCGGCAATGATCGTGTTGATACATACAGATTTACCGGAACCGGTAGAACCGGCAACAAGCATATGAGGCATTTTAGAAAGGTCTACCGTAATAATATTACCACTGATATCCTTGCCAAGGCCTACACAAAGTTTTGACTCTGTTTTACGAAATAAATCGCAGTCGACTACCTCCCTGAAAAATACCGGATCATTTTTTCGGTTCGGGACTTCAATACCGATGGCAGCTTTGCCTGGTATCGGCGCCTCAATGCGAACACCTGAGGCGGCAAGTTTGAGCGCTATATCGTCTGCTAAGTTTACTACTGAACTTACTTTAACGCCAGGAGCAGGTTCCAGTTCAAATCTGGTGACGGAAGGACCGCGGGTAACAGCGACGACGCTGGCGCGAACGCGGAAATCTTCAAGTGTCTGTTCTAAAATAGCACATTGTTCTCTGATATCCTCTTCGGTATGCTTATCTTTGGAAACATACGGAGGATTAAGTAACTCCAAAGGTGGAAACAAGTATGTACTTGCTTCTGCTGCCGGCAGAGTTTCTGTTTTTACTTTTTCACTGACAGCCTTTTTAGGAGCCGGGCTGGCAGCAGAAATATTTTTATCAGCAGTATCAATGATCTTTATATCGCCAGGATTCTGATTTTTGTAAGGATTAAGAAAATCATGCTCTGGCATTTGTACTGCTGTTTCCTTTGGTTTATTAAAATCTATAATCGGCCTTGTAATAATATGAGGCTCATTTTTCTCAGCAACAGGAAATTCTTCGATAAATGGCTGTTCATCATCAAAAAACGCTTCTTCATCTTCAGCTTTACTTTCATTTTTGCCAACAGCTTTTCGAATGATCTGTTTAAACTGGCTTTCTTTTTTGATTCCTGAAGTAAAGCCTGCAAAATCATCACTGTTGTAAGGATTAACAGTGTTCAAAACTTCCATATTCTTAAAATCAGAAGTTTCAGCAGTAGTTTCATTATATGAATTTTGATAAGTTACAATATTTTTAGCTTTTCTACCAGCTGTTTCTGCCGAAGCCTTTAAAGACAATTTCCCCGTTAATAAAACGCTGCAGATGATACCTGCAATCAAAATTATCAATGCTCCAGCTGTTCCTGACAGACGTCTTAATGCTAAAAGAAAAGCTCCGCCCAATAGACCGCCACCTTCTTTAAGCTGTTCAGGAACCAGCTCTTCCCCTACAGGTACAAAAACATGATGAGCTGTGCCTAAAAGGCACAGCATCAATAATGTTAGGGCTAATCCTTTTTTTGAAAAACCAATTCCCTTGTGGGAAAAAGAAAATCTAATACCAAGAACTATGCATGCGAGCGGGAACAAAAATGCCCCTTTACCTAAAGTATAGTTCATAACTTTATCTATAAAAGCACCTATTGTTCCTGTAGGAAGCCCAAAATAAGCTGCTGCTGCAAAACATCCTAACGCAAGCAAAAGAACGCCGCTTATTTCCAAACGACTGTTATTCTGTTGTTCCGTACGTTCTGCTTTGGTTCTTCTCAAATTAGGCACCTCATTTACAACATTATATCTCCATTATAATAGGCAAAATCATCGGTCTTCTGCGTGTTTTTTCGTATAAAAATCTGCCAAGTGAATCGCGGACAGCAGATTTTATAACAGACCATTCAGAAACATTGCTCTGTTCGCATTTATCAAGAGCCTGCTGAACTTTCTCTTTAGCAGTTTCCATCAAGCCCTCTGCTTCACGCACATAAACAAAGCCGCGAGAAACTATATCCGGACCGGAAACTACAGTGCAGGTATCCTTATCGATAGTAACGACAACTATCATGATACCATCCTGGGACAGCTGTCTGCGGTCACGCAGAACGATATTCCCAACATCACCTACGCCGAGTCCGTCTACAAGTACTTTTCCGGAAGGAACGCGACCATTGATACCAATACTATTGCGTGTCAATTCAATGATCGAACCGTTTTCGCCTACGACGATATTCTCGCGCGGCATACCCAGACTGCCTGCAAGCTGTGCATGCTTGATCAAATGCCTGTATTCGCCATGCACAGGAATGAAAAATTTAGGACGCACCAGATTGTGCATCATTTTGATTTCTTCCTGACTGGCATGACCTGAAACGTGTACACCATTGCTTTTTTCATAAATAACATCGGCACCAAGTTTATACAAGTGGTCTATTGTTCTGGAAACCAGCTTTTCATTGCCTGGAATAGGTGTTGCGGAAATAATAACAGTGTCTCCGGGAACAATATCAACTTTTTTATGATCGGACATAGCCATTCTTGTTAAAGCAGACATAGGCTCTCCCTGGCTGCCGGTAGTAATGATAACTATCTTATCAGGAGTATAGTTGTTGCTCTCATCAATGTCGATCAGTACGCCTTCAGGTATTTTTAAATACCCTAATTCCATGGAAATATTTACTACATTTACCATGCTGCGCCCGATAACTGCTACTTTACGTTTATAACGAACAGCGCTGTCAACTACCTGCTGGATGCGATGTACGTTTGACGAGAAGGTAGCGACAATAATACGGTTTTTGGCATAACGGAATTCATCATCAAAAGTCTGCCCGACTATTTTTTCACTTTGTGTATAACCGGGGCGTTCGGCATTGGTACTGTCAGCCATTAAAGCCAGTACACCCTGATCACCGAACTCTGCGAATTTATTAAATTCAGTTACCTGTCCATCTACAGGAGTCTGGTCAAATTTGAAATCACCGGTATGAATGATAATACCAATAGGAGTATGGATCGCCAATGCAACTGCATCTGGAATACTATGGTTGACACGTATAAATTCCACTTTGAAATTTCCTGCGTGAATTTTATCTCCAGGTTTGATAATTTTGCATGCTTCAGAGCTGACCCCGTTTTCTTTCAATCTTCCCTGAAGAATACCTAAAGTCAAAGCAGTTCCGTAAACAGGAGCGCCGATCTGTTTCATAACATACGGCAAAGCACCTATATGATCTTCGTGCCCATGAGTCAGGAAGATAGCTTTAACCTTGTCTTTGTTCTCCACTAAATAAGTAATATCAGGAATAACAAGATCGATTCCCAGCATATCATCTTCAGGGAACATCAAGCCGGCATCAACGAGAATTATATCGTCGCCATAACGGAATACCGTCATGTTCTTACCGATCTCCCCCAATCCGCCCAAGGGAATAATATTTAATTTACTTTGTATTTTACTCAAAAAAAATACACCTCCAAAATTTTTTTAATTTATTTCCGTACAAGTATTTAGACCTCTAGTAATAAAATCTATTAACCGCACACCTACTCTACGGTATATTATACATTAAATAATGCAGAAAAACAAATGTTTAATCAATTATCAATAAATTTTTATTGTAAAGATTCAGTGAACTGAACATAAAAAAACAAGCATACCTTAAAAGGTATGCTTGTTTGAAGCTCTTACAGATCCTCACCATGGTTTTCGATAGGACCTTTATTTTTATTCATGCGCTGCCAGAAGAAAGCAACTGCAAGAATTGCTACGCCAATAGCATCAGTAACAGCGCCAGGAATAATCATATTTAAGCCGCCAACAAAGAACAGCAGTCTTTGCAAAAAGCTGAGCTTGGACTGACAGAACCCAATCATAGCGACAGATACGCCCCACATGCCGATAATCGCCGTTGCACAGGCAAAAGTGATCGTAAATGGAGTTGCATCAATCATAAGCAGTTCAGGTGCCAGAACAAAAATATACGGAACGATAAAAGCCGCTATTGCCAATTTTGCTGCTGCAAAACCTGTCTTCATTGGATCGGCACCGGAGATACCGGCACCAGCATAAGCAGCCAAAGCAACCGGAGGAGTTACGTCCGCAACGATACCAAAGTAGAAGGCAAACATATGCGCTGCCAAAACAGGAACATCCATCTGCACCAAAGCAGGAGCAGCAATCGTAGATGTAATAACATAGTTAGCAGTAGTCGGAACGCCCATACCAAGGATCAAAGACGTGATCATTGTAAAGAACATTGCCGGCAATAAGTGTCCACCTGCAAGATCCAGCAGTGCCGTAGCCAATTTAAGGCCAACGCCTGTTTTGGTTACAACACCGATAATGACTCCGGCTGTAGCACAGGCAATCAAAACACCGAGAACACCTTTAGAGCCTTCGATCAAGCCTTTGACTACATCACCAAAGCTGATACGTGTAGATTTTCTGAGGCAGGAACAGATCAGAGTAAGACCAATCGCCCACAAAGCAGCACGCATCGGCGTATAACCGGATACCAACAAGTAAACGATGATCGCCAGCGGTAAAATCAAATGGCCTTTTTCCATAAACAGTTTACCAAACTTAGGTAATTGATCACGCGGCGTCCCTTTAAGCCCAAACTTTTTAGCTTCATAATGTACGCCTATCCAAACACCAATGTAATATAACAGCGCCGGAATGACGGCAGCTTTAACAACTTCGATATAAGGGACTCCGACAAATTCAGCCATCAAGAATGCAGCAGCACCCATAACAGGAGGCATCAGCTGTCCGCCAGTAGAAGCAGCAGCTTCTACCGCGCCTGCAAAAGCAGGACGATAACCTAATTTCTTCATCATCGGAATCGTAAAGGCGCCTGTACCGGCTACGTTAGCAACAGAGCTGCCTGATACTGTGCCCATCAACCCAGATGATAATACGGCAACCTTGGCAGGTCCGCCTGCGGCCCAGCCGGCAACAGCGTTAGCCAGGTCGATAAACAACTTGCCCAAACCCGTAGCTTCCAAATAGGAACCAAATAAGATAAAGAGATAAATAAATGTTGAAGATACGCCAAGTGGAGTACCAAAAATACCTTCTGTGGTAAAGAAAAGATGATCGAACATCTCCTGCACACCAACTCCGCGATGTGCCAGAATCCCCGGCATATACGGGCCGGCAAAAGCATAAAACATAAAAAACAGTGCAACTGTAAGCATTGGCCAGCCGACAACACGGCGAGCTGCTTCAAACAGAAGCAATGTACCGATAAAAGCAATACTGAAATCAAATTCAGTATTCATACCGGCTCTTAAAACAAGTTCATCGTAAAAAATTACGATATAAAGTGCACTGGCAACACTTAGAACAGCGAAAATAACATCAAGCGGATGCATTACAGATCTGGACCAGTTTTTCCTGCCAGGATACAGCAGATAAATCAAAGAAAATCCAAATGCCAAATGGATTGCTCTCTGTAAGTGTGCATCAAGTACACCGAAAGTTGCGGTATACAATTGAAAAACGGCGAAGGCAATACAGATAAAAGAAATTAATTTGTCCCACATTCCCGTTAAATTACGTTTGTCAGACTCTTTGTCAAATTTTTGCAGGACTTCTTCTGCTGACATAGTTGTTTTATCTTGTTCACTCATTCTGCCCTCTCCTCCCCTTTTGCAAAATTTAATTTAACCAATATTGATAACGTTTTTCTGCCTTGATTTCAACCAAGGTTCCTTGTCCATATAGATCGCAAAGATCATAGACTTTATTTTTATGTATAATACGAGGCTTTGCTTGTACGGCAGTTCTTAATTTTACAGTCTTATAAGGCCGATCCATTTTTAAGATAAACTTACCGTCAGGAGTATTAGTCAAAATTCCTTCTGCAGGTGAATATGGCAGTCCTACTCCCAGTGATTGATACCGAGTATGTGTCATAACCATATCATCTGCACCGTCAACTCTAAAAAATTCTTCCACCGTTGTCAGCTGGACCGAATGGGTAAATGCAATATTCCATTCTTCTCCTCTTTTTGCAGTAAAACATTGTTTTGGCAATCCATCTTCGGGATTAATAGAAACTACTAATTGGTTGGCATACCAAAACAATATTCCCAAACCAACTAATACAGTAACTGATATCAGAATCATTTTTTTAGAAAAAGACCGATTACCGGAAGTTCCCGGCAACCGGTCTCTCAGGTTCATCATATAAAATATTTAACTCTTATTTTTCTTTCAAGTATTTTTCTGCGCCCGGATTAACAGGAACGGACATACCGTCCAATGCGGTTGCTTTAGAAACTGCATTAGCTACAGAATGAGCTGCTTTCAAACGATCGAGATTGCTGAAAATAGCTTTGGTGATAGCATAGCCGGTATCAGCATTCATTTTATCAGTTACTGCCAACATAGCACGAACTGCGATTGCCTGAACGTCGGCTTCTTGATTCGGGTAAGTTTTGGCTGCAATAGTAAGTTTGGTATAGAAAGGATATTTTGCAATCAAAGCGTCAGCTTTATCGCTGTCAACCGGCAGTAAAACTACATGGTTTTGAGTCGCGATATCCTGAATAGCTGCGGTCGGATGGCCTGCAGTTACGAATGCAACGTCAACATTGCCGTCTTTTAATGCATTGGAAGCTTCTGCGAAAGAGAGGTATTGGACTTTGATATCGTCATAAGTAATACCATAAGCTTCGAGGATCTGGCGGGCATTAGCTTCAGTACCGGAACCTGCGGCACCTACTGCAACGCGTTTGCCTTTAACATCGTTCAGAGATTTAACGCCAGTTTTATCCAACGTTACGATTTGTACGGTTTCAGGATACAAAGTCGCCAACCCTTGGATGCTGGGGACTTTTTTATCTTTAAACATTTCTGAGCCGTTAACAGCATAATAAGCGATGTCATTTTGTACAAAAGCAATATCGACTTTATCCTGCTGCAACAAGTTGATATTTGCTACAGACGCACCAGTGGATTGAGCTGAAGCATTAGCACCGGGAACATTTTTATTCAAAATGTCAGCGATAGCGCCTCCCAGCGGGAAATATGTACCAGCCGTACCGCCGGTAGCAATATTAATGAATTTTTGCGCAGCCGGTTTTTTCTCGTCCTTTTTGTCAGAACCACCGCCGCAGCCGGCTGCCATAGTAGCAAAGACCATGATCGCCATCAGAAAAGCTAAAAGTTTTTTCATAGGATCCCCTCCTCATTTTTGAGTGTACACAGTTGTATCATGAAAAATAAAAGCTCATTTTTCAAATGACTATGCCACTTTACTTACTTAGTTTAATTCGATAAATTTCTATAAAATCCTGCAAGTTAGAAGAAGCTCTATATTGTATACAATATACTTTATCTGTTTTTCTTAAATTTTTGCCGCTTTGCTAAAATTAAAAGAATATGGTATCATATATATCGTTATCAAATATTTAGAGGGCAATAAATTCCCTTGCCAATAAGAGAAAAGGATGTGTGTTTTATGAGTTCCGGAGCTTATACTCTCAAACTTTCACGTACGCTTTACAACGATACTTTCCGTGCCCAGCTGCTTGACGAAAATCAGCAGGTCATCGGCCATCTTCGTATCGTTCCAGGTGTCCCGCTTGACCGCAGCCTGGTCCCGGAAGACGCGCCCAGCGTTCCGGCTTATCTTTTGGTCATTGTCGATGACGCCGATATCAACAAGGATAATCTGATCGATTTTGAAGAACGTGCCAGTTATGCTTTACTAAAACGTTTTTCAACAGAAGCAATCAGTTTCCAGCATTGCCAATTCTATTATCCTTCACCTGCTTTCATTTTTGAACAGGCAGATGCACTTACTAATCCTGTTATGTGAAAAAATCCCTTCAACATTTTTGTTGAAGGGATTTTTTTATACATTTTTGTTATTTTATTATCTTCAGATAAATTTGTCACTGCCTTCGGCGCTTTCCCCGTTTTTAAAGCTGCGGTATTTGTCATAAATTATCCGCAAAGCCGTTGCAACGGCTTTTTTAGCACTGCCCTGATATTGACGTTCTAAAATATTCTGCAGCTCTTCGTGCCCATTGGAAAGATTGTAACCAATAAGGCACTGCGCAATATATTGCCGTGCCAGTTCAGTCGCCAGTGTGCAGTCTGCCTTTACGATAAGTCCGCTCTTCATATCTACAACCACAATCACGCCTATTACCTTATACATTTCCGCAGCTGTAATTCCTACCGGTAATTTTGCATACCCCGAAAAAAGTACTCTTTCATTACTTTGTTCGTTTAACATAAAAATCCTCCTGTTTTTTTACCGACAAGCTGCGGACGGAAACATTGATTGTTTTGACCTGCATTGCCGTCATATATTCTACTTTTTCTTTTATTTTGTGTTGGAACAATTTTGTTACTTCAAAAATCTTAACGCCGTAATACAATACGACATCGACATAAATGCTGATGCCTTTCGTTTCGGCACGCCTGCGCACTTTGATGCCTGTTACTTTATCAATGCCCATCATTTTTTCGGCGATGAGATTGATAATGTCATAAATAGCGTAATCGGAAATCAACAGCTTGCCATAGTAGCTGAACGCCGGTCTGACGATCGAACGGTCTTCCCCGCTTTTCTTCCTTTGCTTGGAAAATAAATTATATGGTAAATCAGCAAAATAACCTGTAAAATGCGGCTTCAACTCGACAGTCGGTACCGGAACAATATGCTTGCCGTCGCGCAGCCGGGCCTGTTTCGCCTTTTTGATCTCCTGCTTGGACGCGATTTGCTGAATATAAACGGTCTTTTCAGGCTCAGGTAACTCCAAACGCTTAACTATTTTCTCTATCATATTGTCGGAAGTTGCCAAAATCAGAAGCCGCCGGACGTCATTACCTGCCAAAGCCTGACGCACTGCTTCTGCATGATCTTCTTCAGTAAAAATAGCGCGCTTGACCGCCTGTATTCTATTCGTTTCATTTTTAGCAGAAGTTCCGGCTAATATTTTGGTTCCTTTGATAAGTAATCCGTCATCAATAATAGCATCACAATTATTTTTATGGGCAATACCTATTGCTCGATGACTTTTACCAGTACCGCTGGGACCTACAAAAGCTACTACTTTCATAAAGGCCTCCGCAAATCCGACTTAAATTTATTGTTTATATTCTATCACATTTTTGACATTTGTATATAAAACTTCAAAAATTCCTAATTGCTCAGGAAAACGCCCGCTCACTCCGTGAAAATCTGAACCGCCAGAAACCAGCAAAGCAAAATTCTGCGCCAGCTCCAGCCAGTATTTCTGCTCATTTATATCTGCGGAAGGATGATAGACTTCGATACCGTCAAATTTTACATTCTTCATCAAACAGTTCACCAGCGGCTTATCCTCCAACTCACTTGGATGCGCGAGCACCGCCAGGCCTCCTGCCTGGTGCAGCAGCTCTACGGCCTCCTCCGGCGATAATTTAGGCTGCGGTTCATAACCGGGCCTGCCTCTCTTTAAAAGCACGTCAAAGGCTTCCTGCACCGTAGCAAAATACCCTTTGGCAACTAAAGCTTTAGCCACATGGGGACGTCCGACTGCTCTGTTGTCAGGATCACATTCGGCCACCTCGACATAATAGCCCAGAGCAGCTATTTTCTTAAGAATCTTCTGCAGCCTGAGTTCGCGCGCATGGCGCATTTCATGCATTTTCGTCAGCAAACGCTCATTACTGATATCAATATGATATCCTAAAATATGTACGCTGGCTTCACCGGCCTGAGTACCAAGCTCTACGCCTCTGATGATGCGGGGAGCGTTTTTTATATTTACAGCAGCGGCTTCTGCCTGAACAATGCCATTTACAGAATCATGATCAGTCAAAGCCAGTACGCCTATTTTAGCAGCAGCTGCCGCTTCTACCAGCTTTGCCGGAGTATAAGTTCCATCTGAACTTGTGCTATGAGTATGCAGATCTACTAACATTTTACATTTCCTGCGCCAGCTTAATCAAAGTGCTGACGCCAAATCCGGTACCACCCTTAACTTTAAAACCCGCAGTTTTAGCAGCGGTAGAAGTACCGCCGATATCAATATGGGCCCAGGGTATCCCTGCTTCGACAAATTCACCGATAAACAATCCGCCGCTGATACAGCTGGCTTCACGTCCGGCACTGTTGAGCAGGTCGGCAACATCACTTTTCAACGCTTCCTTGCATTCCGGCAGCGCAGGCAACTGCCAGTAGCTTTCGCCTGTTTTTTTACCAGCTTCGATAAGCTGTCTGATCAAAACATCATCGTTGCCGACAACACCAGCTGTTTCTGTCCCCAAAGCAACAATAACGCCGCCAGTCAGCGTTGCTATATCAACTACCTTGGCTACGCCCTGCTTGCAGGCGTACCAGACCGCATCCGCCAAGACCATACGTCCTTCGGCATCTGTTGAAATAACCTCGATCGTTTTACCGTTAGCTGCTTTTACAACATCTCCTGGACGCTGAGCGCTGCCGGAAGGCATATTTTCAGCACAGGCAATGATCCCCATCACATTGCAGGGTATTTTCAGTGCGGCAATAGCCCTTAACGCGCCTAAAACTGCACCAGCACCAGCCATATCGTCTTTCATCTCACCCATATTGTCACTGGGCTTGATCGAAATACCTCCGCTGTCAAAAGTAATACCCTTACCGACATAAGCAGTATAAGGCGCAGCACCTGCTCCATTATATTTGATTGTAACCAGACACGGAGGATGGATAGAGCCCTGCCCTACAGCCAGTAAAGCATGCATGCCCATCGCTTCCATCATCGTTACGTCTAAAATTTCAAATTCCATATCATATTCCAGAGCCAATGCTTCTGCTTCTTCAGCCATAACGCTTGGAGTCATTAAATTGCCGGGCCGGTTGACCAGATCGCGTGTATAACAAACCGCATCTGCCACAACCTCAGCTTCTGCAAGCACCCGTTCAGCATCAGGAATACCGGAAATAATAGAAAAATCAAGTTCCGGTTTAGCTTCAGGTTTACCCTTACATTCCGTAAATTGATACCCTCCCAAAACCAGCCCCTCTGCCAAAGCAGCTAAGTAATGGGCCCTTGCCGGATTAGAAAGAATCGGTGCCACAACAGCAGTCTGCTTTATTTTGGCAGCAATTAGAGCCCTGGCAGCACTGCCTGCAGCTTTACGTAGATTGTTCGGCTTGCATTCATCACCTTTGCCAAAGCCGGCAACAATAACTCTCTGCAACCTTCCATCCTGCGCTATAACAAGATCAGTCAAGCTTCCTGCTGCTGTCAAATCTTCATTTTTTTCAGCCAGCCCATTGACAGCCTGCACTATATTAGCTGGAATATTCATTTTTGTTAAGTACGGCAGACATTCCCTGCACAAAAACAAGGTAACAGACTCCGCATTAACTATACTTTCTTCTTCAAAACCATCTATCACTGATTTTACTAACTCTTTTGCTGTTTCCTGATCTAAATCCATAATACTGCTCCTTTATACTTTTTTATTTTTATCTGAAAGTTACACAGGTAGTCAACTCATCCAAATAGGTGTTGCCATTTGATTTCTGCAGATTCAAATCACTGACAACGACCTTCATTACACTATGACGCGTACCGCCCGTATAATGGCTGCCCAGAGAATGAATAGCATAGGGAATCTCGTTGGAGGAACCGAGATACAACATCACGTGTCCGTCCATATGCAGTGTAGAACCAGGAGTTAAACCTTTTATGACATTAGCACGCTGAGCACTGCTCATATTGCCCATTTTTTTATGAATACCAGCGCTTGTTTCCTGCTCGTCAGCATTGCGCGGCAGAAAAATACCTACTGTACGGTAAGCATTACTGATAAAACTGGAACAATCGACGCTTTGCTGCAGTCCGCCCCAACCGTATACAGAATCGTAAAATTTAAAAGCGCTGCGGATAATATTATTAGTCGTATAAGGCAGATAACCTTCGTGCAGCGAAGCATTTGCAGCCAAAACTACCTTCTCTTCCTGCAGCTTGCCCTCTTTAGTCCTGACAGGAACCTTCACCGTATAAGCAGATGCTTTTTTATCAGCCAGCTGCAAACGAGCGCCCTGCTGAAATAAAACCTGAGCTCCGTCCGCCTTTAATGTGTAATCCTTAGCAACTACGGTCAGAAAATTCTTAGGCTCCGCATAACGCAACCAGGTACTGCGGTCAGTTTCGGCAACATCAAATTTAGACAGCCAGCCACGGTAATTATACGCTTGCACATAATAAAAATAACCGTTAGTACTGGTATGCAAAATAGCGACAGCCTCGCCCGGGTCCAAAGCGGTTTCCTGCAAAGCATCAAAATTACGGTCACTGGCATAAAAAAACAAACCTTCACCTGTCGGCAGATTACGCAGATTAGCACGCCTTACAGTAACGCCATAACGCACATTGACCTCAGCCGGTATTGCCGCCGCATTAGTTTGCGAACGCAGAATATTTTTATAATTATCACTGACGAGCTTACCTTCCCGGTACAGTTCATCACTCAAATCTGTATGCGTATTGACATAAGCTGCTACCGTTTTACCGCTCAGGGTTTTAGGATAAGCGGCCATATCATAAACTGTCGGCGATGCGGCAATGATCTTTTTATTGAAAGCCTCTACGCCCGCCGCATTTAGCACTACTTTATCACCGTCGGCATTATGTTCCGTCCAGTAGGCCGGGCTAATAAATTTTTCATAAGCAGTAATACCTGCTGCCTCCACAGGTCCTTTAGGCATCAGCAATATCATCAGCGTCATACACAAAAATAAAATTTTTTTAATCACAAAAAACTACCTCCTAAACCAATCTTCACAAATATTATTGCCGACAAGACCGGTATATTTGCCGGCATTCTCCGCGGCCTCAGCCTGTTTGCTGAAGCTGACAGCTTTAAGCGTCTTATTTAATTCGATAATTATTAAATTCTGTACCGAGGATAAAAATCCTGCCCCAAACACAGAAAAACTACCGTAGTTTTATAATAAAACTACGGTAGCAGCAAGCATTAAAAAGCTTCGTAAATGCCGTCCTGACGTTTTTTCTCTGCAGTTTTGGAAATATACGAACCAAAAATAACAGGGTAACCTTTACGTTCTACGATCGTCTTGATGTAGTCTCTATGTGGACAAGGCGGACGGTGATAATTGTCTGATACGACGCACGATGCTAAATGTACCACAACATCCCTGCGATCATCACCCCAGCGTTTAAGTTTACGGTTCAAATCTTCGATTTTTCCGGCTACACCAGCACCACAGCAGCCGCCGCAGGTAATCGTCATATATTTGGTATCGGCATCATAACCGGTAAATCTGCCGCTGCGCTCATAAAACGATTTCATGCAGGCATAACCAACGCATTTTTTCTGCACGATGTCACACTGAATTATCACTACTAATTTCGCCATTATTTTACAAGGCCGTATTCTTGGAGAACGGCGACCATTTTTGCTTTATTTGCCGGTTCCATCGGGGTCAGCGGCAGACGCGGCTGACCTGCATCAATGCCAGTAACGAGCGTTACCGCAGCTTTTACCGGGATAGGATTGGTTTCGATAAACATAGCGTTTGCCAACGGCACCATTCTGGCATTCAATTTTGCAGCTTCGCGTACGTGGCCGTCTTCATAAGCCTGCATAACGTCCTGCAAGATACCGCCGCCAATATTGCTGAGCACAGAAATAAGCCCGGTCGCGCCGACAGACATAAACGGAATAATCAGTCCGTCGTCACCGCTGTAGATCGTAAACTCTTCCGGCAGAACCGAATAAAGCTCGGCAACCTGAGCAACATTGCCTGCAGCTTCTTTGATCGCAACAATATTCTCAAAATCAGCAGCCAGACTTGCTACTATTGCCGGAGAGATATTGGAAGCTGTACGTCCCGGAACATTATAAACAATGATAGGCAATCCTGTACTTTGCGCTACAGCTGCAAAATGCTGGTAAAACCCTTCCTGTGTCGGCTTGTTGTAATACGGACCAACTATCAAAGCACCATCGACACCCATTGCCTCGGCCATTTTCGTCATTTTGACAGAATCAGCAGTGTTATTAGAACCTGTACCAGCAATAACAGGCACGCGTTTATTGATACGATTAACAACTACGCGGAACAATTCCAGTTTTTCCTCCGCACTCATAGTAGCAGCCTCGCCGGTAGAGCCTGCTACGACCAAGCCGTCAGAGCCATTATTGATAAGCCATTCAGCCAGATCAGCCGCCTTTTCATAATTGACGCTGCCATCAGCATTAAAAGGAGTGACCATAGCGGTCAAAAGTCTGCCAAAATAAGGATTTTTCATTACTTACACCTCGCTTATAATTTAAACGCTTTATGAAGCGCCTTCACAGCATCGATCAGATGTTCCTGTTTGATTATCGCGGAGATAGTCGTATCAGAATCCACAGTCTGCAGGATGCTTATTTTGCAGCCGGTAAGCGCTGCAACAAAATTAGCCATAACACCGGGTACGCCGCGCATCGCCGAACCGACAACCGAAACCTTGGCACAATCCTCGGTTAAAGTATATTCAAAATCTGTACCATTTAAAACTTTATTTGTATGTTCCACATCATCGGCAAAAACCGCAAACATAGCATTGCTCTCGGATAAATTCAAACAGCCGACGCTGATACCGGCATCAGCCAGATCATCAAACAGCTTGCGGCCGCTGGCGATATCCTCAGGATTGAGCGCAACCCGGAACTGAGCCAGATCGGTCAGATGAGTTACACCGCTGGCCAGCCTGCGCTCATTGATAGAAGTATCCTCTTCCGTTTCTGCACAATCATTTGTAATGAGTGTGCCGGGAGCATCGCTGAACGTAGATTTTACAATCAGCGGTATATTTTTCTTCATTGCGATCTCTACTGCGCGCGGATGGATAACCTTTGCGCCCTGATGCGCCATTTGACAAACTTCGCCGTAGGAGATCTGCTTCAATATCGAAGCCTCTTTTACCAAACGCGGATCCGCTGTCATAATGCCTTCGACATCAGTATAAATCTCGACACATTCAGCATGCAAAGCGGCGCCTATTGCAGCAGCCGTAGTATCACTGCCGCCGCGGCCCAAAGTAGTAAACTTACCGTTATTTTCCGTCATGCCCTGAAACCCGCAGACAATAGGAATAACGCCTGATTCCAATAAATGATGCAAATTGCTGACATTGATATTTTTGATCCGTGCCGCACCAAACTGAGAATCCGTAATAATCCCGGCCTGACCGCCCGTAAGCGCCATAGCATTGATCCCGAATTTCTGCAGCGTCGCTGCCATAACGCAGGCTGCCATGATCTCGCCGCAGCACATCATCATATCCAGTTCGCGCACGTTGACTGAAAGATTCGTTTCCTTCAGTACCTTGATCAGGGTATCGGTAGCGTAAGGTTCTCCTTTGCGTCCCATCGCAGAAACAACTACAACCGGAGCAAAACCGCTGCGTACGGCTTTCTGCACCTTATCCTTAACAGCGATGCGCGCTTCCTGTGAAGCAACGGAAGTACCGCCGAACTTTTGCACTAAAATTTTCATGAACTGTGTCGCTCTCCTATCTTAGATCCAGCCGTTTTTGATCATCGTTTCGGCGATCTGTAAAGTATTCAGCGCAGCGCCTTTACGGATCTGATCGCCGACGACCCACATATTATAAGACTTCTCACAGGATTCGTCCCTGCGCAGACGTCCTACATAAACATCGTCTTTTTCGGAAGTATATAACGGCATCGGATATTCCTGCTTAGAAGGATCATCCTGAACAGTAACACCCGGAAATTTTGCCAGCGCTTCGCGCATAGCCCCCAGATCAACTTCTTTTTCCAGCTCGATATTTACAGACTCTGAATGACTGCGGTAAACAGGTACGCGGATCGTAGTAGCAGTGATCCGCATTTCATAATCCTCCATAATTTTTTTCGTTTCATTGACCATCTTCATTTCTTCCTTAGTATAAAGATTATCGCAGAAAACATCTATTTGAGGAATCAGATTAAAAGCAATAGGATAATGCTTCTCAGCGCTGGCGGAAGGAAGGATATTCGCAGTCATTTCCCTGCCCTCACTATGCTCCCGCACCTGAGCGTCAAGCTCGTCGATACCTTCTTTGCCGGCACCGGAAACAGCCTGATAAGTAGACACGATGACACGCTTTATTTTTGCCAGGTCATAAATAGGTTTTAAAGCCATAACCATAATAATAGTAGAACAGTTTGGGTTGGCGATAATACCTTTATGCTTCAAAATAGCCTGCGGATTGACCTCCGGCACTACCAACGGTACCTCAGGGTCCATACGAAAAGCACTGGAATTATCAATGACCACCGCGCCGGCTTTCACCGCATGCGGAGCGAAATCTTTAGAAATGGAACCGCCTGCAAACAAAGCGATATCTATACCTTTAAAGGAATCGAAAGTAGCTTCTTCAACAGTGTAGGTTTTACCCATAAAAGCTATTTCTTTACCGGCGCTGCGTTTAGAAGCCAGCAGGCGTAATTCGGAAAACGGAAAGTTTCTTTCCTCGATAAGTTTCAAAAACTCGGCTCCTACCGCTCCGGTAGCGCCTAAAATAGCCACATTATATTTTTTCATCTGCTTCCCCTCCATAAATTTTATTATAACAGCTTATCCAAGCCATAAGTCAAACCAACTTTATCCATCATCTTGCGGCAGCCAAGCATCACACCGGGCATATAACATTCACGGTTGACCGGTTCGTTGCTGATGCGGAGAGTTTCGCCCTGACTTCCGAAAATGACCTCCTGAGAAGCAACATATCCGGGTAAACGCACGCTGTGGATCTTCATACCTTTATAATCAGCGCCGCGGGCACCTGCCAGCAGCTCTTTTTCTTCCGGATGTCCCTGGTGCATTTCCTGACGCACCTCGGCGATTTGCTGGGCTGTAATAACCGCAGTCCCTGAAGGAGCGTCAAGCTTTTTATCATGGTGACGTTCAATGATCTCAACATTAGGAAAATATTTTGCTGCCTCGCATGCCAGCTTGATCATCAATATTGCCCCCAAAGCAAAATTAGGAGCGATCAGAATACCTGTATTATTAGCTTTAGCCAACTCATCCAGCTCTGCCAGATCAGCCTCGCTGAAGCCTGTTGTACCAACAACCGCACGAACTCCTGCCGACAGCACTGTGCGCAGTGATGCCATTACTACATCAGGACGGGTAAAATCAACAACTACATCAGGCTTTACTACCATCAGTTTGGCTTTAAGATCAGTAGCTACTGCCATCTGATTACCGTTTTTAACCGGAATCATTTTATCGGCGCCGAAAGCATCGACTGCGGCAACAAGCTCCATATCCTCCTGTTCAAGAACAGTTTTCACGACCTCGCTGCCCATACGTCCTAAAGCGCCATTAACTAAAACCTTAATCATTAATTTCACACTCCTTATAAAAATCAAAAACCGTTGAGAGCAATACTCAACGGTCAACAGCATTGTTACATACAAATATAATCTGCATAGTTGAGATAGCCCTCCGCCTGTAAGGCGACAGTCCGGCGGTTTTTTACCGACGGCCCAGCATAACCGCATGGCTGC
>OBIM01000124.1_pt1 | contig 40832 bp, 26 predicted proteins | sample 1496191 | NCBI WGS metagenome assembly OBIM01 (sample SAMN00265067, study PRJEB22529) | human gut metagenome
GATTGATCTTGTTCGTATTCTGTATCGGTCTTCAGGTGGGGCCATCTTTCTTCTCCTCTTTCAAAAAAGGAGGAATGACATTAAACCTGTTGGCTGTAGGCATCGTAGTGTTAAATATTGCTGTCGCACTGGGGCTTTATTACCTCTGGAACGGCCGGGTAGAACTGCCGATGATGGTAGGTATCCTTTACGGAGCAGTGACAAATACTCCGGGACTTGGTGCTGCCAATGAGGCTCTGAATCAGTTGCATTATACCGGTCCGCAGATTGCTCTCGGTTATGCATGTGCTTATCCCCTCGGTGTGGTAGGTATCATTGGTTCTATCATTGCCATCCGTTACATCTTCCGTGTCAATATGGCGAAAGAAGAAGAAAGCCTGAAAATCCAAAGTGGAGATTCACACCACAAACCTCACATGATGAGCCTGGAAGTTCGCAATGAATCAATTAGTGGAAAAACGCTGATTGAAATCAAGAATTTCCTGGGCCGTAAGTTCGTTTGCTCCCGAATTCGCCATGATGGTCATGTAAGTATTCCCGACCATGAAACAGTGTTTAATATAGGCGACCAGTTATTTATCGTCTGCTCGGAAGAAGACGCTCCTGCAATTGTAGTATTTATCGGAAAAGAAGTGGAGCTCGACTGGGAAAAACAAGACCTCCCAATGGTTTCCCGTCGTATTCTGGTTACCAAACCGGAAATCAATGGTAAAACATTAGGTTCTATGCACTTCCGTAGTATGTATGGGGTCAATGTCACTCGTATCAACCGTTCCGGTATGGACCTGTTTGCCGATCCGAATCTGATACTTCAGGTAGGTGACCGCGTTATGGTGGTAGGACAGCAAGATGCAGTGGAACGTGTTGCCGGTGTACTGGGTAATCAGTTGAAACGCTTGGATACACCGAACATTGTTACGATCTTCGTTGGTATCTTCTTAGGTATCCTTCTGGGTAGTCTTCCGATTGCATTCCCGGGTATGCCGACTCCTTTAAAATTAGGTTTGGCAGGCGGACCGCTGGTAGTGGCTATTCTTATTGGACGTTTCGGTCATAAGCTGCATTTAGTGACTTATACAACCATGAGTGCCAACCTGATGCTTCGTGAAATCGGTATCGTTCTCTTCCTTGCCAGTGTCGGTATAGATGCCGGTGCCAATTTCGTGCAAACGGTAGTCGAGGGAGACGGATTACTATACGTAGGTTCCGGTTTCCTTATCACCGTTATCCCGCTACTTATCATCGGCACCATCGCAAGATTATATTATAAGGTAAACTACTTCACCCTGATGGGATTGATAGCCGGTAGTAATACCGACCCACCGGCATTGGCTTATGCCAATCAAACAACCTCCGGAGATGCTCCGGCAGTGGGATACTCTACAGTTTATCCGTTATCAATGTTCCTCCGTATTCTGACGGGACAGATGATATTATTAGCAATGATGTAAATCAAGTTTAGCATATAAACAATAAAGCCGGCTATATCCAAATGGAATACGCCGGCTTTATTTATTTTTTCAATCTGCTTTTCTATCCTGTCATACAAGCTGCAGTTTCTTTACTACAAATTCTTCAATGAACCGCACTGTCTCTTCAATTCCCAAAGAAGAAGAATCGATGCACAAATGATAAGTAGCTGCTGCTCCCCACGTTTTATAGCTATAATAATTATAGTATTCCGAACGTCTCTTATCCGCTTTTTCGATCATTTCTTCTGCAGCTTCCGCATCAATATGATGCATGCCACACAACCGCGCTATGCGATCTTCTTTAGAGGCTGAAATAAAAACATTAGCACAACGAGGATGCTCTCGCAGAATATAATCTGCGCAACGTCCTACAAAGACACAAGATCTTTCTGCTGCCAGATGACGGATCACATCACTCTGTACTTTGAACAAAGCATCATTGCTCAAGCAGTTGTTACATGGCATAGCTCCCTCACTGATAAAAGGGAAACGCATACCGAACAGTCCGCCAATAATACCCTGCGAGGCTTTTTCATCAGCCTTTTCGAAAAACTCCTTACACAATCCACTTTCCTCCGAAGCCAGATTAATCAGTTCCTTGTCGTAGAAGTTGATTCCCAAACGGGCTGCCAACTTCTCTCCTATTTCTTTTCCGCCGCTACCTAACTGACGGCCGATATTGATAACATAATTACCGCTCATAGTACATTTTGTTTTATGGTTCTGTAGCAAACATACGACTTTTTTCTAAAAATCACATCATCAAACGAAAGTTATATTTGAAAGTGACTATGAAATATCCTTTTATTTCCTGGTTACGGAACTCATAAAAACCATCAGAAGAAGTCGTACGGCCGAAACTTTTCCTCTTTCCGAGAATATCCGCCCAATAAGCAGACAGTTCCGCTTCTTTCTTTTTCAAGAACCGCCAGCTGGCACTTGCATTCCACAACATCTGGTCATCTTCGCCTTTACGGATATTCGTACCATTACGGAAAGAATAAGCCCCGTCAGTCCGTAATTGCAAGCCAAAAGGAAGATCAACGTACCCCTCAAGACGAAAACTATAATTACGCGTATAGGTATCGTTATCATTGATAGAATTAAGCGAATACTGATAATTCCAGGAAGTAGAGAAATCAATACCTCCCCAGGTGGGCTGATAAGATACATTCGCGTCACACCCCAATCCGGTATCACGTGTCGTACTTTTCTTCGGTTCGAGGCTCTTGTCTTCATTAATCATACTAACACGATTGCTATGATTACCGTTCATATCCAACCGCAAGGAAAAATGTCCCAGACGCTTCCACCAGTTGGCACTTCCATATACATTCCAGTTTCCGTTAATATTAATAGGAGATGTCTCACGTCCGCCGGTTTTTGCATCATATAGCACTACCTGCGTCACACTGTTCTGTTCCATCTGCCCGCCGATATTCGCAGATATACCTTTTTTTGAATGTTGAAAGCTCACACGGACACTATGAGAAAACATCTGTTTCAAATCCGGATTTCCCCGAGTGATATACAACGGATTACTGTTATCCGTCAGCGGCATTAAATCTGATAAGGAGGGTTGCCGGGTTCTACCGCTATAATTGAAAGTGATCCGGGCCTCTTTCTTTTTCCAATTCACCCATATCATAGGCTGAAAGTCGATAGTATGCATGGTAGTGTCTGCATAGAGCTTTCCCATTTTCCGTTCAATGGCACGTTTTTGCGGAGTCATCCCTAATGAGGCATTAAACATCCAGGTATCATCAGAGTAATTAAGCCCCACATCCAGATTATGGCCATTCGTACGACTATGACTCCGATTACTCAAACTATCCACATACCCTGCTTCATAGTCGGGAGGCAGTTCACCAAAAACTTCCGACTTCGTCAGAGAAGATAATTCATACGTATCACGATTATCACGTTCATAGTTAGTATCCCAGTTATATGCTACCCGGAAATGCATCTTCTTACCAATAGGCTGGGCAAAGGTAATCCCGACTCTCCATGAATTATTTTTTTGAGGCGACTTCAAATACTGGTTACGAAAAAGCACCGAATCATTTCCCAATTTATCTTCAAGACGGAAATAAGTAGTTTTAGAAAGCGAAAAACTTTCATTATCTCCCCACGAATCCGAGTTCAGGATATTCAATGCCAGCGTTGTACCTTTTTCATTCAGACGTCTCATAATACTCATCATCCAGCTATAACGGTTCGACTGATTCTCCGAACGCGACCGGTTCTCACTACGATTCACTTTTATATCCCGGGGAATAGATTCAAAGTCATCAAACAAGCTCTCATGACTTATGCCGGGAGGAGCATCAAAAGATGCATTCTGGCTACTGTTTTCATTCCTATTAGGAGAGATTCCTAAATTACCGGTAAAATGTATACGTGTACGTTTATCTACTTCCCAGCTTCCCATGAAGTTAGAACTAATCGACCGCCCCTTAGAGTTACTTTCGTTAGTAGACGCAGAGTATTGATTACCTGCCGGCAAATACTGTTCCTGATAAATGGAAGAAAGATTTCCGTTCCGGTTCAAATTATAGTTCACACTTCCGGTCAGGGAGAATTTCTTACCGAATTTATGAGTCATATTCATTCCTACCGAATTGTTGATATTATCCTTGTACGTACTATTCTGGTATCTGTTGGTAGACTGTGCGATAAAAGAAAGATTATCTCCGTCTTTACTAAAATAATTCACTTGCCCCTCGAAATCCTTCTTCTGGTTATTCCCGTATCCTACCGTTGCATTTGTCAGCCAGGTTTTATTCAATTCATCCTTAGTCTGCAAGTCAAGTACATATTTCTTTTCTCCTGAACTAATTCCGGTGAACTCCTCTTCTTTCGATTTCTTATCATATACTTTCAACTTACTAATCAAGTCTGCCGGAAGATTTTCGAGTGCCGTCTTTTTATCTCCGGAGAAAAAAGCTTCGCCATTTACATTGATTTCACTGATGGGCTGTCCGTTGTATGTCAACGAATTATCTTTCTTATTATATACCAATCCGGGAACACGCTTCACTAAATCTTCCAGATAAGCTCCTTCACGAGTTTTAAAAGCGGCAGCATTGATAACCGTAGTATCTCCCTCCATCACTACTTCCTGCAATTTTCCCGTTATCGTCACTTCACTAATCTGAATATCATCATCTTTCAATACCACTGTACCGATATTCACCGATACAGAGTCTTCCAGTGCCCGGTATACAGATTGCATTCCCATAAAAGAGACTTTCAACAGGTATTTCTTTTTCTTCTGCGGTTGATAATTAAGAATGAAACGCCCATTCTTATCACTTGTTATTCCCTTGATAAAGGCAGAATCGCTTTTCGCCAAAATAACAATGCTGGCAGATGGTAATGCCCGCTTCTCATTACTGCCGGCTTCCACTGTCTGCACTCTTCCTCGCACAGTTCTCACTTGTTGAGCATACAGAGCAGTATGTCCCCAAAGTAGCAGCAAAAGCAATCCCACTAACTTACAAGCGTTCATATCTAATAGTAGTTAAGTCTGATATTTATGTTGATCTAAAACAAATCGGGACAAAGTTAATAACTTTTACGTAAAACGGTTAATCCCGGAGTTATTTTTTATACCTTTGTCCATCCATTATTCAATCAGCAACTTAATGAAAAGGATTATACTAATCACAGGAGGACAACGATCCGGTAAAAGTTCGTTTGCGGAAAAAAAGCGCATGAACTTACTACGTCACCGGTTTACTTGGCCACTGCCAGGATATGGGACGAAGAATTCAGAAAAAGGGTGGAACGCCATCAAAAGAACCGCGGTCCTGAATGGACAAATATAGAAGAAGAAAAAGAATTGAGCCGTCACAATGTAGCGGGCAGAGTCGTAGTGATAGATTGTGTAACTCTTTGGTGCACTAACTTCTTTATGGAGTTTGATTCTAACGTTGCCTCCTCATTGGAAGCCGTCAAAAAAGAATTCGACAAATTTACCCAGCAGGATGCCACTTTCATATTTGTAACTAATGAGATTGGTTGGGGGGGGAGTTTCCGAGAACAAACTGCAACGTAAATTCACAGACTTGCAAGGTTGGACCAATCAATACATCGCATCGCATGCCGACGATGTATATCTCATGGCAAGTGGTATTCCCGTAAAAATAAAATAAACATGAAAACATTTCATATTCAAAAGCCGGATGAAGCTATCAAAGAAGCTCTGATTGACAAAATCAATAATCTGACCAAGCCTAAAGGATCGCTTGGAAGACTGGAAAAAATTGCTTTGCAAATCGGACTGATCCAACAATCCCTTTCTCCACGATTAACTCATCCTCAAAATATAATCTTTGCCGCGGATCATGGCATCGTAGAAGAAAAAGTCAGCCCATCTCCTAAAGAAGTAACCTGGCAACAAATCAGCAACTTTCTTCATGGGGGAGCAGGGATCAATTTCCTGTGCCGACAGCACGGTTTCACTCTTAAAATTGTAGACGCAGGAGTCGATTATGATTTACCTTATGAAAAAGGTATCATTAACATGAAAGTCGGAAGAGGAACACGCAATTTCCTTCATGAAGCAGCCATGACACCTGAAGAGATGGAACTTTGCCTGGAGCATGGTGCCCAATGTGTAGACACTTCTCACCAGGAAGGCTGCAATATCATTAGCTTCGGTGAAATGGGAATCGGAAATACTTCGTCCTCTTCCCTATGGATGACTTGCTTCACCGGAATCCCATTAGATCAATGTGTAGGTGCAGGAAGCGGACTCAATCACCAGGGAATAAACCACAAATACGAAGTTCTGAAAAGATCTCTCGAACAATATCCGGGAGAGCATTCCGCAGAAGAAATCCTCTGCCGTTTCGGAGGTTACGAAATGGTAATGGCCGTAGGAGCAATGCTCAAAGCTGCCGAACTGGGAATGGTTATTCTAATTGATGGATTTATTATGACCAATTGTATTCTTGCCGCTTCACGCCTTTATCCGGAAGTGATGAGCTACGCCATATTCGGTCATCAGGGAGACGAGAGCGGACATAAGCTATTATTGGACTATCTCGGAGCACGTCCCCTACTCAATCTCGGACTAAGACTTGGAGAAGGAAGCGGTTCCGTTTGTGCCTATCCCATTGTGGATTCCGCTGTGAAAATGCTGAATGAAATGGATTCATTTGCTCATGCTTCCATCACTAAATATTTCTAAAATGAACCAGATACTTGCCGCCCTCATATTCTTTACACGATTGCCTTTCTGGAAAATAAAAGAAGTTCCGCAGGAGTGTTTCAAACACGTTGTCAATTATTGGAGTTTCAGTGGCTGGCTGACCGGGGGAATGATGGCATTGATTTTCTGGGGAGCCAGTACTATTCTACCTCACGGAGTAGCCGTAATCCTGGCACTGACTTCACGTTTACTTATCACAGGAGCATTGCATGAGGATGGATTGGCCGATTTCTTCGATGGATTCGGAGGTGGGACGAACAGAGAAAGCACATTACGCATCATGAAAGATTCCCATATCGGAAGCTATGGAGTTTTGGGATTAATCATCTATTATTTATTTGCTTACAATCTACTGGTCGCACTTCCCTTAGCAGTTACTCCTTTCTTATTACTAAGCGGAGATACCTGGAGTAAATTCATTTCTTCCAATATCATCAATTACCTGCCCTATGCACGTAAAGAAGAAGATAGCAAATCCGGAACAGTATATACAAGAATGAATTTTGGGAAGATCGTAATGTCTGCGATGGGTGGAATACTGCCTCTCCTATTACTTCCTCCAAGCTACTGGCCCGTATGTATATTTCCCATTCTGGTATTCTTCTTTATCTGCCGGATGATGAAACGACGTCTGAACGGATATACCGGAGATTGTTGCGGTGCATTATTTCTCTTAAGCGAAATAAGTTTCTGGCTGGGAGCAGTGATGTCTATCTATATAAAATAAGTAAACCTATGAATATTTATCTAATCAGACATACCTCTGTCGACGTTCCTAAAGGTCTTTGTTACGGTCAGTCAGACGTTCCTTTACGTCCTACATTTGAGATAGAAGCAGCCGTAACCAAAGCTAAAATCGAATCCATTCACTTTGATATGGCTTACACCAGTCCTCTATCCAGATGCACCCGTCTGGCACAGTATTGCGGATTCGGAGATGCCATCCGTGACCCAAGAATACTGGAACTTAATTTCGGAGATTGGGAAATGCAGTATTTTAATAAAATCAAAGACCCGAATCTCCAATGCTGGTATGACGACTACATGAATGTAAAAGCAACCAATGGAGAATCGTTTGCCGACCAATATAGACGAGTAGCCGCATTTTTAGACGAAATCAAACAAAAGGAGGCTGAAAATATAGTAGTATTTGCTCATGGCGGCGTATTGATTTGCGCACAGATTTATGCAAAGTTGATTCACCAGGAAGAAGCATTTCAGGCAGTACCTGCCTACGGAGGAGTTTTTCTATATCAAGAGTGCCCGTAAACAAACAGGTGTAGATATCTCTAATAAGTTTGCGATGTCTTTACCCTCACACCCTGTTTAATAATTACTTACTGGAGAATTTTCGGTTGACGGCAGTTCCACTTTATTTCATTACTTGGGACAAAGTGTTTCGCACCGAGAAACGAAATGTTTCAAGTAATGAAACGAAGTGTTTCACACCGAGAAACAAAATGTTTCGCTACTTGAAACTAAGTGTTTACCTATATGAACAAGCCATTATCTGCATAGATTCTGCAAATAACTACATACTTTCGATGGATTTACTATATCCTTATAAACTTCAGGTTTAACCTATCAACCAAATCAAGACGAGACAGGGTGAGAGTAACTGCTTACCCTCACCCTACTCTCACTCTTACCCTCACACCTGTAACTATGATGAATAAGCGGTTTGAGTCAATGGGTGAGAGTGCGAGGGTAAAAAGCATCTCCAATTTTTTTCTGAATCTTTAAGGTGCAGAAATTCTCTGAAGTAATCAGCAGACCGATAAACTTAATCCATTCTGCCTGCCTAAGGGGAGGATACATAAATAGGAATGATTTCGGAGAAAATGCAATAAAAAAAGAAAGAATATCTCCAAAGATACTTATCTTTGCCCCACAATGTCAATCTTCAGACACCGAAAATTATTTATTCATTTAAAAGATACACGAATAAAGATGAAATCTCCTATTTCAATCCTCACATGGCTATGTCTTCTCTTCCTGGCTAGTTGTATATCCAACAAGAAGACTTCTCTCGAGGCTTTCAAACAGGATGTCTATACACCTGAATATGCTACCGGATTCAAGATTCTGGGTGCGGACAAGGCCGCCAGCACACTTATTCAGGTTTCCAATCCATGGCAGGGAGCCAAGGACGTAAAAGTGTCTTATTTCATTTCACGCAACGGTGAACAGGCACCTGCCGGATTCAACGGACCTACCATCCCTGCCGGAGCGAAACGTATCGTATGTATGGCTTCTTCCTACATCGCCATGTTCGACGCTCTAGGTCAAGTGGACAAAATTGTCGGAGTATCGGGCATCGACTATGTATCCAATCCATATATTCTCGCACATAAAAATTCTATCAAGGACATGGGCCCCGAAATGAATTATGAGTTATTATTGGGACTGAAACCGGATGTTGTCCTGTTATACGGTATCGGAGATGCGCAAACTGCCGTAACAGACAAACTGAAAGAACTGTATATACCTTATATGTATGTAGGAGAATATTTGGAGGAATCGCCGCTTGGTAAAGCCGAATGGCTGGTAGCTCTTGCCGAATTAACAGACAGCAGGGAAAAAGGCATCGAAATATTCCGTGAAATCCCTAAACGTTATCAAGTTTTGAAAGCGCTCACCGAATCGGTAGAACAACGTCCTACCGTTATGCTCAATACCCCGTGGAACGACAGTTGGGTGATGCCTTCCACACAAAGTTACATGGCACAATTGGTAACTGATGCGGGTGCGGATTACATCTACCAAGAAAACAAGTCTAACAGTTCCACTCCCATCGGACTGGAAACAGCTTACAAACTGATACAAAAGGCCGACTACTGGATTAATGTAGGCATGGCTTCTACGTTGGATGAACTAAAGACGGTCAATCCTAAATTTGTAGACGCCAAAGCTGTACGCGAAAAAACTGTTTACAACAATAATTTACGAACAACACCGACAGGAGGTAATGACTACTGGGAATCTGCAGTGGTACGTCCCGACATCGTATTGCGTGACCTGATTCATATCTTTCACCCCGAACTCGTATCCGATTCACTTTACTATTACAGACATCTGGAATGAAACAGCCTGATAAACGCACTCCCTTTTTATTCATTACACTGGGTATAGTTGCCATACTGTTATTACTGATAGACATGGCAACGGGAGATACATATATTCCTATCACCAAGGTATGGGCTGTACTCACCGGAGGCGAATGTGACGAAATGACACGGAATATTCTCCTTTCTATCCGTTTCATACGGGTAGTGGTAGCGGCTTTAATAGGAATAGCACTCTCCGTTAGCGGTTTACAGATGCAAACAGTATTCCAGAATCCATTAGCAGACCCTTACCTGTTGGGAGTAAGTTCCGGTGCAGGACTGGGCGTAGCTCTGTTCATACTAGGTGCTCCATTACTTGGATGGGCGGAGTTTCCAATTCTTCAGTCGCTGGGTATCGTTGGCTCGGGCTGGGTAGGAACTGCCGTAATCTTATTGGGAGTAGCCATTATCAGCCGGAAAGTAAAAAACATTCTCGGTGTATTGATTATGGGAGTTATGATAGGCTACGTAGCAGGCGCTATCATTCAGATACTCCAATACCTAAGTTCTGCCGAACAACTGAAAATGTTCACACTCTGGTCAATGGGATCTCTTAGCCACATCACAGTCACCCAACTGGGAATTATGATACCGATGTTATGTATCGGTTTACTAATTTCCGTAGCCTATATCAAATCGCTGAACCTGTTACTGCTCGGTGAAAATTATGCACGAACGATGGGAATGAACATTAAACGTTCACGCACGTTCATCTTCGTTTCTACCGCACTGCTGACAGGAACGGTCACCGCTTTCTGTGGTCCGGTAGGATTTATCGGCCTGGCAGTACCGCATGTCACACGACTGCTATTCAACAATGCCGACCACCGGATACTGGTCCCCGGCACCATGCTGACAGGGCTTATCAGCATGCTTCTCTGCGACATCATCGCCAAGAAGTTCCTACTTCCGGTTAACTGCATCACCGCCTTGCTAGGTGTTCCGGTTATTTTATGGGTAATTGCTAAAAACTTGCGTAGATTCAAATGATAGAACTTAAAGAACTGACATTAGGATATGGACAGCGCACGCTGTTGGAAACGGTAAATGCCCGAATCACAGGCGGACAACTCGTTGCCCTGTTAGGACGTAACGGAACGGGAAAGAGCACCCTACTCCGTGCCATGATGGGACTGGAAAAGCCTCAATCAGGAGAAATTACTCTGCAAGGAAAAAACATAGCTTCATTGAAACCGGAAAAATTAGCCCGGAATATCAGCTTTGTCACCACCGATAAAGTACGCATCGCTAATCTCCGCTGTAAAGATGTAGTAGCTTTAGGGCGTGCTCCCTATACCAACTGGATCGGCCAACTGCAACCGGAAGACCAAAAGCGGGTGGATGACGCTATGCAGCTAGTCGGTATGTCCGGTTATGCAGAAAAGACAATGGATAAAATGTCCGATGGCGAATGTCAGCGAATTATGATTGCCCGTGCTCTTGCACAGGATACTCCCGTCATCCTTCTTGATGAACCGACCGCCTTCCTGGACTTACCTAACCGCTACGAGCTCTGTTTGCTTTTAAAGAAACTGGCACAGGAAGAAAAAAAATGTGTCTTATTCTCCACTCATGACCTCGACATTGCCTTATCGCTTTGCGACTCCATCATGCTCATCGATAATCCGCAGATGTACACGCTGCCTACTCCGGAAATGGTGGCTAGCGGACATATAGAAAGACTTTTCCGAAATGAATCCGTCACGTTTGATGTGCAGGAGATGAGAGTACGCATCAAATAAACAAACAGATATCCGACAAGAATCAGACTGTGTATAAAATAAATAGGTAGCATTCATTTGGGTTCCTATATAAATTCGCTATCTTTGCCCCGAATTGGTTTCAGATAGCCATATCAACTATCTGAATTAAAAGGGAATCGGGTGTAAATCCCGGACAGTCCCGCTGCTGTGAAACTCCATTCAACTTCTTGATATTTACTTTTACCACTGACCAGGTATCGATAGTCAAGGTCGGGAAGGCATCAGGAAGGGAGTCAGTCAGAAGACCTGCCATTCATACCTTTATAGTTGTTTTTACTCGTGGGATAGGAAAACGGCAGACTGTAAAAAAAGAATCGAGTAGTCATGACATCGGAAATGATTGAAGGAGGATAAATTCTCTCTAGCTAAAATATCAAAAGGACGGCATTAGACCGTCATGCTCAATGTGTGCGTATCCCCGCAGAAGTGATTTCTCCGGGGGTACTTTTAGCTAAACTAAATATCATCATATAATAATCACAATGGAAGTTCTAAGAAATTTATTTGAAGGTTACCCCAATCTTTGGGGCGGCGGAGTGGCACACTCCGTACTGATTCTGTCACTAACCATAGCGTTTGGAATCATCCTTGCAAAAATCAAAGTGCGGGGAGTATCTCTGGGAGTTACCTGGATACTCTTTGTCGGAATCGTATTCGGCCATTTCAACATGAATCTGGACGAACACCTGCTCCACTTTCTAAAAGAATTCGGATTGATTCTGTTTGTTTACTCAATTGGTTTGCAGGTAGGGCCCGGCTTTTTTTCAGCATTCAAAAAGGGGGGCTTTACCCTGAATATGTTGGCCATGCTGGTAGTAGTATTAGGAGTAACCATCACTGTTATCCTGCACTTCACCACCGGAACTCCGATTACCACAATGGTAGGTATTTTGTCCGGAGCCGTCACCAATACTCCGGGACTGGGAGCCGCACAACAGGCCAACAGTGATTTGAATGGCATAGATGCTCCCGAAATTGCTTTAGGATATGCTGTCAGCTATCCGCTGGGTGTAGTAGGTATCATCCTTTCCCTGCTTGCTTTGAAATATCTCCTTCGCATCAATACTGCTCAAGAAGAAAAAGAAGCAGAAGTCGGTCTGGGACATCTCCAGGAACTTACCGTACGCCCTATCTCCATTGAAGTGAGAAACGAATCGGTAGATGGCATCAGGATTAAAGAACTCCGCCCGTTACTGAACCGTAAGTTTGTCATTTCCCGCATCAAACACCGCGAGGGTGGAGAAACCGAATTGGTCAATTCCGAAACAATTCTACATGTAGGGGATATCATATTAGTGATCTCTACCCCGATTGACGTGGAAGCAATCACTATATTCTTCGGAAAGGAAATCAAAATGGAATGGGAACAACTGAACAAAGAGCTCATTTCACGCCGTATCCTGATTACTAAACCGGAATTGAACGGGAAAACGCTTTCACAACTCAAAATCAGAAATAACTTCGGAGCAAACATCACCCGCGTCAATCGTTCGGGAGTAGACTTGGTAGCCTCTCCACAATTACAGTTACAAATGGGAGACCGTGTCACCATTGTAGGTTCCGAACTGGCTGTTGCCCATGCAGAGAAAGTACTTGGCAACTCCATGAAACGCTTAAATCATCCGAACCTGATTCCTATCTTTATAGGTATCGCTTTAGGATGTATTCTGGGAAGTCTTCCTTTCGCATTTCCCGGAATTCCGCAACCTGTGAAACTAGGATTGGCAGGCGGTCCGCTCATCGTTTCTATCCTGATTAGCCGTTTCGGTCCGAAATACAAGCTGATTACTTATACCACCATGAGTGCCAACCTGATGCTTCGTGAAATCGGTATTTCCATCTTCCTCGCTTGCGTAGGTTTAGGAGCAGGCGAAGGCTTTGTAGACACAGTCATTCATGGCGGAGGATATATATGGGTAGGCTACGGAGTAATCATAACCATCCTGCCACTTCTGATTACGGGATTGATAGGACGGTATTATTGCAAGCTGAATTATTTCACGCTTATCGGAGTTCTGGCTGGTTCTACCACCAATCCGCCGGCATTGGCTTACTCCAATGACCTGACCTCCTGTGATGCGCCTGCCGTTGGTTACGCTACGGTATATCCGCTCACCATGTTTCTGCGAGTATTGACGGCACAAATATTGATTCTGTCGTTGGGATAACATATTAATATATCCTTTTCCATCCAATTGATTACTAACAAATGGAGAGAATAGGATCAGATGCCGGAATATTTGTTATTGGTCAATGGGATATTTTTTTAGAATAAAACAAACTAATTAATAAAAACTTTCTAACTTTGTGCCGTTAAGGTTTCCTTGAACAACTTTTGCGTTGTTAAGGAATGAAAAGGGAATGCCGTGTAAACCGGCAACAGTACCTGCTGCTGTAAATCTCCGCTCCTTGTAATCAAAGAGCAAAATTGCAACACAAAAGTCACTGGATAGTTTATCTGGGAAGGCGTTGCAAAATGGGATGAGTCAGAAGACCTGCCTTGATGCTCTGATTTACACCTGCGGGATTTCGGGTAGTAGTCAAATAGAAAATAAGCAATTATCTTTTATTTGGTATAATAGCTATATGTCCGTTTGTGTAGATTGAATTCAGATCTGAACAAACGGATTTTTTATACCTATAAAATAAAAGACATGCTTTCTATTCAAGTCCATTCATACAATAAGCATTGTATCCATTTACGGTGGATATTATGTTTGATTCTATCTCTATTTACCACATTACCGGCCATTTCCCAGTCTAGGGTTCGGCATCAGACTTCTCTGTCTGATACACTTCTCAAACTCAAAGAAGTTACTATCTACAGCAACCGGATGCAAAAAAAGATGTCTCCTGTACAGATTCTGTCCGACAAAGAACTTGAGAAGCTAAATGTTTACTCCGTCGCCGATGCTTTACGCTACTTTTCCGGAGTACAGATAAAAGATTACGGAGGTATTGGAGGACTAAAAACCGTCAATATACGAAGTATGGGCAGTCATCATGTCGGAGTATTTTACGATGGTATTGAATTAGGAAATGCGCAAAATGGAGTCGTCGATCTAGGCCGTTTTTCATTAGATAATATGGAAGTCATTTCACTATATAATGGTCAAAAAAGTGCCATCTTCCAACCTGCCAAAGATTATAGTTCCGCAAGTGCCATATATATGCAGACACGAAAACCCATATTCAAAGGGGAAAAGAAAAACAATCTGAACATCGGGGTGAAAGGCGGTTCATTCTCCACCATCAATCCGTCACTACTTTGGGAACACCGTTTCAACGAACGAATAAGCAGCTCCATCAGTACGGAGTATATGTATACATCAGGACGATATAAATTCACATACGCCAAGAAAGATGGCTACGACACAACAGCTGTTCGTCAAAATGGAGACGTAAGAATGTTACGTTTGGAGAATGCATTCTTCGGAAAAGTCCCCAAAGGAGAATGGAAAGCCAAAGCATACCTATACAATTCGGAACGGGGATACCCCGGAGCTGCGGTAAGAGAAGAACCGGGTAAGTTTCGCCATCAGGACCGGCAGTGGGATACCAATCTGTTTGTGCAAGGCTCTTTTCAAAACTATTTTAAGCCTTGGTACAGTCTGCTAGCCAACGGAAAATATGCTTATGACTATCTCCACTATTTATCCGATCCCAGACTGGATGTCACCACCATGTATGTAGACAATCACTACCGACAGCAAGAAATCTATGCTTCGGCCGCCCATTTATTCACCATCTATCCCTGGTGGAGTATGTCATTATCCAACGATTTTCAATGGAATACATTACGGGCCGATCTCATCGATTTTGTCTATCCAACCCGTAATACAATCCTGACTTCTGCTGCCACGTCCTTTGACTTCAACCGCCTCATGTTGCAGGCGAGCCTGTTATATACTCATGTCGACGACAATACACGTACCAAAGGAGCCAATGCAGGCACCAAAAACAAATACACTCCGTCTGTCATAGCCACCTGGCAACCATTGCCCAAGCTCCCTCTGAATGTACGGGCCTTTTATAAGAAAGTCTTTCGCATGCCGACTCTCAATGATTTGTATTATACTTTTATCGGCAATAAGGACTTAAAACCAGAATATACCACCCAATACGATGTGGGTATCACTTTCTCTCACACCTGGAATAACCATTGGCTGAAAAGCCTGGACTTACAAATAGATGGTTACTATAATGAAGTAGATGATAAAATCATTGCCATGCCTACCTCCAACCAGTTCCGTTGGACTATGATTAATCTCGGACATGTGGAAATTCGGGGATTAGACGCAGCCATACGAGGAGAATGGGGCTTCGGAAAGGTGGAACTTAGCACTCTCTTCAATTACACCTATCAAAAGGCACAGGATTTTACCGATCCTACCAGTGAATGGTATGGAGGCCAGATTCCTTATATACCTTGGCATGGAGGTTCCATCATCCTCAATGGAAGTTACCAAACATGGTCCTGTAACTATAGTTTCATTTATACAGGTGAACGTTATGAAGCAGTCGCCAATATCCCGGAGAACTACGCACAGCCCTGGTATACCCACGATTTTTCCCTATCCAAAACTTTTCAATGGGGGAAAACGGGAATACGTGTAACGGCAGAAATTAATAATATCTTCAATCAGCAATATGAAGTAGTGCAATGCTATCCTATGCCCGGTACAAGTTTTAAAATCAAATTAAACGTCATGTTATGAGAATATCTGTTCTATCCATCCTTATCTGTTTTGTTCTTCTGTCGACTTCTTGTCGCGAAGATGAACGCATTATTCCGTCAACTCCCAACCAAGTTACCCCCGGAGTAAGCGGTACCTCTGTCAAAGGTTTCTTTCTACTCAATGAAGGAAATATGGGAAGCAACAAGGCTACCCTTGATTATTTTGATTACGAAACCGGTATCTATCATAAGAATATCTATGCGGAACGGAACCCGGGAGTCGTACAAGAATTGGGGGATGTGGGAAATGATATCCAAATCTATGGAAATAAGTTATATGCCATCATCAACTGTTCTCATTTCGTAGAAGTGATGAATGTAGAAACAGCAAAACACATCACGCAAATTTCCATACCTAATTGCCGTTATATCGTCTTTAAAGATAAATATGCATACGTCAGTTCGTATGCAGGCCCTGTCAAAATAGATCCCAACGCCAGACTGGGGTATGTAGCACGTGTTGACACTACCACACTGACTGTCAAGGATACCTGTGTGGTCGGTTACCAGCCGGAAGAAATGGTGATTGTGGGCAACAAACTCTATGTAGCCAACTCCGGCGGGTATCGCGTACCTAATTATGACCGCACGGTATCCGTCATCGACTTGAACACATTCAAAGTTATCAAAACCATTGATGTGGGAATCAATTTGCATAGAATGGAATTAGACCAATACGGAAATATTTATGTCTCATCCCGGGGAGATTATTATGACACTTACTCCGAAACATTTGTAATAGATTCCAATACCGATAAAGTAATTGAAGAATTACCGCTTCTTCCCAATACAGAAATGGCTATTTGCAGAGATTCACTGTATGTATACAGTACAGAATGGAGTTATTACACCAACAGTTGGACAGTCTCTTACGCTATTTATAATACAAAAACAAAGAAAACTGATACCCGCAATTTTATTACAGATGGTACGGAAAAATCTATCAAGATACCTTATGGAATAGCAATCAATCCGGAAACAGGTGAATTCTTCGTCACCGATGCCAAAGACTATGTGACTCCCGGCACATTATATTGTTTCTCCCGGGATGGAAAAAAGAAATGGTCAGTCATCACGGGGGACATTCCGGCACATATTGCCTTTACAGATAAGAAACTAAAAGAGATTCAATAATTCATATCACTATTACTAATTAAAAACAAAAGCAATGAAGAAAATTCTATTTTTACTGCTCACTGTCGTTACGGTATGCAGTTGCTACAATGACGATGATCTCTGGGATAAAGTCAATGATCTCGACGGACGAGTAGAAACACTAGAAACAACAGTCAAGAAAATGAACTCTGAAATTACAACTTTACAGAGTTTGGTAGACGCATTAAATCAAGGGAAAGTAATCACCAACACGGAACAGACATCTGATGGCTACACACTGACCTTCAATGACGGAAGCAAAGTATCTATCAAAAATGGAACAAATGGTACAGATGCTCCTGTGATTGGAGTGAAAGCTGACGAAGACGGAATATATTACTGGACCATTACTACCAACGGTACTACAGAATGGCTACCGGATGCAGAACACAAATTGAGAGTAACAGGTGTAACTCCTGTCATGGGAGTTGACAGCGACGGTTATTGGACGATTGATACAGGTGAAGGAGCCAAACGCATGAATGGAGCAGATGGCAAACCGGTAAAAGCAACAGGAAAGGACGGAGATTCTTTCTTCAAGTCGGTAGTAGATGACACGGAGAATGACGTTGTTATCATTACTTTGGCAGATGAAAAAAACACTTCGTTCATGCTGCCTAAAACAACTAATTCGGTTATGAAAGTCACTGATATGGGAAGCGTTGAATATTTCACATTTAACCAAACCAAATCATTTGAATTACAACTCACCAACGTCGCAGACTTCATCGTCCATGCACCGGAAGGATGGATAGTAAAAATGAGCTATACCAAACTTTCCATTACCGCCCCTGCTTCCGTATCAGAAAATGAAGCTGTCATTAAAATCCAGTTATTTAATAAACAAGGACTAACAAAAATTCAGCGATTATTCGTTTATGCTTCTGCATATACTTTAAAAGGGTTATCTTTTGAAGACTCTGATTATAAAGGTACAGGCAATTATATAGGCAAAAGCGACTGGTCTTCATTAATTGACAATCCTCAATATGGCGGTCCGTTACTTTATGGACAATCAGGAATGGGTCCTTCAGACTATAATTGGTATGATGAAAACAATACATTACTCCAGCATGAATTCCCAACGAATTGGGGCACTACCTGTTATTGGGGAGGTGGACACGCTATATCCAACTATGTAGATATGGATTTGACTCATGGAGGTTTTCAATACCAGTTGTCGGTTTATTACAAAGATCCAGCAACAGGAAATGGAGGTCATAACGGTTCTAAGAATTTCTGTGTACATTATGGCTATACAGATAACTCCGGTTATGCTTCCGAAAACTTACCCTACATTTACTTTGGAGATGGAGTGGCTCGTGTAGTAGATCATATGTACGTGACAATGACAACTTATCTCGCCAATTGTGTAGCCAATGGCAACGGACTGACTGCACCTGCCGGGGAAGATGACTGGGTAAAACTGGTCGCTATCGGTTATGATGAAGACGGTAACGAAGTTAAAACTAAACCTGAATTTTATCTGGTAGGAAAAGCCGGTAACATTCTGGAATGGAGCAAATGGGATTTATCAGCTCTGGGCAAGGTAGTAAAGATTGATTTCAATGTCACAGGGAGCAATGATAATGGTTACGGTTTTAGCCAACCGGCTTATTTCTGTTATGATGACGTAGCAGTGAGATTCTAATGAAACATATTATACTTCTTTTATTTGTTCTGTTAGCATTAGTATCATGCGTGAAAGAAGAGGAGGACTCTCCTCTTCTTTCCGCTCCTGTCATTACCCTGAAAGAAGAATCCCCCATCTATAAAACAAAAATTGGTCGGGAGATAACCATCGCTCCTGTTTATGAAAATACCGATTCGGAAACGACCTTTAGCTGGACAATAGATGGAAAGAGTATCTGTACCGCTTCCACCCTGACATTTTCAGCCGATGAAGCAGGCAGGTATTTCATTCTGATTTCTGCCACCAATGCCGGAGGGACAACTGAAAAAGAGATACGTATCGATGTCTTTCAACTTGATGTACCGACTATCTCTATTGCGGATGCCGACAAAGGTTTCAAAGTGCTTCAAGGGTCTGAACTAACCATTACACCCATAGTAGATTCTTTTCTGGAAACCAGTTACTCCTGGCAAATAAACGGTGAAGATATTTCGAGCGAATTAACCTGTACTCTCCCCACAACCGAACTTGGCGAATATCAGGTTCGTTTTGCTACTCACAATGAAGATGGCGATGACGAAGTAACTTTCAAAGTAGAAGTTTGTTCACCGGATCAAGTAGATTTCAGCTGGACATTCCTGCAAACGGAATATAACATGTCAGTCGGCAGAACTATCCGTATCAAACCGGTTGACGTGAATAATGCACTGGATGCAGTCTATACATGGACCGTGGACAATGAACAAGTGCAATCCGGAGAAAATGATACTTATCTGTTTACATCCGAGCAGCAGGGAGAACACACGGTAAAGGTCGAAATGAAGAACTCATATATACTCGCTACGCAAACATTAAAAATCAATGTTTGCCCTCCCGCAGGAACATACCAGCGGAAGATTAGCGCCACAAGTTCTGCGTCAATGAACAAAGTATATGAATATTTACCGGCTCCCGGTCAATTCATCAATGAGAATCATACCACAACAACTATGGCAGAAGCCTGCACCTATGCAGAAGAACGAATCAATCAGACGGCTTATGTTTCCCTAGGCGGATTCGGTGGATACATCATCGTTGGATTCGACCATAGTATCGTGAATGATGGAGATTACAACATTGCTATTACAGGAAACGCTTTTGATGGTTCGTCAGAACCGGGAATTGTATGGGTAATGCAGGACGAAAATGGTGATGGGTTACCTAATGACACTTGGTATGAATTGCGCGGATCCGAATATGGGAAAGCCGAAACCTGGCAGGACTATGCCGTCACCTATCATAAACCAACTGGTATTCAGCTTCCCACCCCATGGACAGACAATCATGGTCAAAGTGGGTCTATTGATTATCTGGGTGCTTTTCACCGGCAAGATTATTATTATCCCGCCTGGGTAAAGGAAAAACAATATACTTTGCGAGGTACTCGCCTGAAAGAGCGTAATTACGATCAATCCGGTAATGGTACTTATTGGGTAAATGATAGTTATGAATGGGGATATGCTGATAATTTCAGTGCCATTGATCGTCTGACAGATGATGACAACTATAATGCCGGACCGTCTGACAATCATTTCAAGATATCCCATGCTGTAACTTTCGACGGTAAGGATGCAAACCTGAAGTACATTGATTTTATCAAAGTACAAGTGGGTGTTAATAGTAAAAGCGGTTGGTTGGGTGAAATATCCACTGAAGTTTTTGGAATAAAGGATTTCAACATGCTCAAATAATTGATAGAATATACATAAGAGATTCTTTTCCCTATTAAATATAGAGATAAAAATTACCAAATGGTAATTTTTATCTCCTCCCATAACCCTACCTTTGTCGCCATTTTCAACGACAAAGGTAGAAAGTTATGAAAGATAGTATTGATTTCGGCAGTATGAACATCTCCACGTTGTTCCGTAAGTTACTAATTCCTACGGTACTTGGGATGGTATTCTCGGCTCTGTTCGTTATTACGGACGGGATATTTGTAGGAAAAGGAATTGGCAGTGACGCGCTGGCGGCAGTAAATATCACTGCACCGCTTTTTATGATCGCAGCGGGTATCGGACTGATGTTCGGAGTGGGAGCTTCGGTGGTGGCTTCCATTCATTTATCTCAGGGAAAACGCAAAGTAGCAAGTATTAATATCACTCAGGCAATTGCTTTTTCCGCATTGCTCATACTTATCCTGTCTGCTCTGTGCCTTTATTTTATAGAGCCATTAGCCAGATTATTAGGTAGTTCGGACCGATTGTTGCCGTTAGCTGTAGAATATATGGCATGGTACATTCCTTTTCTCGTATTCTACGAAGTCTTAAATATAGGTATGTTCTGCATCCGTCTGGACGGTTCACCCACCTATGCCATGATGTGTAATGCGGTTGCAGCCATACTCAATATCATACTGGATTATATATTCATCTTCGAACTTGGTTGGGGAATAATGGGAGCAGCTTTTGCCACCAGTCTGGGAACTGTCGTGGGAGGGTTGATGACACTGATTTACTTACTCCGTTTCTCTCGTACCCTCCATCTATGCCGGATAAAGTTAAGTATCAAAAGTCTGTTACTGACTCTTCGCAACATCGGTTATATGATTAAACTGGGAAGTTCTGCTTTTATCAGTGAAGCCTCCATTGCCTGTATGATGTTTCTGGGGAACTACGTTTTCATCCGCCATCTCGGTGAAGACGGAGTGGCAGCATTCAGTATTGCCTGTTACTTCTTCCCTATCATCTTCATGGTCTATAATGCCATTGCACAATCCGCACAGCCGATTATCAGCTATAACTTCGGAGCCGGACAACCCGAGCGTGTACGAAAGACACTGCATCTCGCCATTCGGACCGCTTTAATCTGCGGTATCAGCTTTTTCATTCTTACCGTACTATGCTGCCAAGACATCGTTTCGTTATTCATTGACCGCAGCTACGCTGCATTTGATATAGCAGTAAACGGGCTTCCTTATTTCGGAGTAGGATTCATTTTCTTTGCCGTCAACATGATTGGCATTGGTTATTATCAGAGTGTCGAAAGAGGTCAGCGAGCAACAATTATCACTCTTCTCCGGGGAGTCGTATTTATGTAGATGGGATTCTTTGCGCTCCCTCCGGTATTGGGTATACCGGGTATCTGGCTAGCCGTACCATTGGCAGAGTTATTAACCACTTTCTATATTTTCGGAATTTATTTGAAAGATCGTTTCATTGTCTGCCGACGATAAGTATCTTTGCAATATGAGAACATTCATTGAAAAACTTTGCGATAGATACAAGGTATCAGAAACCTATGTACAGTCTCTACTGAACTGTATGGAAGAGGTACATTTCAAAAAGAGAGATTTAATAGTACGCGAGGGGACAAAGAACTGTAATCTTTATTTTATCAAGACAGGAATATGGCGAGCCTATTATCATAAAGACGGAGTGGATACTACCATCTGGTTTGCTTCAGACGGAGAAGCTGCTTTCTCCGTCTGGGGCTATGTAGATAATGCCTACTCATTAATAAATATTGAGGTCATGTGTGACAGTGTGGCCTATTGTATTTCCCGAACAGCTCTGAATCAGCTATTCGCCTCATCCATCGGACTCGCTAATTTGGGGCTCCGCCTCATGGATCATCAGTTTCTTCAACAGGAGAACTGGCTTATCAGCTCGGGAAGCCCACGGGCTAAAGAACGCTATCTCAACCTTATCAAAGAGACTCCGGAATTATTGCAATATGTACCTTTAAAACATATTGCGTCTTACTTGTGGATAACTCCGCAGTCGCTAAGTAGGATTCGGGCGAAGATAGCATCTTCTCCGCAATAATACTACGCTTTCGCGGTCTTCACCCCAAAAGCACAATAAGTCAAATAACACACACAAGCTAAAGTAACAAAAACGCCTCCAATAACACCTACTGTTCCTATTGCAAACCCAATCACCGGGGTAACTACTCCGCCACCGGCAACAGCAGTAATCATCAATCCTGAAATTTGGTTTGCTTTTTCCGGCCTTGCCTGTAAAGCCATCGAATAAATGATAGAAAATACGGATGAGGCAAAGAAGCCGACAGCACCGATACAAATCAGATTCACCATATCATTTTTTACAAAGGCCAGAATAAATAAAGAGAAAATACAGGCAACAATATTCACACGGAAATATTTCATTTCAGCAATACGGGCTAACAAGAAAGCACCCAGCAAAGCACCTACCGTACGGCTTAAAAAATAAACCTGTGGGGCAAACTTTACTTGTTCTGCCGTCCAGTCAAATCGTTCCGCCATCAGTTTGGAGCTAATAAAGTTGGTAGCAACATCTACTCCCACAATAAAAAAGATACCCAGAAACAACAACAGAATCGTTTTATCCTTCAACAAAGAAAAAGTATCACTGATAGAAAGTTGTTGGGTTGCGGCACTGGAAGCTTCCCGTTTAACAGGTGTAGCCATCAGCCAAATGGCAGACAATAACGTGATAAAGCCTAATATAGGAAAACAATAATACCATTTGTCATCTCCAAAATGTGCTACAGCCAGCAACACAATCTCCGGCCCGACGAGAGAAGACACAGCTTTAATCACTTGTCCTGCCGTCAAACTACTTGTCAGCAAACGTTGGCTGGTTACCACATTACTCAATAACGGATTCAGTGAAACCTGTAAAATGGCATTGCCAATTCCCAAAAGAGCATAAGCTATCATACAAGTCGCACTGTTATAAACGACTAATGGCAGCAGCATACCCACTACCGTTATTCCCATACTAAGTAAAACCGTATTTTTACGTCCCCATTTGTTCATCTGATTTCCAACAGGAATACCTAAAAACAGGAACCAGATAAAAACCAATGAAGGAACAAATCCCGTCATCACGGGAGACCAGTTGAAAGTACGTTGAACATAATCGGACGAAATACCGACTATGTCACAGAAGCCCATTACAAAGAACCCGAAAAGAACGGGAAGGGCGGCATAAATAGAATTTTGTGTTTTCATTTCACAATTCCCCATGATTTATTAGGAGTGTCACCCATTTCCAAAACCAATTTACCACCTTTCAGTAATTCGGATGCCGGGAAATAGAAGTTATCCAGTCTCTGTCCGTTCAGCATTGCACTTTGGATATATTTATTCTTTCTTGAAGAGTTTTTAGCCTCAATCGTGAATTGTTCGCCACGATTATAAAGACCTCCTAATTTAATGACAGTCTTTTCATATAGAGGACTTGCTATTTCATAAATAGGATCAACCTTGCATCCTCCATCTGTCTGAAATAAGCCAATAGCAGCCATAACAAACCATGCGCTCATCTGTCCTTGATCCTCATCACCCAAATACGCATTAGCTATTCCATAACCATAATATCTCTCAATTACCGAACGGGCCCATTTCTGTGTCAGCCAAGGTTGACCTGCCCAATTAAATAAAAAAGCAAAATGCATAGATTGTTGATTCCCTTGAACAACAGGAAAATCCCAATACTGATCATTTGGAGCATTATAACGCCACACTTCACTAACAGAGAATCCCCAATTCAGTCGATCGACAAATTTCTCCTTTCCAACAATATCAATAAGGGCAGGCATATTTTGGGGTACAAAAAAACTAAGTTGCCATGCATTGCCTTCCACATAATGCGCATGCCTTCCGGACTTAAACGGGTCAAAATCTTTTGTATAATTACCTAACGTGTCTCTCATGTGCGCATAACCACTTTCCGGATTAATAGCATTTCTCCACCACTCACCACGCTGGCTGAAGGTTTGATAATCCTTATATTTACCTAATGATTTAGCAAACTGAGCTACCGTCCAGTCATCATAAGAGTATTCAAGCGTATTAGAGAATCTCCCCTTCTCAATAGGGACATAGTGATATTGAAGATATGGCAGGAGATCTCGATTTCCGGCAAAACCACCGGCAACATGAGTGGCTGGTGTTATCTGCATCTTTTTCACAGCCTCAAAAGCCGTATTAACATCGTAATCCCGGATTCCCATTTGGTATGTCGATACAATCAGAGGAACTTCGTGCTCTGCTACCATAACCGGAATGTATTTCATGCCGGCTGGACCTTTAGCCAACCATCCATTTGTATTATACATGGCCAATTGAGAGTTCACCCATCTTGAAGCCCATTCAGGTGTAACCAGATTCCATACTTGATTCAAATTCCAAAAGGTATTCCAAAAAGCGTCACATCCCAAAGCACGATGATTAGAATTAGTCATTTTTTGTACTTTCTTATCAGCCGACATCCATTCTCCATTCACATCACTCCACGTGTTCCGGCAGAAGGCACGGTACATATTTGTATAAAATCGAACCTTTTCCAGTCGGTCATTACTCGTAATTTGTACCCTACTTAATATATCATTCCAGACCTGTATCTGATTTTGTACAACAGAATCAAAGTTCCAACCGAATTTCTTTGAAATTTCTTCTTCCAGATTTTCCGAGGCATTCGCAATACTTACCAAAGAGATTCCTGTACGAGCTTGAACAACCGGCGTTTTCTTCGTATCAAATTCGACATACAAACCGGCGTATCTAAGATTCTCTCCTTCTATATAATCCGATTCCAACACCTTATTTTCCACCCAGCCTCCTACGTTTTTAATAGGAGTATCAAACTCTATGACAAAATTTATCGTATATTCCTGATCGGCATCTTCACTCCACACATTAGGACGGGGAGATAATTGATGACTATACCCTTCAATCCGGCGATCACCGACTTTACTAATCTTCACATCTAAAAGTTTATAATCATATTCAGTGGGAATCTGAAGATCAATCATCACACGACCGTCTTTTTCTTTCGGGAACGTATATCTCTGAAAAGAAGCTCTGGTGGTTGCCGTATTTTCCACCCATATTTTGGTGTCAGTCATATATACTTTATAATATCCTAACGGCGTCTCTTCCGTTTTTTTATCTATGCGAGATCTATATCCTTCATCCGGTTTCAACTCATCGCCCACTCTAATTTGGAGTTCACCGTTGGTAGGCATCATGCCCAATCCTCCCATTGTCCATTCGTGAATATGACTAAAGCAACCAATGGTTTCAAAAGTAGGTTGATAACCTGCTTGCCATCCTGCATTCTGATTATCTGGACTCAACTTTACCATACTGAAAGGCATCCAAGGTCCCGGAGCAATCATCCAACGAGAATGTCCCGTTCCTATCTTCGTATCTACATAATCTGCATAAGTTTGCAATTTATGAGGCTGACGCACTATTGTTCCTGTTTGTAACAAATCATTATCTGCCCAAATTTTATAAATACTTTTTCGAGATTTATGAACAGCAGGCATCGGGGCTTCGAATATATAACGAGCCGTATCCATGACCGAAGAAAAGATCTCCTGTCCGTCAACTTCTACTCTAAGCTCAGGATTTCCAGCCAAATGCTCCGCATCGATCAGTAGAGGTTGGCATCTATGCCCAGTACCTTCAATCTCATAAGTTGCCGGACAAACATTGCGTAAAAACACCTTCTCATTCACTTTACCGAGCGAAGCTTTATCGGGGCTCATCAACCGCACCTGATCAAACACAATCCAACCACCTTCCAAGACGGAAATTACAACTGTATTTCCGCCTTTCTTTAAATTCTTAGCGTCAATAGGAAAGGTTAGCACACTGTTTTCAGCCCCTCGCAAATCACCCTCCAAGACTTCCTTAGGACCTCCCCCAACAACAAATCTTTTGTCGACAGAGTTTACAGTAATCTTCACAACCGCTCCCAAAGGACTCGCTCCCAACAGATCGATCACTAAATTCCAATTCTTAGATTTAGGAACATCCGTTAGATTGAAAAGAATGGTTGCATCGTGTGTACGCCATCCTGAAGTACCACCTGTACCACCCCACTGATCAGCAGGGCCAGGTAGTACATAGGAAAACTCTTTATTGGCATCAGACATTCCAATCAAGAAATAACGGTCTTCATAGCCAAAGTCGTTAGCTAGAAATTTAGCATATTCCGAGGGGCCTAACGCAAGTTCTGCGGAAGAATTATCTTTTTCGCCTATTTTCCACAGCGTTTTATCAGCCTTAGCAAACAAAGCAAAGATAGTGATTAATAATAAAGAAAAAAGGAATCGTTTCATAATATCTGTTTTTAAATTTATTCTTCAATTTTAATATTATCAGCCCAGAATGTCATCTCTTGTACACATCCATAAGCCCCGCCTCCTATTGAAGGAGGTCCCCAGACTTCTAATACACGATATCGAATATACCGAATATTTCTAGCATTTCCCGGTTCAATGGCAAAAGTATTGTTTACCATTTCCTCATTGGTGGCATCAATCAATAATTTCCACCCTTTAGACTCTGCTTCCGCCTCCCATCCCGGATCATTACTTGATAATGAGGTTTCGGCTCCTTCAAGAGAATCAATTCCCCACAATTGAAAGCGTTTAGGATTCCAGTTGATATATCCTTCTCTTCCCGTGATTCTAAATCTAGTCAAATTCGTATATACCCCCATATCAAAAGTCAGATGATGCGGAATACCATCCCCATCGGCACTATGATACCTGTTTGATTCGCCACTTCCAGCGATGCCATCCCAAATACCTTCAATCTTGCCACCATATCCGTTGCCCTTGATATCAGTTGGTAACTGCACTGCTTTGAATGTTGATTTATCAACTTCATATTCCACATGTTCAGGAAAATGTTGAATATACGGATCCAAGGCAATTGTATCCAATGCATTTTCTTCCGGAAGCGTATAGGTAAGACACTCTATTCTTCCTCCTTTCTTCCAATCTTGTATTTCAGTCCGTGAAACATCACCAGGAAGAATCTTTGAAATCATAGTTCCCTCCGAATTCTCATAAGACAACTTTACCTTGACCGCATTCTCCGATGAATTCCAATACAAGACTATCTGGGAAGGCTCCGATTTCATTTCCGAAATAATTTTGGGAGACTGTCCCAATTTATATTCATCGCCATATACATATCCATAGCATTCTTCTCTCAAGGATTTATTGCCATGTGCATCGAACGTCTGTACAAAAAAACGGTAAGTACCTTCGTCAAGATTATCAATTATGACTTTCGCCGTATCAGTATATCGTATATCATCAAGATAATATTCTCTTGACTGATCGTTCCACTCGATGACACAGCGAACAGCCGAACGGGTATAATATAATAGCCCTTCCATTTGCACTCTGTTAAGTCCACCTCTGAACTTTATAGAATCAATTTTGCCTACATACAAGGTTTCTCCCCGATCAAGGAATTCGCGTTGTCTATCTGTAATATCGGAACAAGACTGAATGAACAATCCAACCAATAATAAGAAGAAAAAGGAAACTGATATTATTTTATTTGTATTCATATTCTAAAGTATTATTGTTTTTGTCCCCAAAATGATAACTCACTAATTGTGGAGCATTCCATGCCCGACCAACTCTCCAGCATCTCAAATCTTATATATCGTATTACCGAAACATCTCTTGAGAATGAAAATTCTTCACCTTTGCTTGCAAACTCTACATCCTCTGCAGAATTTTGTCCCATCGGTAGTCCTGAAGGTTTAATGGAGTTACAATCCAGCAACAATGTCCAACCGTTCAAAGGATTCGATTCTGTCCCACCTTCTGGTCTGTCTGCGCGGCCATACACTCTATAATGCTTCGGAGCTCCATGTTGATACAACACATCATCACCGGGACGTTGCCAAAAACGGAATCGGCTGAGTTTCACATCCACTCCCAAGTCAATCGTAAAACGATGCGGGAATTGAGTCGGATAATCCGTATGAGCATAGTTTCCATTAGATACCACATCATCCCAAGCCTTTTCCGGAGATCCTTCATAGAAATCCCATCTCACATCGCCGGGCACTTGCAATGACTTAAACAGTTTCTTATCTAACTGATCTTCATGAATAGGAGTATCAACAAAAAATAAAGTATCTGAGATATTATCATACCGGTCACGAACATAAAGACCAAATTTATTTTCTCTTGCAGGTAACCCCCTTACAGAGAAAGTGCCTGTTTTCATACTCGTATATATTGCGTCATAATTTTCAAAATAGGTATGTGTAGAATCTAATCTTAATACATAAATCGCAATGTCGGCAGCATTCTCATTCTTATATGAGACAATAAATCCCCCAAAATCAATCTCATAATCCAAGGATTTAAAAACAGTTTCAACAGGAGGCGTCAATGGATTTATCGTCACCGATACCGGATCAGAAACTTCTTCTTTATGATTTACGGAGAATAACTTCACTTCATATTCGTTTGTATTTCCCAGACCTTCGATTTTCAGTGAATCGACATAAGCTGACGAACTGACTGATTTCTGCACTCCCCTTGAAGATTGATACACGGCTTTCACATAAAACAAATCTTCATCTGTAGGCAAATCATATCTTAAAACCGCTCCGCCCGGTATGTTTCTAATTCTTACGTTCGACACTGTTCCCGGAATTACGCTATTTTTCACTCCGTAAGGTTGCAACAGGTTTTCCTCCTTGCATGACAGAAGAAGGACAGAGGTTACTATCAAAAAATAAATTATCGTTTTCATAATCTTATAATATTAATTAGTAAGGTTATAGTCCGTCACGTTCTAATGATGCCAGACGGGCCAACATTTCAACACAAGCTCCTTCATACAATACTTGCCACTCAGATTGTGTGGTCCCGCCTCTAAAATCATCGTTCAACAGATTTGTTTTTTTATTCCTACAATCTGTTAACCATGCATTAGTGAGTGTCTTTTCATAAGCTGTCACATAGGTTCTATCTTTATCTATTTTATAAAGTTCCAAATATCCACGAAACATAATTGCCTGAAACCAAATATGGCCAGGTTCCAAAATATTGAATGACACTCCCAAAGTTTCCGAATAAAAAGGTATAAACCATTTCTTATAAGCAGATCGGGCAATATTCTGTGCATCTGTCAGATATTGTACATCTTCCGTCAGTTTATAGAGCAGACAGGCTGCCTGCATGGGCTGTCCGGAATTATAAGTAAACTTATCTTTGGCTACTACCATTTCATTACTAATGTTGTCCCAATAAAGATAGTCTTCCGGATCTTGCAATGTCTGTTTTAGCCAACGGTAGAGTTCAATTGCTTTATTCAGATACTTATCATCTTTCGTTATTTGATAAAGTTTACAGCCCAAGACAGCGGTTGGTGCAGTAGAACAGGTATGTTTAGACGTCGAAGCCGGAATTTCTCTCCAAAAGATACCACCACCGCAAGTCTCGTCATAGCCACTCATGAGATAGTCCCACACCATAGTGGCTTTTTCTAGGAATCTTGTCTCTTGAGTTTGATTATACAAGTCGATCATGTCCAAACCTATCCATACGTTATCATCGTAAAATCTATCATTCCCGCTTGCAGGATACACACTGTACGCATTAATTCCATTATCACCGGTAATAAATTGATTGATGCTATTGTACATCCGAGTAGTCATATCAGCATATTTTGATTCGAAACGCTCTATTCCTATCGCAGCCTCCCGAATAGCAACGAACCCGGAAAAAGCTCCGCCTTGCCCCCACACCACAGCATCACCATCCCAATAAGGACCGGTAGCATTCGGATAAAAAGAATTCCAGCAATATCGTGGAGATTTACCAAAATAAAGATTAATCATAGAAGTCATCAACTCATCAGCTCTTTGCATAAATACCGGGGCAGGTTCTTCCGGTTTATATGGTGATGCAAAGACCGATGCTGCTTCCGAACGTTTACCTGCTTTATTAATAGCAACAACCGAAATTTCATATACGGCATAGCCTGGAACTTGCAAAATAATAGAACTTTCGGTATCTCTGCTCACCTCTATCAGCAAAAGTGAGTTATCAGCCCCCTTTGCATTGGCATCTTTTTTTCTATATGATAATTCAACCTGAGCCACATCTTTATTACTAGGATTCGTCCATTTTACTTGTATTTCATTCTCATTCAGCGTAGCTTCCGCTCTCAGAAAAACAACAGGATCTATTGAACCAGATACCTCATCTTCCCCATCAAAAAAGTTTTCATCATCCTTCTTACAAGATATAGTTACTATCAATAAAAAGAAATACAACAATATATTTAATATAGAATTTATTGCTCTCATAATTCATCCTTTCACTATTATTGCCATGACGGACTTTGTTTCAATTTCCGATTCACATATATATCGTCCATTTTAATAGGCCAGAAATAATCCTTAGGGGTGAACTTTCTGAAATAGATGTATTTTACCTGATAATAACCGACTTCGCTTTTTTCAGTTACATTCCATCCACGAATAGGTTTGTTGCAATATTCAAGGCTCTTCCTCCAACGTCTTAAATCGAAAAAGCGCTGTCCTTCAAAAGCTAATTCAATAAGTCTTTCCCGATGTATAATCTCACGCATACCCTTCTTGGTAGTTGGTTTATCCACCTCGTTCGAATATTTTTGCCATGTAGCAAGCAGGCTACCAGTTTCTTTATCCAGACCAGCCTTATCTCTCACTTTCTGAATATATTCATATACTTCTTCGTCTGGTACAGCTTTACATTCATTCAAAGCTTCTGCATATAACAAATAGAGATCTGCCAATCTGATAATAGGAAAAGCATAAGAAGTTTGCATACCCGTATGAGTGGCTTGTGTCATGATCAGTTTATAACTCACAAGTTTCTTTGTGAAAAAACCGGTTATGGAGTAATTATCCAATACGCGACCCGATATTTCACCGGATTTATTATGAACGACTAGAGCGTTCCTGTCATCCGGAGCTTCCAAATTATACCATTTGCCACAATCAAATCCTACCCAAGCATAATATCGAGGTTCACGATAAAAATTCAGTTTAGCCGTCCGGGCTTTATCTTCAATATAATATTCATGTCCGGAAGGCACTTCCTCTACAGTATATCGATTTTTATAATCCCATGTTTTATCATTCTCAATAGGCAGGCCGTGATTTGTATAAAACTGTTCTGCTACGTCCAAGGTAGGATTATGCATGGATTTTGACCAATAAATCTGTTTGCCTTGATGATAGGCGGTCAAAGGAACATTTACAATACCTTCCATAGTCGCAGTGTAATTATCCCCCAATCCCCAAATCAGTTCTTTATTGAAACGAGCGGTAATCGTATTACGCAAGGTCAATTCTAATGTTGTAGTATCAGAGATCTGACTCATTGTGGGTTCATCAAATTCATATAATCTATGTCCGGCTGCATAAGCCACATCAATAGCTTCTTTCAAAGCATCCCGCGCAAGCTCCCATTTGTGCTGATCTTCCACCGAGTTAATCAGTTCTGTTCCGGCATCATTCTTATAATCCTTGAAATCCGGATTACCATTGAATAAAGGACTGGCAGCCAATGTCAGAACTTTGGCTTTAATAGCCAATGCAGCAGGTCTTGTCAAGCGACCCATTTCTGTCTGTTCGGCACGTATATATAAAGGCAGGCCATCATCTTCCAACACCTCGTCCAGCAAAGCTACTATTTTATTTACCACCACATCTACAGGTTCTCTTTCCACTTTTACTGTCGACGGATCGGCAGATACATCTATATTTTCATCAACAAACGGTATGGGACCATACAATTGCATCAGCCAATAATGATAAAATGCTTTCAACACTTTTACCTCCGATTTCCAACGTTTCTTTTCTGAGCTAGTCATATCAGGCACTTTGTCCACATTCTTTATAAATATATTGCAATCACGAATGGCAACAAACATATTGCGCCCGTCTTGCCCCCCGCTCCAGTAGTTGAGATAGGGATCGGAAACATTCTGATTGCCCTTTGCAATATTGAAACTAGTAAGATTCGTATAATAAAACGTTTTTTCACTACAATTCCAAACCTCGTCACTGGCTCCCAAACCCGGATTCTGGAGTACATTTCCGTGTTCGGGCATATATGCATAGCAGGTCAACAACATCCTTTCTGCATTTGAGCGGGTTGTAAATACCATGTCCATTGTGGGAATATTATCCGGCACAATATCCAAATAGTTGCATGCACTAAGCACAAAGCTTAAAGTACAAATAATATAAAATGATACTCTTTTTTTCATATGTATGTCATTTAAGTAGTAATCCAAAACATTTCATTTTTAGAAATTAACATTCAAACCAATATTATACACTCTCTGGATAGGATACCCCAAGCCATTACCTCCCATTTCCGGATCCCACATTTTAAACTTGCTTAAAGTAAAAAGATTCAGTCCACTACAATAAAGTCTAAAAGATTGCAAACCTATTTTCTTTGTTATGCGGCTAGGGATTGTGTATCCTAACTCTAGAGATTTCAAACGAATATAGGAACCGTCATGTAAAAACCAAGTACTTGTCTGCATATTATTATTAACTTTATCTGCTGATAAACGAGGCCATTTCGCATACGGATTTCTATTATCCTCAGACCAATGATCATCAGCCCAAGCTTTAAGCATGGCATTATTACTATCCTTGCCCTCCAACACCCCAGTTATGAACGGAGAGGTCGCATTTAAATCAATAAAGAATGAAGACTGCGCCGAACCTTGGAAAAAAAACGAAAAATCAAAGTTTTTAAAGCCTAATGAAGCACCAAAACCATACATGATATTAGGAGAGGTAGTATATCCAATAGGAACATTATCTCTTCTGTCGATAATTCCATCGTCATTAATATCCTTATATTTAATATCACCCGGCATCACTGTTCCAAAAGTTTGTTTAGGCGAATTGGCTATATCTGCTTCATCTATAAAAAGGCGTTCGGCAATAAGACCTGTCGCTTGATGAATGGGTAATCCCACCCACGACATCCAAGGATATCCATAATCAGGTTCCTCGTACACATCATATTTACTTTTTGCGTAAGTATAATTGGCACGTGCCGTCAACCAGAAGTCTTTATTGAACGAATGATTCACATCTACAGAGAACTCAAATCCATGGGAAGAAGCTTCGCCAACATTCGCCTTCAAAGGAGCTTGCAATCCCATTGTTGCAGGAATGGCAGCACGTTCCATTAATATATTAGTTCTTTTCTCTGTAAAATAATCAGCCTGAATCTCAATGTCTTTAAATAATCCCAACTCCAATCCTAAGTTTATCTTACGAGAAGTTTCCCAGGTAATCAGTTCGTTGGCATACCGGCTAATCGAAATTCCCCCAGGACGGTAAGTAAAATCTTTCCCGAAACTAATGTTTTGACGCCCTCCATCATTCAGATTAACATTTGACAGATAAAAGAAACGATCGTCCGGGCTACCTATTTCGTCATTCCCCACCAATCCGTACGTCCCCTTAAGTTTTAGTTTATGAACAATATCCTGTTTAGGCCAGAAATGTTCATTAGAAACAATCCAACCTACACCTAGCGAAGGATAAAATCCAAAACGTTCTTTCTTGGCAAAACGTTCGGAACCGTTAAATCCAAAACTGAATTCTCCAAAGTAACGACTATCGTATGCATAAGTTAAACGACCGGACAAGCCAATGTTCCTATGTGGCAATGATTTCTGTAAATCACCGGCATTAGCGGTCTTATGATCTCTCATTATATAAACCAACATCCCCGATACAGCGTGATCATCAGCAAATGTGCGGTCATAGTTTAGGGCAGCTTCCATATAAAAAGCCGTATTGATTAGTTTTGCGCCCTCGTTATATTGCAGATACTCAGTACCGGAATTTTCATTTAACCCCGTCAACCCGAAACGTCCGGTCTCTTTATCATAAAATGATAATGAATAGTAGAAAGGATTATAATTTCTATTCAAATCAAACCATGAATCACGCGTTGTACTACCCAACAATCTGGCACTTAACCCTTTAGTAATAAAATCAAGTTTCTGTTTGAATTCAATCTGCGCCACCAATACCATAGCGCTATATTCCCTGTACCCTTTTACCATATCGGCATAAGGGTTCACATAGTTTCCTGTTCCGGCATTTCCGAAAAGAATGTGTTGTGTATTGGCGAACTCATCATTTGGAAGATAAAACTTTGGAAACAATACCGGATTGGTAGCCATTACCTTTTTATACAAATTGTCGCCGGTATCCAAAGGACCGGAATAATCCTCAAACGTACCACTAAACTTTACACTCAGATCAGTAGTCGATGTGACATTGATATTTATATTTGAACGTAGCTGGATACGTTTTAAATTAATATTATTATTAAAATTATTTCTTTTATCTACTTTCAGGTTACCGTTATCATTATTTATTGTTCCTGCAATATAATAGCGGGCAACCTTTCCACCTCCACTAAGACTTAAATTTAACCGCTGATTGGATGTCACATCTTTGAACAATTCATCATACCAGTTTACAGCCGGATACATATACGGATTTTCTCCCCGAGCTGTAGCTTCTATTTTCGCATCGGAATATGGACGCGGAGTAAGAGGATTACGAGTTAATACTGCTTCATTATGATATTTCATGTATGACACAGGATCTACTATCTCAACTTTACGTGTAGGCATTGAAAATGAGTTCTCAAAACGGATATTTAATTGAGCTTTGCCTTCTTTACCTTCTTTGGTTGTTACCAAAATAACACCATTAGCACCCCTAGCTCCATAAAGCGCCGTTGCCGTAGCATCCTTCATAATAGAAAAACTAGCAATATCGTCGGGTTGCAAACGAGCTAAGTCAGTAGATGAAAGTTCAATATTATCAATCAGAATTAAAGGACTGGCCTTGTAACCAAAAGTCGTAACACCACGAACAAAGAATTCTGCATTATCCCGACCGGGTTCTCCAGATTGTTGATAAGAAATAATCCCAGCAATTCTACCTCCTAAAGCATTAGTCAAGTTACTGCTCGGCACTTTTAATTCTGCTGGTTTTATGGTACTTATTGAACTAATCACACTCTCCTTTTTTTGCTTTGCAAAAGCAACTACAGTAACCTCGTCCAACTCGTCGACTTTGGGCTTTAGAATGATAGTAAATGTCTGTCTTCCCTTCACGGTGATATCTTGAGATTCCATACCCAAAAAGCTAACCTCCAGAATATCCTTTTCCAAAATCTCAATAGAGAAAGTTCCATCCAGATCAGCGGTAACTCCACGAGTAGTCCCTTTGACCAGAACAGAGGCTCCCGGCAATGCGTTTCCCTGCTCATCCACTATCGAACCTTTTATCAAACGTTTGGTTTGTTGCTGTGTACCGTATATTTCAGGGGTAAACTTTGTAATTGGAAAGTATGGTGAAGCCATATTTTTCTCACCTCCCACAAAGAAAAAGGCTATTAGAACCAGATATTTACACGATTTTTTTTTATTTTTTAGTGTATTCATAACTATAGATATTATAAAGATTTAATTTACAAAAAAAACATAGGTAAAGAATACTAGAATGAACCAATGCCGGACTTATCTAACTCATTTAGTGCAAACACATAAGCCCCTACAGATACTGCAACATTAGTAGTCAATCTTGTCTTCATCACTCCAGTATATTTATTCAGATCATATGAAACGAGTGCCCCGTATTCAGGTACAGAGACTTTTGTTGATTTAAGTGAAAGAAAAACAGATAAGTCTTCCAGATCATCCAAATTAAAGACCTCCATTTGCATTCTTGGCAATGAGTAACCAGAAAATGTTGAAAGATTACTCCTCAATATTTCCAGAAATGAAGGAATGAAATATTTAGAAGCTCCGGCCAATCCGCCTCCGAACACTACTATACCATCGATTATAGTCAAAGCATAAGCTACAGCTTCTCCTGCAGCCTTACCTAAAGACATGAAACTATTGATTGCCGCCTTCTGATCTCCATGTCCTTTCCCTTCAGCAATTTCGAAAATGTCTTTTGGAGTCAAACATCTGTCGTCATTAGACAATTCTTTATAAACTCTTTTCACGGCACGAATACTTACACTTTCTTCTGCTATCTTATCCTTATATAAATAATTTCTAACTATCCAGAGATCTCCGCCACATCCATTATCACCAACCAGTAATTCATTATTTATAACGACTCCTCCACCAAATCCTGTTCCTAAAGTAATGCCCAACAGATTCTTATAACGCTTATCACTTCCCGATTTCTCTAACATTTTATTAATTTCCGGAAGAACGCCAGCAATAGCCTCTCCATAAGCAAAAAGATTGCCATCGTTATTGATAAATACCGGTAGATGAAATTTCCCTTCCAAATAAGCTTTTAGAGCAACGCCACCCCTAAAAGCAGGGAAATTTGGCAAATCACCAATAACACCATTTTTATAATCAGCCGGTCCAGGAAAAGCAAAGCTAATTGCTACAGGCAAATGATTCAATTGATCCATTACTACTTGAAATCCTTTGGTCAATGCAGCCAAACACTTTTCTAAATCATCAGGTACGGCTGATATACTGATAGGACACACCACCTCTTTACATCCCTGCACGGCAGAAAAAACCAAATTAGTACCTCCTGCATCCAATGTTAAAACGATACGGTCATCATATTCATACATAATAATTAAATTTAAACTATTTATATTTCAATATCTTATATAGGCTTTTATCGTTACACATTCTTTTCCTGCAAATTTACCATAAGGTTTGATTGTATATTCGCCAACAGAAGCAGGAATGATAAATGTTTCCGCATAATGCACCACGAAAGGTTCAAAGGCGTGAGTAGGACTCTCAACGACGGCCTCTTCTCCCTCCAGCAGATTCAGCACGTTTACACTATCGTTTGTGTGATGCAGCACCGGTGACGAGAAACGGTGACGACGGGTTTCGATAAATTCATTCGGATGCAATCCGGTACGTTCCTCAATCCACCCATCTCCGGAAGCCACTTCCTTAAACTGGTTGCGAAGATGTTCATTTACATATTCCGTATCCCGGTTCCAGTTGATTACGCATTTACCACGTTCCACATTGATTGGGCGTGGTTTTCCATCCAGTCCCAGACGTTGCCAGTCCCATAGTTTGAAAGTAAAGAGGTTCGGAGTCGAACTGATTTCAAGTACCATACTATTCGCACCGGAACAATGAATCGTTCCTCCCGGAATCAGGAAGTGATCGTGTTTCTTTGTCGGAATCTTGTTGACATACTTTTCTGCGTCGAACACCAATTCGCCTTTTTGTGCCTTACGCAAATCGTCGATCATCGCTTCTTTATCAACGCCCGTTTTCACTCCCAGATAAACTACGGCATCTTCTTCCGCATCTACCATGTAGTAGCTTTCATCCTGTGTATAGTACATACCGAAACTATCACGGATAAATTGAGTGGTAGGATGCACCTGCAAACTCAAATTACCTCCACCTATCGTATCCAAAAAATCGAAACGGATGGGGAAGTCTTTTCCAAAGCGTGCTTCCACCGGTTCGCCAAGCAACTCTTTACTTTTCAGCAAAACCAAATCGACCGAAGGAAGTTCGAAGCGCACTCCGTTCACCTCAAAATAAAGGCTGTTTTCTTCGGGCACACAGTCAAAGCACCAACCAAAATTTTCGCGTTCACGATCCAAGTCGCAAACTTCTTTCATCCATTGACCACCCCAGGGAGCCGGATCGAAGAAAGGAACTACCCGGAACGGCGTGTTCACCGTTGCCTCTACCCCTCTAAAGAAAGTATCCTTATCAATCATCTTCGGTGTTCCGGCCACATGGGTGTCAATCCAGAATTCTACCCTGTCAAACAATCTTTCCTTATACCTATCACATACTCTCCAATCGTTGAAATACCCTCTCTTGTATTGCAAAGAAACGGCATCGTTCCGATTGTCTATCCCTAAAGCTTTTACCTCATGCCGACGGAAACGTTGTTGAATTTCCCAACGTGCCATATCCGCATATACAATCATCGCATCTTGCGGAGCCACCATGGCAGCTCCTGTACCTATTATTACAATAGTATCCTCCGCTTCACTAATTTGCTTTTGCGCAGCAGCCAATTTATCCGCATCAAAATAATCTTCCAGCTTCAAATTGGTCACATAGCCAAACAACACATCTTCCGTCATGAAGCGTTCCGTCAAAGTTTGGATTTCTTGTTCCGGTTTCATCAAATCACGTACATTCATCACCTTTCCGGAGAATTCTTTTGAAAAAGCATCCAGCACTTCTTCTTCATATACTCCAGTATATAAATCCACTGCCAGCACTTTTCTTGCATCCATTTTCTCTTTTAACATAGAAATGATAATATCCCAACCCTGAACAAGCATCCCCGTCAGCTTCGTAGAAGGAAATTTATCATAATTAGCTTTTCTCATATCTATAGTCGTTTTTTAATTTTATATGTTCATACATACTTTCAATTGTGCAAATATATAGATTTTATTTTTATTTCAAACAAAACTTGGATTATTTTTTGATAAATCTTATATTTGCTGAAAATAAACCAATCCGAATAGATATGAAAATAGACCATAATAGTGATAAACCTCTTCATATTCAAGCAGAAGAGATACTAAGAAGACTCATAGAATCTGAAGAGTACAAAAACGGGAAGCTATTTCCCAATGAAGTCGAATTGTCTGAACAATTACACATTTCAAGGAACACATTAAGACAAGCTATCAACAAACTCGTGTTTGAGGGACTTCTAGTACGAAAGAAAGGATACGGAACGAAGGTGGTAAAGAAAGGTATCGTAGGCGGAGTAAAGAACTGGCTTAGTTTCTCACAGGAAATGAAGATGTTAGGTATCGAAATCCGTAATTTCGAACTACATATCAGTTTGAAACGTCCGACTGAAGAAATCGGCACATTCTTTAATTTAGGTTCTAACCCTGATGCCCGCTGCGTAGTAATGGAGCGCGTCAGAGGAAAAAAGGAATACCCGTTTGTCTACTTTATCTCTTATTTCAATCCTAACATTCCATTGACTGGAGAAGAAGACTACACACGCCCATTATACGAAATGCTGGAAACTCAATATAATATAGTGGTAAAGACCAGCAAGGAAGAGATTTCGGCCAGACTTGCAGGGGAATTTATTGCAGAAAAACTAGAGATAAAATCAAGTGATCCTATATTAATAAGGAAAAGATTTGTTTATGATGTGAACGGAGTGCCGATTGAATACAACATCGGATACTACCGGGCAGACAGTTTTACTTATACAATAGAGGCGGAAAGATAAAGAATATGTTCATACATATACAACATAAAAAGACTATTTTAAAGGCCGAAACTCTCATCTTCCTTTAAAATAGTCTTTTTACATTCCATTTCTTTGCATTATGCTTTATCCATCATCTATCATTTCTTCTCAAACCGACCAATAGAGTGTCCGGCAAGAATCCGATCCAGACTTTCATCCACAACACCTATCATCTGAAGTTTGGATAATAAATGATAGTAGGAAGTTTTTCCTACTCCTTCTATTCTCAACAGGCTTTTCCACCCTCTTCCCGATACGATTTCCAATAAGTCCTTTACCGTTCGAACATCTTGATTATACAAGACATTAGCCAACCGCGTATCAGCTACTTTACAAACGGGTAATTGAAGTATCCACTCCTCCTGCTCAATATTTATATTCTTATTATTATCTGCCAAAGATAAAAAACGAGCATTGATAGCACGTTTTCGATAAGTAGCCAATATATCTTTCTTCAGTTTTAATCCTTTAAGTATAGAGTTATAAATTTGCAATGTCTTTTCATAGGTAATTCGATGCCTACCAGCCACTTTCTCTACTGATTCTCCTATAGAAATAGAATAGAAAACATTGCGGGCAACAGGGTGAAGAATCAATGCTGCCAGTTCACGAATGATTATTTCATATAGAGGT
>OBIM01000139.1_pt1 | contig 38240 bp, 30 predicted proteins | sample 1496191 | NCBI WGS metagenome assembly OBIM01 (sample SAMN00265067, study PRJEB22529) | human gut metagenome
CCGTCGCAGCCGCCGATGAGGAAAAAGTGCCGGATGGCACCCTCGTGGACGGCTTGGACGATCTCCTCCGCATGGCTCAGTACGGCATGGTGGGCAAAGCCGGTGGTGACCACACTGCCGCCGTTCATGCCCGGGATGAGGGTGTCCTCCGGGTAGCCGCCCAGCTCAAGCGCCTTGGCGATGACCGGCGAAAAATCCCGGTCCTCCCCGATGTGGGTGACGCCGGGATAGGAGACGACAGAGGTGGTGAATACCCGGTCGGCATAGCTGGGCCGGAGGGGCATGATGCAGTTGGTGGTGAAGAGCACCGGTGCAGGGATGTCCTCAAACTCCCGCTGCTGGTTCTGCCATGCGGTGCCAAAGTTGCCTTTCAGATGAGGAAAGCGCTTTTTCAGCTCCGGGTAGCCGTGGGCAGGCAGCATCTCGGAGTGGGTGTAGACATTGATGCCCTTGCCCTCGGTCTGCTCCAACAGGCACTTGGCGTCGTAGAGGTCGTGGCCGGAGATGACGATGAAAGGCCCTTTCTCGATGGTCAGGGACACCTCCACCGGCTCCGGGTCGCCAAACGCGCCGGTGTTGGCCTTGTCCAGCTCAGCCATGACCCGGTAGGCCATCCGCCCGGTGTCCTCCACCAGCTGGAAGAGCTTGTCCTTGTCCCGCTCCTGTGCGATGGCCCGCAGCGCCGTGCAGAAAAACAGATCGATCTCGCCGTCGGTGTAATCCAGCACCCGGGCGTGGTAAGAGTAGGCCGCCATGCCCCGCAGGCCGAACAGCACGAAGGACTTCAGGCTCTTGACGTCCGGGTCCGGCTCCTGCCACAGCTTTTCCATGTCGTAGTCACCCACCGGCGAAGGAGCGGGGCAGGCGGAAGCAAACGCCTCCTGTTTTGCCTTCCACACCTTGTCGGTGAGCTGGGCCACCGTCTCGGGGTCGAAGTTGACGTTGGTGATGGTGGTGAACAACCCTTCCAGCAACAACAGTGCCTGCGGCGGCTGGATGGGCTTGCCGATGTCCAGCAGCAGGGTGGCGAAACCGATGAGAGCACCGGTCAGCCTGTCCTGCGCGTCCGCCGTCTCAGCAGATTTACCGCAGACGCCCGCTCTGCCCGTGCAGCCGACGCCGTGGGCTGCCTGCTCACATTGATAACAAAACATTTGCTCGTCCATGCAAAAACCTCTTTTCGTTTGATGAAAGGAGTATGAGCGGGGCGGCAGACGGTTATGCAGGCAGGCGGGGCAAACCAAAAAAAGCCGCACCCTCGCGGATGCGGCCCTTGCAGATCAGAAAAAGCTTAGTAGGTGATGCCCTGAGCCATCATGGCGGTAGCGACCTTCAGGAAGCCGGCGCAGTTTGCACCGACCATCAGGTTGCCCTCGGAGCCGGCGGCCACGGATGCATCGTAGGAAGCGTGGAAGATGCCCTCCATGATGCCCTTCAGCTTTGCATCGACCTCTTCGAAGCTCCAGCTCAGACGCTCGGAATTCTGGCTCATCTCCAGACCGGAGGTGGCCACGCCGCCGGCGTTGGAAGCCTTTGCGGGTCCGTACAGGATGCCGTTGGACAGGTAGACCTCGATGGCCTCGGGAGTGCTGGGCATGTTAGCGCCCTCGCAGACCACGGTGCAGCCGCCCTTCACCAGAGCCTCTGCGGACTCCTTGTTGATCTCGTTCTGGGTAGCGCAGGGCAGGGCGATGTCGCAGGGGATAGTCCAGACCTTGGAGCAGTCAGCAATGTAGGTCGCATCCTTGTGGGTCTCGGCATACTCCTTGATACGGCCGCGGCGGACTTCCTTCAGGTCCTTGACGTAGGCCAGGTCGATGCCGTTGGGGTCGTAGACATAGCCGTTGGAGTCGGACATGGTGACGACCTTGGCACCCAGCTGGGTAGCCTTCTCGCAGGCGTAGATGGCGACATTGCCGGAGCCGGAGATGACCACGGTCTTGCCCTCGAAGCTGTCGCCGCGCATGCACTTCAGAGCCTCAGCGGTGAAGTAGCACAGGCCGTAGCCGGTAGCCTCGGTACGGGCCAGAGAACCGCCGAAGGTCAGGCCCTTGCCGGTGAGCATACCGCCTTGGAAGCTGTTGGTCAGACGCTTGTACTGGCCGAACAGATAGCCGACCTCGCGGCCGCCGACGCCAATATCACCGGCGGGGCAGTCCACGAACTGGCCGATGTGGCGGTACAGCTCGGTCATGAAGCTCTGGCAGAAGCGCATGACTTCCATGTCGCTCTTGCCGTGGGGGTCGAAGTCGGAGCCGCCCTTGCCGCCGCCCATGGGCAGGGTGGTCAGGCTGTTCTTGAAGATCTGCTCGAAGCCGAGGAACTTCAGGATGCCCTGGTTGACAGAAGGATGGAAGCGCAGGCCGCCCTTGTAGGGGCCGATGGCGCTGTTGAACTGGACGCGGTAGCCGCGGTTCACCTGGACCTTGCCCTGGTCATCGACCCATGGTACACGGAAGGTGATGATGCGCTCAGGCTCGACCATGCGCTCGATGAGGCCGGCCTTCTCGTACTCGGGATGCTTCTCCACGACGGGCTGGATGCTCTCCAGCACCTCGCGGACAGCCTGCAGGAATTCGGGCTCGTTGGCATTGCGCTTTTCCAGGCCCTCGTAGACACGCTTCAGATATTCATTCGTCAGCATAATGATATTCTCCTTTTCCCTTATCTCTATTGTGCGGAGGCTCTGTCTTTCCCGTTTCCCACGGCGGGGCTGATAAGCCTCTGCCCACTTTGCTATTATAAAGCTTTATCTGCCGATTTACAAGATGGCCCGCTCCGCAAAAACCGGAAAATCTTTCAAAATATAATGGAAAAGATGAATGCACTTCACGAAAAAGACGGGACACATCAAAAACAGCGATAAAACTTGATTTTGTAAAGAAACAAAAAATCCCTGCACTGCCATTTCCGGGCTGGTGCAGGGAGAAAAAGTCTTACTTCAGCAGCTTCTCGCAGGCGTCGGCGGCACCCTCGAGGAACTGTCCGCCGTAGGTCTCGATCATGCCGGCGTCGGACAGCGCAGCCAGCTGCGGGTCGATGGGGCATTTGGCCAGAACGGGCAGGTGATGCTTTGCGGCCACCTCGTCCACATGGCTGTCGCCGAACACATTGATGTGCTTGCCGCAGTCGGGGCAGACGATATAGCTCATGTTCTCGACGATGCCCAGCATCGGCACCTTCATCATCTCGGCCATGTTCACGGCCTTGGCCACGATCATGCTCACCAGCTCCTGCGGGCTTGCCACGACGACGATGCCGTCCACGGGCAGGCTCTGGAAGACGGTCAGGGGGACGTCACCGGTTCCCGGAGGCATATCCACGAACAGAAAATCGACGTCTTTCCAGACCACATCGGTCCAGAACTGCTTGACCGCACCGGCGATGACGGGGCCGCGCCAGACGACGGGGTCTTCCTCGTTCTCCACCAGCAGGTTGATGCTCATGACGTCGATGCCCATCCGGCTCTGGATGGGCCAGCAGCCCTTGTCGTCGGCCATGGCGCGGCCATGGATGCCGAACAGCTTGGGGATGGACGGGCCGGTGATGTCGGCGTCGAGGATGCCGCAGTGGTAGCCGCGGCGTGCCATTGCACAGGCCAGCAGGGCGCTGGTCATGCTCTTGCCGACGCCGCCCTTGCCGGATACGACGCCGATGACCTTCTTGACACTGCTATTGGGGTTGGGTGCGTCATGCTGGGGCGCAGCATCGCGGGAAGAACACGCTGCCCCGCAGTTGGAGCAGTCATGGGTACATTCTTCGCTCATTGTCTCATTGCGCACGGCCGTGGTACCGGGGTGCGCTTCCTCCTTGCATTCTTAGATCCGGTCTGGCGGAACATTCCCGCCAGATACGATATATATCATATCATAAAACTGGGAAAGAAACAACCCACGGCCCCGCTCATATTTCCCAGAGCAGGTTACATATCTATAAAAAGATACACTGGGGAAAGGGAGGGGTGCGCTGTGCGGCAGAGCTATCTGAAAAACGCAGCCCTGATGACCGGGGCGGACATCCTGCTCCGTCTGGCGGGCATGGGGCTCCGCATCTGGCTGGCGAACGCTCTGGGCGGCGAGGGGATGGGACTGTACCAGCTGGTGCTGGCGGTCTATTCGCTCTTCGTCACGCTGGCGACAGCGGGCGTCTCGGTGGCGGCCACCCGCCTGATGGCCGAAGAGCTGGCCCGCAGCCCGGCGGAGGCCCGGGGGATGCTTCACCGTCTCCTGCTGGCGGGGGCCGGGCTGGGCGTGCTGGCGCTGGCGACGCAGTTCGGGCTGGCGGGCCTCGCTGCAAAATGGTGGCTGGGCGATGTCCGGGCAGCGGGGGCGCTGCGTGTCTCGTCGCTGGGTCTGCCGTGGATGGCGGTGTCGTCGGTACTGCGGGGCTTTTTCATCGCCCGGCGGCAGGTGGAGCCAAACGTCCTGAGCCAGCTGGCTGAGCAGACTGTCCGCATCGGCATCGTTTACTTTGCGCTGGAGCGGGCCGACGTCCTCGGCTGGGACGTCGGCGGGCGCTGCACGGCAGTGCTGGGCGCAACGGCGGTCAGTGAGGCCGTCAGCACCGGGCTGATGGCACTTTTTTACCACAAAGAGGCCCGCCGCTGCTTCGGCGCGCGGCCTGCCTGCCGCCCGCAGGAGCCGGGAAAACGCCTCTGGGACATCCTCTGGCCGGTGGAGGGAGGACGCTGTCTCGCCAGCGCTCTCCACACCGCGGAGAATATGCTGGTGCCGGCCTGCCTGGCAGTCTGTCTGCAATTTTCCGGCGGGCGTGCCGAAGCCGTGGCCCAGTACGGCAGCCTCAAGGGGATGGCCCTGCCTCTGCTGACCTTTCCCTTCGGACTGCTGGGGAGCCTTTCCGTCCTGCTGATGCCCGAGATCACTCAGGCCCACCTCCGGGGCCAGAGCGGGCGGCTGGCGGCTCTCATCGACAGGATGCTCCGGCTCACCGGCTATTTCTCGGCGCTGGCAGGCGCGGCGTTCTGGGTGTGGGGTCAGCCGCTGGCCGAAGCCCTCTACGGCAGCGCCGAGGCAGGCAGCTACCTCGTCATCCTCGGCCCGGCCATGCCGCTGATGTACCTCGAGAGCATGGTGGACGGTGCCATGAAGGGGGTAGGGGAACAGAAAGCCGTTTTCCGCTACAGCATGTGGGACTCCTGCCTCCGCATTGCGGGCGTGCTGCTCCTGCTGCCCCGCTTCGGGATGAAGGGCTTTCTTTTTGTGATCCTGCTGTCCAGCTTCTACACCTGCACCGCCAACACGGGGCGGCTGCTGTCCAGCTGCGGCCTTCCGCTGCGTCTGTGGAGGTGGCTGGGCGCACCGGGCTTTGCGGGGGCCGTCAGCGCCGGGGCCGGGCTGGCCCTGCGGCATCTTTTAGCGGACTGGCTCACCGGCGGAGTCCCCTTGCAGCTTGCGGCGGTAGCGCTGGGCGGCGCGGGGATGGCAGCGGTCTGCTTTGCGGCGGCGTGGCCGCTGGGCCTCGGCGAAGAGCTGCGGGCCGTGGCGGCAGGGGAGAGGCGGCATAAGAAAAATGTCCAAAAAGTGAAATAGCTGGACACGGGGGAGAGAATCGAGTATAATACTAAAGATATTATGGGGTGATAGGCCCTTGAAATGAAAAATGGCAGCTGACATCTTCGGATGCCGGCCCCCGATGCAAAAGAGGATATGCTGTGAAGGAAAAGAAAACAAATCTGCTGCAGGTACTGGCCCGCCGGGCTCTGCTGGTGGCGCTGGACGGAGCCATCGTAGCCTTCAGCTTTTATTTCGCCCTGCTGCTGCGCGCAGACGGTGCTGTCGAGGCCTCCTGGTGGCCCCACAACCGCGCCCTGCTCTACGCGAATCTGCCCTGGATCGTGGCGGTCTACCTGCTCAGCTTTCTGGCCGGGCGGCTCTACACCATCCTTTGGAAGTACGCCGGGGAGCGTGACCTCATCCGTCTGGCCGGGATGATCGCCGTCCCGACGGGCATCGTCTATCTGGTCAACCGCTGCTTCATCCACGGCGTGCTCTTCAACTCGGCCAACGCCATGGCGGCGGTGCTCATTTTCCTGTTCATCGGCGGGAGCCGTCTGGCCTGGCGGCTCTTCCTGAACCACCCGCTGGGCGAGCGTCTGCGCGGCAACACCAGCAAGGACCCCAACCGCCCCGTCATGATCGTGGGCGCGGGCGAGGCCGGTGCGTGGGCCATCAATGTCTGCAAGACCAACACCGGCTACGGCCATGTCATCGTGGCCGTGGACGATGACCCCAACAAGCTGGGCCAGACCATCCACGGTGTCCCGGTGCGCGGCACACTGGAAGAAATTCCCGACCTGTGTACCCGCTACAACATCCACACCATCATCGTGGCGATCCCGACCCTGAAGGGAAACCGCCTGAACCACGTCATCGACCTCTGCGTCTCCACCCACTGCGCCGTGCAGATGCTCAGCGACCCCCAGCTGGTGGGTGCAGGAACCCCTCAGCAAGGCGCGTTCCGTGAGCTGAACACCGCCGATTTCCTCTCCCGTGAGGAAGTCACGCTGGACACGGAGAAAATTTCCGGCTACCTCACCGGCAAGACCGTTCTGGTGACGGGCGGCGGCGGCAGCATCGGCAGCGAGCTCTGCCGTCAGGTCATGCGCTTCAAGCCCGCAAAACTGCTTATCTTCGATATTTATGAGAACTGCGCCTATGAACTGCTGATGGAACTGCAGCAGAAGTATGGCCGTGATGTGCCGGTCACGGTGCTGGTCGGCTCCATCCGGGACAAGGCCCGTCTGGACGAGGTATTTGAGACGTACCACCCGACGGTGGTGTTCCATGCCGCCGCCCACAAGCACGTCCCGCTGATGGAGATCAGCCCCGCCGAGGCCGTCAAAAACAACGTCTTTGGCACCAAGAATCTGCTTACCAGTGCCAGCGAACACGGCGTGGAGCGGCTGGTGCAGCTCTCCACCGATAAGGCCGTCAACCCCACCAGCGTCATGGGCTGCACTAAGCGCCTGTGTGAGATGCTCATTCAGACCTTCGCGGGCAACACCGACATGAAGTGCGTCGCCGTCCGCTTCGGCAATGTGCTGGGCAGCCACGGCAGCGTCATCCCGCTGTTTGAGGCGCAGATCAAAAAGGGCGGCCCCGTCACCCTCACCGATGCCAACATCGAGCGCTACTTTATGACCATCCCGGAGGCGGCACAGCTGGTGCTGCAGGCCGGTGCGCTGGCCGAGAGCGGCAGCATCTATGTGCTGGACATGGGCGAGCCGGTCAAGATCATGGACCTTGCAAAACAGCTCATCCGCTTCTACGGCTATGAGCCGGGCGTGAACATGGATATTAAGATCGTGGGTCTGCGCCCCGGCGAAAAACTTTACGAAGAACTGATGATGGACGAGGAGCAGGACAAGATGCGCCGCACCGTCCACAATAAGATCTTCGTGGCTCCGCCCCGGAACATCGACCTGGGCGAGTTCTACCAGCAGCTTCAGGAGCTGGCCGTCGCCGCTGAGCACAACGACGACAGCGTGGTGGAGCAGTTGGCCCAAATGGTGCCTACCTTTACCCCCACCCGCGAGAACCTCAAGCTGTAAAACCGCTGGCTGCACGGCACCTTTGCTGTGTAAAAATATATGAGAGGGATGTACAATCATGGAAAAGAAACCGTTTTTGACTGAGTCGATGGCTCAGGACATCATTCAGGACGTACCCACCCCCTTCCACGTCTATGACGAGAAGGGCATCCGCGAGAACGCCCGCCGCATCAACAAGGCATTCAGCTGGAACAAGGGCTTCCGCGAGTATTTTGCGGTCAAGGCTCTGCCGAACCCCGTCATCCTCCAGATCCTGAAGGAAGAGGGCTGCGGCGTGGACTGCTCCTCTCTGACCGAGCTGATGCTCAGCGAAGTGTGCGGCTTCAGCGGCAGCGACATCATGTTCTCCTCCAACCAGACCCCTGTGGAGGACATGAAGAAGGCGTACGAGCTGGGCGCTTATATCAACCTCGACGACGCCACGATGGTGGACTTCCTCGACCGGGTGGCCGGTGTGCCGGAGAACATCTTCTGCCGCTACAATCCGGGCGGCACCTTCCAGCTGGGCGAGAGCAAAGAGGGCTTCCAGGTCATGGACAAGCCCGGCGACGCCAAGTACGGCATGACCGAGGAGCAGATGATCGACAGCTACAAGAAGCTGGCCGCAAAGGGTGCCAAAAACTTTGGCATCCACGCCTTCCTCGCCTCCAACACCATCTCTGACGCCTATTATCCTGAGCTGGCAGGCATCCTCTTCCAGCTGGCTGTCCGCGTCCAGAAGGCCACCGGCGTGCATATCGCCTACATCAACCTGTCCGGCGGCGTCGGCATCCCGTACCGCCCCGAGCAGACGGAGAACGACATCATGGCCATCGGCGAGGGCGTCCGCAAGAAGTTTGAAGAAATTCTCGTCCCCGCCGGCATGGGCGATGTCTCCATCTTCACCGAGATGGGCCGCTTCACCACCGGCCCCTACGGCGCTCTGGTGGCTACTGCCATCCACGAGAAGCACATCTATAAGGAATACATCGGTCTGGATGCCTGCGCGGCCAACCTGATGCGCCCCGCCATGTACGGCGCTTACCACCACATCACCGTGCTGGGCAAGGAAGATGCACCCCACGACCACAAGTACGATGTGGTCGGCGGTCTGTGCGAGAACAACGACAAGTTTGCCATCGACCGTATGCTGCCCAAAATCGACATCGGCGACATCGTGTATATCCACGACACCGGTGCGCACGGCTCTGCCATGGGCTACAACTACAACGGCAAGCTGCGCAGCGCCGAGGTCCTGCTCTGCGAGGACGGCACTCACCGCCTCATCCGCCGTGCCGAGACTCCCCGCGACTACTTTGCAACGCTGGACTTCCTGCCCTTCATGAAGCCGCTGCTGGGCGAGTACAACGACGACTGAGCACGCTTCTGACTCCATCACACCAGAATAAAGCGAGGAACGACGCAGATGTTTTTTGGATTCCAACTCACCTGTGGCCTGATGCTGGTCTTTTACGGCTATTCAGTCATGAAAAATCCCCGGGTCTGGGGCGATCAGGGCCGTCAGGCCGTCAAGGCCGAAAATTTCCCCGAGTACTGCCGCCAGAACGGCCTGTTTTTCCTGAAAGCTGGCTTCATCATGGCGCTCATTGGTGCGCTGGACGCGCTGGTAACGCTTTCAGGTCTGCTGTACGTCCTGCTGTACCTGTTCGGGCTGGCGTTTGCGTTCTACCCGCTGACCCGCTGGTGCAAGGAGAACGAGGGCTTCTCGTGGCCCTGGCCCCGCGTCGAGAGCGAGAAAAAGCGCATCAGGAAACTGCGCCGGCAGCAGGAGGCCGAAAAGGCGGAACGAGAAGATAACTAAGACAAACAGGAGAAGCCGCCGCACGATCTGACGTGCAGCGGCTTCTTTTTGCGTTTTGCGGCAGGGCTTTAACCTCGCCCCGGGGGGCGTCCTCCGAGAGAGAAGGGGCGGGGAGAGCGTTACCTGTGGGCCGTGGGCTGGCCCACGATGTCGTAGATGTCACGCCCGGCAAGCGCCTCAAAATGTGCCTTGATGGCGAGGTTGATGTCCCACTTGTTCTGCGGATAATCGCCGTAGCGGCGGCGGACGTCCTCCATCCGCTCAATGATGTCCATGACACCGTCGGCCCCGGCCAGCGAGTCGCAGAGCTGGATGAGTCTGTCGTACTCGTCGTAGGCCATGCCGTCCAGTCCGTCGGCAATGATTTTCGTTTCTTCGGGCGTCGTGTCACGCCTGCCTACATAGTCGGCCAGCGACTGGTTATTGAAGGAATGACTCAGGCAGACCCGCGCCACCTCGTCGTACCCCAGCGAGAGCATGTAGCGGTAGCCGTCTACGACATGGCCGAGGTGCCGCTTGCCGTACCGCCGCCCGATGTCGTGGAGCAGCCCCAGCACATAGGCCTTGTCTGCGTCCAGCCCGCAGGCGCGGGCGATGGCCTCGGCGCAGTGGGCTGCTATGCGGCTGTGGTCGCCCCAGGGGCCGGGGTTGTGGGGCTCAGCTTCGGCTAAAAGGGCTTCGGCGGTCTTGCGGTCAGGATACATCAGAATGCCTCCTTATAGTGCGTCGATGTCGGCCTGTAGTTTCTCGTAGAATTTCCCCAAATGGAGACCGTCGATGAAGCGGTGATTGACCTCCACCGACATCCCCGATTTCTTGCGGCCATTTTCCTCGCCATATCTGCCCCATGTGATGCGGGGGATGTTGTCGTCCCGGTCAAAATCCCGCTCGTTGGTGCAGCCGGTCAAATCAAACCACGGTGCGCAGGAGATATAGATGAGGTTGTCGTTCTCTTCGTCCTGGTCAAGAAGGGTCTTCTGGGCAGCGCTTCTCGCCTGTGCGGAGGCACAGAACTCCGCAATGCCACCGACTTTTGGCAGGGTGACGATGTGAAACTGCTCACTGCCGGGTTTCAGGTCGGTCAGACTGGGAATGCGCTCATCCAGCAGCCACACCTCGCCGTCCCGGATGGCGTAGCGGAAATTCTTCACGCTGTTCACGGCGTCCGTCACGAGATACCCCATCGCGTAATAAAACGACAAATGCCGCTCCTTGACATAGCGGTAAAGGTTTGTTACATCCACCCGGAAGGTGACGCTGTAAAAAGGGTGGGAAACAGCGGAGAAAAACTCGAACAATTCAGCCCGCTCCCAATGGGTCCTATCGACTTTTTCCATCTTACTTCTCCTCGGCGGGGGCCTGCTTATTTTTATCCAGTGCGTCGAACTGCTTTACGATCTGCAGGTCTTTCAGCTTGATGACCTTGCCGGAGAGGTAGTGGAGGGTATTTTCTTCGGGAATGTCGAGAAAGCTGATACGGACGGCGCAGAGGGCTTGCGTCCGGGTGCCGGTGCGCTCATTCATCTTGCGGTTGCCGTACTTGATGTCGCCCAGCACCGGCTTGCCCAGATAGGCCAGATGGGCGCGTATCTGGTGAGTGCGGCCGGTGATGAGGCCGATGCGGCAGAGGGCGAAGGGACCAGCCGTCCGCAGCACATCCACATCGGTGATAATCTGCTTGCGGCGCTCGTCCTGGGACTGGTGGGCGTGGATGCTCACCTTATTGTTCTTCTCGTCGTGCTCCCACCACGCGGTGAAGCGCCCGCTCTGGGGGATGCCCACCGTGATGGTGTAGTATTCCTTCTTGAGCAGGTCGGTGCGGATGATCTCGTTCATGTCCCGGAGGGCGGCGTAGCTCTTGGCCGCGATGACGAGGCCCTCGGTGCCGCGGTCGAGGCGGTTGCAGATGCCGGGCTTGAAGCGGTTCTCGCCCTGGGGGTCGTACTCGCCCTTCTGGGCCAGATACTGGGTGAAGGTGTCCACAAGGTTTGCGTCGCCGGTGCGGTCACTGTGGCAGAGCAGGTGGGTGGGCTTGTAGAGGACGGCAATGTTCTCATCCTCGTAGATGACCGTCACCTTGGGCTGGTTCTGCTGCTTTTTGGGGGCGGGCTTGTGGGCCGGCTTTGCACCCTCAGGCGGGAAGAATTCGTCGTTGATGTAGAGCTCGATGAGGTCGCCGGCCTTGATGCGGTCTTCGGGTACACCCTTTTTGCCGTTGACCTTGATACGCTTGTTGCGGAAGCTCTTGTATAAAAGGCTGGTAGGGAAGTCACGGGTCACGCTCTGGACAAAGCGGGAGAGGCGGACGCCCTCGTCGTTGGCGGTGGCAGTGTATTGTTTCATAAAAGTATATCCTTTTTGCTTTTCTGGAAAGATTCTGCTTGCCTTTTTGCCAAAGGCTCCCCTACAAGGGGAGCTGGCGAGGAGCTTGCGACGAGACTGAGAGGTTGTACGAAGGATGGCTTTGCCGTAGGAATGAAACCTCTCCGTCATTGCTTCGCAATGCCACCTCCCCTATCGAGGGGAGGCTCTGGCGTACCGAAAAGTGTTCTTTCTACTTTATAATAATCTACTCTCCCCATGAAGTCAACGCAGAATATTTTCTGTCGGCTCTTGTCTTTTGCCGAAAATGGGGTACTATAAAAGAAACGACTACAAACAAAGGAGCGCAGCTATGGCAGGACAGAACATAAGCCACGAGGGCCATCGGCAGCGGATGCGCGCCCGTGTGGAGCAGTACGGGCTGGAAAGCCTCGCACCCCACGAGGCACTGGAATATCTGCTCTACATCACCAACGCCCGCCGGGATACCAACGGCATCGCCCACGCGCTGCTGGAGCGGTTCGGCAGCTTTGCCGGGGTGCTGGAAGCCGGTGAAGAAGAGCTCTGCCGTGTGCCGGGCGTCGGCCCGGCCAGCGCCCGGATGCTGCATCTCCTGCCCGAGGTGAGCCGGTACTACGAGCACAGCCGCACCAGCACCGAAGGCGCATTGACGACTACTGAGCGGCTGGCGGCTTACCTGAAACCCCGCTTTGCCGGGGCAAAACAGGAGAAAGCCCTGCTCCTTTCGCTGGACAGCCGCAGCCGGGTAAAGAGCGTGTACTGGCTCAAGGAGGGGAACAGCCGGATGGTGAGCCTCGAGGTGAAGGACGTCGTCTCAGCGGCGCTCCGGGGCGGGACGGAAAGCGTCGTGCTCTGCCACAACCACCCCAACGGTGTGCCGCTGCCCTCCCGCGAAGACCTCGCCGCCACCGAGAACATCGTCCGTGCGCTGGGGCTGGTCAAGATACGCCTGCGGGACCACATCATCCTCGCCGAAAACGACTACTTCTCCATGCGGGAATCCAACCGCCTGCCGTTCTACGACTTCGAGACCGGCGCAATGTTACGCCCCTATGGAAGAGAATGATTTACATTATAAAATAATTGTGGTATAATGGCTGCGAGAGATACAACTAATCGTAGTTTTGAAAAGGAGGGCTTTTTGTGGCAGAGGAAAAATTCCATCTGGTGTCGTCCTACGCCCCCACGGGCGACCAGCCGCAGGCCATCGCACAGCTGGTAGAGGGGGTAGAACGGGGCGACCGCTGCCAGACCCTGTTGGGCGTCACCGGCAGCGGCAAGACCTTCACGATGGCGAACGTCATCGCCCAGTGCAACCGCCCGACGCTGGTGCTGGCCCACAACAAGACGCTGGCCGCTCAGCTCTGCACCGAGTTCCGCTCGTTTTTTCCGGACAACGCCGTGGAATATTTCGTCTCCTACTACGACTACTACCAGCCGGAGGCCTATATCCCCAGCACCGATACCTATATCGAAAAGGACAGCGCCATCAACGACGAGATAGACCGCCTGCGCCACTCGGCCACGGCGGCGCTCTCGGAGCGGCGGGACGTCATCATCGTCGCGTCGGTGTCCTGCATCTACTCGCTGGGCGACCCCATCGACTATCGCAGCATGGTCATCAGCCTGCGGCCCGGGATGCAGATGGAGCGGGACGAGCTGTGCGAAAAGCTGGTGACGCTGCAATATGAGCGCAACGATGTCAATTTCATCCGCAATAAGTTCCGCGTCCACGGCGACATCGTGGACATCTATCTGGCTTATATGAGCGAGCTGGCCATCCGGGTGGAGTTCTTCGGCGACGAGATCGACCGCATCACCGAGTTCAACCCCCTCACGGGCGCCAAGCAGAACGTGGTCAAGCACGTTGCCATCTTCCCGGCCAGCCACTACATCGTCAGCGCCGACAAAAAGGCTGCCGCCATTGAAAAGATTCGCGCCGAGTGCGACGCGCAGGTGAAGCAGTTCATCTCGGAAGGCAAGCTCATAGAGGCCCAGCGCATCCAGCAGCGGACGAACTACGACATTGAGATGCTGACGGAAGTGGGTATCTGCAAGGGCATCGAGAACTATTCTGCCGTTCTGTCGGGCCGTGCGCCGGGCAGTATGCCCACGACTCTGCTTGACTATTTCCCGGACGACTTCCTGCTCTTCGTAGACGAGAGCCATGTCACCCTGCCGCAGGTGCGGGCCATGTACGGTGGCGACTACGCCCGCAAAAAGACGCTGGTGGAGTACGGTTTCCGCCTGCCGTCGGCCTTTGACAACCGCCCCCTCAAGTTCGAGGAAGTGGAATCCAAGCTCAACCAGATGATATTCGTCTCGGCCACCCCCGGCGAGTACGAGCGGAAGAACAGCACCCAGGTGGCCCAGCAGGTCATCCGGCCCACGGGTCTGCTGGACCCGCTCATCTCGGTGCGCCCCGTAGAGGGGCAGGTGACGGACCTTCTGGGCGAGATAAACGCTCGCATCGAGCGGCATGAGCGCGTCCTGGTCACGACGCTGACCAAGAAAATGGCCGAAGACCTGACGGATTACTTCACCGAGCAGGGGATAAAGGTCAAGTATATGCACCACGAGGTGGACACCTTCGAGCGGATGGAGATCATCAAAGACCTCCGTCTCGGCACCATCGACGTGGTGGTGGGCATCAACCTGCTGCGTGAGGGCCTCGATCTGCCCGAGGTCAGCCTTGTGGCCATCCTCGACGCCGACAAAGAGGGCTTCCTCCGCAGCGAGACGAGCCTCATTCAGACCATCGGCCGCGCCGCCCGCAACGCCGAAGGTCTGGTCATCATGTACGCCGACGAGGTGACGGACAGCATGGACCGCGCCATCACCGAGACCGAGCGCCGCCGCGCCATCCAGACGGCCTACAACGCTGAGCACGGCATCGTCCCGAAGACCATCGTCAAGGCCATCCCGGATTCGATTGAGATCAGCGACAAGGCTGAGAATGCCAGGATGAACACCCGGCGGATGGGCAAGCTCGAGCGCGAAGCCGCCATTGACCGCCTGACCCGGGAGATGAAGGAAGCTGCCAAGCTGCTGGAATTTGAGCACGCGGCCTTCCTGCGCGACCAGATCGACCGCCTGCGCCGGGGCGAGAACCCCACTGTGGATTCCTCGGCAGAGACGGAGCGGAAGCAGAACCATGCACAGACACAGAGAAGAGGGAGAAAGTACCTTGGCAAACGATAAAATAGTCATCAAGGGTGCGCGGGAGCACAACCTGAAAAACGTGAATCTGACCCTCCCGCGTGAAAAATTCATCGTTATGACCGGCCTTTCCGGTTCGGGCAAGTCGAGCCTTGCCTTCGACACCATCTACGCCGACGGCCAGCGCCGCTATGTCGAGAGCCTGTCCAGCTACGCCCGGATGTTCCTTGGCCGGATGGACAAGCCCGATGTGGACGAGATCACCGGCCTGTCTCCGGCCATTTCCATCGACCAGAAGACCACCAGCCACAACCCCCGCTCCACCGTGGGTACCGTGACGGAAATTTACGATTATCTGCGCCTTTTGTACGCCCGCGTGGGCGTGCCGCACTGCCCGGTGTGTGGGCGGGTCATCAGCCAGCAGAGCGTGGATGAGATGGTGGACGCTGTGCTCAAGCTGGAAGAGGGGACGAAGTTCCAGGTCCTCGCGCCTGTCGTCCGCCAGCGCAAAGGCACCCAGCAGAAAGAGCTGGACGCCGCCCGCCGCGCCGGTTACGCCCGCGTAAAAATCGACGGTAACATGTACGACCTCGACGAGGAGATCGCGCTGGAAAAGAACATCAAGCACACCGTGGAGATCGTCGTTGACCGTCTTGCCATGCGCAAGGGCATCCGCGGCCGTCTGGCTGACTCGCTGGAAACGGCCCTTGCCCTCACCGGCGGCGTGGCTGAGGTGGATGTCATCGGCGGCGAGTGCATGACCTTCAGCCAGAATTTCGCCTGCCCCGAGCACGGCATTTCCATCAGCGATTTGTCACCCCGGCTCTTCTCCTTCAATAACCCTCTGGGTGCCTGCGAGAAGTGTACCGGCCTCGGCACCTTCATGCGGGTGGACGAAGAGCGTATCCTGCCCAACCGGGACCTCTCGATTCGGGAGGGGGCTGTCAAGGCCAGCGGCTGGTACTACGCCGAAGGCTCCGTAGCCGAGATGTATTATCTGGGTCTGGGCAAAAAGTACGGCTTTACGCTGGATACGCCCATCAAAGAGATGAGCACCGAGGCCGTCAACGCCCTGCTCTACGGCACCAACGAAGAAAAAATCGAGATGCACCGCACGAATGAGTTCGGCAGCGGCGTCTATTATAATACCTTTGAGGGCATCGTCGAGAACCTCGAGCGCCGCTTCCGCGAGACGAACAGCGAGTGGATGAAGGAGGAGATCGGCAGCTTCATGTCGGGCGTCGAGTGTCCCGACTGCCATGGCAAGCGCCTGAAACCGGTGGTGCTGGCTGTGACCATCGGCGACAAAAACATCAGCGATTTCTGCGAAATGTCGATTCGGGACGAGCTGAAATTCATCGCCGACAATGAGCCGAACCTGACCGAAAAGCAGAAGCAGATCGGCGGCCAGATCATGAAGGAGATCAAGAACCGCCTGCAGTTTTTGCAGAGCGTGGGCCTCGATTATCTCACACTGGCCCGGTCGGCAGGCACCCTGTCCGGCGGCGAGAGCCAGCGCATCCGCCTGACCACCCAAATCGGAAGCGCTCTGTCGGGTGTGCTGTACGTGCTGGATGAGCCCTCCATCGGCCTGCACCAGCGCGACAACGATAAACTCATTGCAACGCTGAAAAATCTCCGTGACCTCGGCAATACGGTCATCGTGGTCGAGCACGACGAGGATACCATGCGCAGCGCCGATTATATCGTGGACGTCGGCCCGGGCGCGGGCGTCCACGGCGGCGAGATCGTGGCCGCAGGCTCCGTCAAGGACATCTGCAAGGCCAAGCGCAGCATCACCGGCGACTACCTGTCGGGCCGCAAGCGCATCGAGGTGCCGCAGACCCGCCGCCCCAGCAACGGCAATTTCCTCACGGTGAAGGGTGCGCGCGAAAACAATCTGCGCAACATCGACGTAAAATTTCCGCTGGGCGAGTTCGTCTGCGTGACGGGCATCTCCGGCTCGGGCAAGTCGAGCCTCATCAACGAGATCTTGTATAAGACCCTCGCCTGTGAGCTGAACGGCGCCCGCTCCCGCGCTGGCAGGTGCGATGGGGTAGAGGGCCTCGAGTTCGTGGATAAGGTCATCGGCATCGACCAGCAGCCCATCGGCCGCACGCCCCGCTCCAACCCCGCCACCTATACCGGCGTGTTCAACGACATCCGCACCGTCTTCTCCCAGACGCAGGATGCCAAAATGCGGGGCTACGGCCCGGGACGGTTCAGCTTCAACGTCCGGGGCGGCCGCTGCGAGGCCTGCGAGGGCAACGGCATCCTCCAAATCGAGATGCACTTCCTACCGGACGTCTACGTTCCCTGTGAGGTCTGCAAGGGCGCACGCTACAACCGCGAGACGCTGGAAGTCAAGTATAAGGAAAAGACCATCTCTGACGTGCTGAACATGACCGTGGAAGAGGCGGTCGTCTTCTTCGCCAACCAGCCGAAGATCGCCCGCAAGCTGCAGACGCTGTTGGACGTGGGCCTGGGGTATGTCACGCTGGGGCAGAGCGCCACGACCCTTTCGGGCGGCGAGGCGCAGCGTGTCAAGCTGGCCAACGAGCTGGCCCGCCGCAGCACGGGTAAGACCGTGTATATTCTCGACGAGCCGACTACCGGCCTCCACATGGCTGATGTCCACCGCCTCATCGAGGTGCTGCAGAAGCTGGTGGATGCAGGCAACACCGTCATCGTCATCGAACACAACCTCGACCTCATCAAGTGCGCCGACCACATCATCGACCTCGGCCCCGAGGGCGGCAGTGCCGGCGGCCTCATCGTCGCCGAGGGTACGCCGGAGCAGGTGGCCGAGGTGCCGGGCAGCTTTACCGGCCAGTACCTCAAGCCCCTGCTGGAAAAGGACGCGAAACTCCGCGCAGAGGGCAAATAAAGCAGTATAAAACAGAGCCGCAGTCTCCCAAAAGACTGCGGCTCTGTTGTTTGCAAAAGTTCCAGATATAACAAAAAGCTCTTCAGTCGAGAGGCTGAAGAGCTCTGGTCCAGCAGAGCTGGACAAATCCGAACTTGTCGGGGCAAGGCCCCTCCATCTTGCTTGCGCAAACCGTTCTGTTGCTCAAAAGCCCCACTGGGGCTTTCGTTGCTTCGCAAACGCAAACTTTTTCCTCCCCGGTGGATACTTATACTTTTTCAGTAAGTGCTTCACCATCTTACCCATACTCGCACGGGCAGTTTCTTTTTTTGCAGGTCTATTGCGCTCGCATTACTGAATTTCTGTGTTTCCAGCCATCTCCATTGCGGCGTTCGATTGACACAGGTTGAGTTATCGGCAGATACAGCAAACACAACGGGCGGCTCTGGTAACAGAGCTGCCCGTTGTGTTTGGTTATGAAAAGGAGAACTTAGATCTCATACCACTTGATCTCGTTGGCATCCAGATGCAGAGCAAAGCTGCTGCCGTCTGTGGTGTAAACGGTGGTGTCCTGCGGCTCGTACGTGTTGTTCACCACACAATACTTGCCGTTCTTGACGTAGGCGTGAACTTCTACATTATAATTGGAGCTGAACCATGTATGCAGTTCCTCCTCGCTGTGGGCACTCCACAGGATAGCGCGGTAAAGGGTGCGGCTGTTGGCAAAACTGTAAGGCACACCGCTGATGTACACGGCGCGCCCCTTGCCGAAGTCGTGTGCCGCCATCTGCACTTCTTTGTTTCGCTGCACCAGCACTTCGGTGCCTTCCAGCGCATAAATATTCTTCTTGCCCTCGCCAAAGTCGATGGGCCGGTCGGCATCCTGCAGAATGAAATGGTCCGGGTGTTCTTCCCAGTTGTACTTGTCGTAGTTGAGGGTGAAGCCGTTTTCTTCCTCCACGCCCAGCACGCTGGCAAGCTGGAGAATGTGGCCCTGATACGGGTGACCGGAAGGCTCACCCACGCCGATAAAGCCGCCGCCGTTCCAGACGAACTTGCGGATAGCGGAGGAGATCTCCGGGTCTTCCCACCAGATGCCGCCGGTGTGTGCGGTGTCGGCATCGCCGACATTGATAATGACATCCAACGAATCCAGCAGATGCGGGTCGTTCTTGATATCCTCAAAGCTGATAAACTTCACATCAAAGGGCGCACCGGACAGCATCTCAATGACACCGGCATAGCTATAGTTCTGCTTGTAATAGAGGGCGTGATGCACCATGTGACAGCCCCAAGCCCGCATTTTACCCCAACAGTTCAGCACGGCCACTCGCTTGACACAGTAGGGTGTGGTGTCCTTGATGTTCTCGTACAGTTCGCGGAACTCGTTGCAGACGCTCTCCACGTAGTCCACGAACTCCGGGAACTGCAAGGCCAGTTTCAGATAGCCGCCATAGCCGATGCGGTCGATGGGCTTGCGCAGGATAGCGCGGCGGGCTGTAACCCAGTTCTCCTTGGCTTCCTGCACCGGGTCGCCGCCCTCGTGGAAGGTGTCGGGGAAGAAGTACGGCAGGAAACGGCCCTCGGTGTACTTCACGCCCTCAATGTCAGAGATCAGGCGCAGGGTGGAGCCGTTGCCCACGCTGCCCACTACGGCATCCAGTCCGATGGTCTTGAACTCCGGCATGAAAGGTTCGGTGCCGATCCAGTGATCGCCGAGGAACATCATGGCTTCGCACCCGCACGCGTGGGTGATGTCCACCATCTCCTTGGCAAGCTTTGCCACCTCGCGGCGCTGGAAGGCCTGAAAATCCCGAAATTCCTTGCTGGGCACCCGGTACTGGTTGTTATAGTAGCCCTGATCGATGATGTACTCCGGGCGGAACTTGTAGCCCACCTCCTGCTCAAACTGGTTGAGGATATAAGGGCTGACCGAAGCAGAGTATCCATACCAGTCCACGAACTTCTCCCGCTTCAGCTCGTCGAAGATCAGGGTGAACTGGTGGAAGAAGGTGGTGTAGCGGATGACGTTCACATAGGGATGCTCTGCAATGAACTTGCGCAGGCGCTCCATGGAATACTTGTGGGTCTTGGGCTGACGCACGTCAAAGGTGATCTGGTGCTCAAAATTCGTCCAGCCGTTGGTGGTAGCGTTGTACATATGCACCGGGTCCCAGATGAGGTAAGCCAGAAAACTGACGGTATACTCATGGAACGGTACGGCCTGTACGGTCACACTGCCGTCGGCGTAGCTCCACTGCTCCGGCGGCACAGGCTGACCGGTGGTTCGATCCATGACCTCCCACCAGCGGGTGATGTCGTCGTTGGTGTTCACCTGCATCAGCTCCGGGCTGATGCCCTTCATCAGCGGGATGGTCACGGTGTCGCCGGGGGCGGTGTAAAAGCCGGTCATGATGTAGCACTGCTGTACCTCGTCCGGGTTTGCCTTTGCCCATGCGTTGTCCTTGCGGGTGGTATAGTAGGTGGAGTAGATCTTGGCGTCCGCATCCTTGAGCTGCTGCGGGAAGTCGGTGCCGTCGCAGTCGCGGATGGCATCAGCACCCCACTTTTTTAAGATCTCCAGCGTTTCGGGCACAACGTCCAGGTCTGTGGGAATGGTCACGCGCCCGGTCTTTCTCAATTTGTCCATGGGAAACTCTCCTTTACCTCTCTTTGAATCGTAGGGGGTCAATCGTAGGCGGCGTTATACAGCGCCAGCACAGCCAGCAGCAGCGCTACGCCCACCAGCATGATGCCAAGCCCTGCCAGCTGCCCGGTCATTTTCCAGCCGGACACCACCAGCACCAAGGCCAGTACGAACAGCACCAGCATCAGGATCATGCGCAGGGCGGGATGGCTTTTCCAATATGCTTTCATCGTCTGTCACCTTAACCTTTCAGGCCGCCCACGGTCATGCCCTGCGTCAGCTGCCGCTGCACGCAGATGTACAAAATCAGGGTGGGCAGCATCACCAGCACAAGGCCTGCGTACATGGTACCGTACTGGGCGGCGCTCTGCTGCGCCTGCATCAGGTTCAAAAGACCTACCGGCAGGGTGCGGGGTGCCTTGGTGGAGCTCATCAGGGTCATGGAGATGATATACTCGTTCCAGAAGGACAGGAAGTTGAACAGGATAATGGTGATGATGGAGGGCTTTGCCATGGGGAAGATGATGCGGGTCATGGTGGAAAAATAGCTTGCGCCGTCGATATAGGCGGCCTCCTCAAAATCGTGGGGCAGGGTGGCAAAGTAGCCCGACAGCAGGTAGATGGTAAAGGGCAGCGCGGTGGCGGCGTATACCACCGCCAGCACCACCAGATTGTTCAGCAGAAAGCTGCTGCCGAAATGGCCTTTCAGCCACACATCGCTGTCCCGCAGCATCAAAAAGATGGGCACCACGATGTAGTTCACATTGATGAACAGGCCCGCCATGAATAGGGTGTTCAGTACCTTGCACCCCTTGAAGCGGAAGCGGGACAGGCAGTAGGCGGCGGGCAGGGCAACGACCAGCAGCAGTGCCAGCGCCAGCGCGGTGACGATGACCGAGTTGAGCATATATTCGCCCATTTTCGCGCCGTTCCATGCGTTGACGAAGTTCTGCCAGTAGAACCCGGCGGGCAGTGCCCAGGGGTTGCCGTAGAACTCTGCATTCTGCTTGATGGAGGCCATGAACACCCATGCCACCGGCACGATGATGGTAACGGCCAGCAGAACCAGCACAAAATAGATGAAAAACTTGTACAGACCTTCCGCAGAGCGGGAAGATTTTTCGGTGGTATTCTGCATCTTCTTCCCTCCTTAAAATTCCAGCGTATCGCGGTTGGTGACCTTGTTGACACAGGCGGACAGGGCAAACGAGAACAGGAAGATGACCACGCCGATGGCCATACTGTAACCATACAGGCCAGCGTCTTTCTGGCTGTACATATAGCTCAGCGCCACATCCGATGCGCCGTTGGGCCCGCCGCTGGTCATGGCCTTGACGAAGAGGAAGGCCATGTTGATGGTGGAGATGATAAAGAAGGTGAGGGTGGTGCGGATATTCGTCCAGATGAGGGGGATGGTGATCTGGAAGAACTGGGTCAGCCGCCCGGCACCGTCCAGATTGGCGCTCTCGTACAGGCTGATGGGCACGGCAGACATGGAGGCCATGTACATGACCATGTAGTAGCCGATGGCCTGCCACACCATGGCAATGATGATGGAGGGGATGACCAGCTTTTCGCCCTTCCACAGGATGGGGTCGCTCATGCTGCGGAACAGGCCGATGATGCTGTTCAGCATGCCGTTTTCCGGCTTATAGATGGCAGAGAAGATGCCGGAGATGACGACCACCGACAGGATGTTGGGGATGTAGAAGATGATGCGGAAAAAGTTCTGGCCTTTGATCTTCTCCCGGGTGAGGATGGCGGCAAATACCAGTGCAAAGGCGAAGGTGATCAGGGTGACCGTTACCACCAGCAGGATCATATTCTGCATGGAGCGGATGAACTGGGCGTCCTGCAGCAGATGCTGGAAGTTTTTAAGCCCCACAAAGGTCTCGTTGGGAGAATAGGCACCCCGCTCATACAAACTCATGCGGAACACGTTGAGGGTGGGCAGGATCATAAAGAGGAAAAACAGGATGGTAGCCGGTGCCACACAGAGGAATACGAACCGTTTGCGGCTTTTATCCGTTCTCATAGGGGATTGACCGCTCCTTTCTTGATGGTGCTGTACAGCCCAAAAAAGCGGAGGCGGTAAAAACCGCCCCCGCTGGGCAGGGCTTAATTACTCGATGATGTTGGCGCGCATCTGGTCGCTGGCGGACTTGATGCCGTCGATCCACTGCTGCTCGGTCATGCTGCCGGACACCAGAGAGTTGACAGGGTCGAAGAACACGGTGCGCACTTCCACGCCGGGGATGGCACTGAAGGCTGCAAAGTTGCCCATGGCGGCCTTTGCGCCGTTGTCGTAGATGGAGTAGAACATCTTGTTGTCGCCTTCCAGACTGTCGGCGATGCCCAGCACAGGCTGGATAGCGCCGCTCTCGGCAAACAGCTTGCAGGCTTCGTCGCTGTACAGGTAAGCCACGAACTGCTTGGCGGCATCCTGATGCTCGGCACCGGCGGGGATCCATGCCTGCTCGAACCAGGTGTAGCTGTAACTATCGCCACCGGCCTTGACAGCGGGCAGGGCGGTCATGCCCCACTCAAAGCCGTCTGCACGGGGAGCCTCGGCCATCTCGCCCACGATCCAGGTGCCGTTGGGCATGAACAGGGCCTTGTTGTCCAGCACCAGCTGCTGGTTCTGGGTAAAGTCCTGATCGTTGGCCTGTGCGGGGGTGATGGGGTTGGTGTAGGAAGCCAGCTTTGCCACGATATCAAAGCAGGTCTTTGCCTCGGGGGTGTCCCAGATGCCCTCGGTGTAGTGGGTGGCCTTGTCGAAGAACTCCGGACCGCCGGCAGCGTACATCAGCGCATAGAAGAAGGCGTCGAAGTAGCCGGTGGTGGGGTAGGTGAACAGGTAGGTGCCCTCAGCGGCAGCCTTGTCGCCCAGTGCCCACATCTCGTCCCAGGTCTTGGGCACGTCCCAGCCCTTTTCCTTCAGGAAACCGGCGTTGTAGAACAGGCCGCAGGGGCTGTAGAACATGGGAGCCAGATAGGTTTTGCCGTCGCCGTAGGGGTTGGTCAGGGAGGTGTCGGTAAAGCCGCCGGCGATCTTCTCGCTCACCTTCTTGCTCTCGCCGGGCACGGTCATGCTCAGCACATCGGTGATGTCGGCGATCAGGTTGCCCTTGATGAACTGCTCGGTCAGGGCAGCTTCACGGCCGGTGGCCAGATGGACCACGTCGGGGTAGTCGCCGCCCTGCATGGAGGGGCCGATGACGTCCTCCAGCTTTTTGTCGGTGGTCAGGTCCACCTTGATGCCGGTCTGGGCGGTAAAGGCCTCGGCGACCTTTTTCCACATCTCGGCGCCGTAGCCGGTCTCGATGGCAGCAACCTTGATGGTGACGTCCGCAGCCACTGCGGAAGAAGTAGCGGCAGAAGATGCCGTGCTGGACGCGGTGGAGCTGGCAGCACCACCACAGGCAGCCAGGCTCAGTGCAGCGGCACCCACGCCGGCCGCTTTCAGAAAATTGCGACGAGAAATGCGTTTCATAGTGTATCCTCCATCATAAAATTCCGTTCAAAACACAGCCGGGGCAAACAGGCTTCGCCCGAGAGGGCTGTGGTTTTTTCTGGTTCCAATATAGAGGTTTTTACGGTTCGCAACAAGGTCTTTGTTGTTTCGTTTTTTAGAAATATTGCTTTTTGGGAAATTCTTTCGGCAAAAGCACTAAAATTGGCCGGAGTGTTTTGGAATATTTCCCCATCTGTAACCGATTTGACATATTTCTGCACGCCATCAAAGGCAAAAGTATTGATCCTATCCAAAAATCAGGGCTTGCGTTTTTTCTTCATTGCCTCTATAATAAGAAAAAACGTACGAAGCAATGCATCGTTTTCAGGCTTGTATTTTTAGTATCTTGCTTTTATTTTTATGTTTTTTGTTCTTCGCCTCAAAAGGAGCCTTTTATGAGTACCGAGCGATTTGATATCCGCCATGCTCCCGCTCCACGGGAATCCTTCCGGCTGCTGTACATCAGCAAAAGCAAATTTGGCGGTGATTGGAACAGCACTGCCCACACCCATTCCTGCACAGAGCTGTTCTACTGTCTGAGCGGAGAAGGTCAGTTTTATTTAAGCGGTCAGCTTTATCCGGTCAAACCGGATGATATGATCATCGTCAATCCGCAGGTAGAGCATACCGAGTTGAGCCTGAATGCTTCACCGCTGGAATACATTGTATTGGGCGTTGCTGGCATCGAGATCTTATTTGGAAAATCAGATTCTTCCTACGCCATATTCAACTGCCGGAAAAATCGGGAGCGGATGGTGACGCTGCTCCATATGCTGCTGGCCGAAGCAGACCGCAGTCTGGACGGCTGCGAAACGGTCTGTCAGGATCTGCTGGAAGTGCTGCTCATCTGGCTGGTGCGGTGTACCACGCTTTCTTTGCAGGTAGAGGAAACGCCCCGCTCCGACAGCCGGGAGTGTGTGGAGATCAAGCGGTATCTGGACAGCAACTACCGCGAAGATATCTCGCTGGATATCCTTGCTGAAATCGCCCACATCAACAAATACTATCTGGCCCATACCTTCCAAAAAGAGTATGGCATCTCTCCGATCACCTATCTGAACCGCCGCCGCATTGAGGAAAGCAAATATATGCTGGGCAACACCGGTTACAGTCTGGCGCAGATCAGCGAGTTGATGGGCTTTTCCTCTCCCAGCTATTTTTCCCAATGCTTCCGCAAGGCGGAAGGCTTGACCCCCAATGAATACCGCCGTCAGGTGCGGCAGGGACAACGCCCTGCCCCGTCAAAACGGCATGAAGCATAACGCGCGGAATTTGTGATGAGATCCGTTACCCTTTCTCTGCTCCGGTCTGCTGTAAATGCCTTTGATTTTGGCGGGCCTGATGGAGAATGTCTGCGGCGTGACCCGGCATCTGCGGGCGAAAATTCTTGCCCCTTTGGGACTGCTTCTTGTTGGGGCGTGCCTGCCCCAAACCCTGCCAGATAAAAGCAAAGGGGCATTATCTGCCCCGATGCTTTTCCTTTCGCTTCTGCTGTTTCAGTTCAAACTGATGCTGCTTTTCTGCTTCGCGTTGTTTACGGCTAAGTGCTTTTCGCACCAGCTTGTTTTCTTCTCGCTGCATTTGCAACGCCTGCTGTGATTTTGTGCCGATTCCTGTGGCAGCTGTTTCCTTTCGGATTTGCCGTTGCAGTCGCTTTGGATTCACAGAATCTTTCTTTACAACTGTCTCAACAGATGGACTGAAGCGCAGCCGACTGTAATTCTTGAGCAGATACTCCCAAACTTCATAGTCCTTTGGTTCTGCGCCAAACACGACTTTACACACTGAAAGCTTTCTTCTTTCAATACGTTCAAACACTCCGATCCAGAATGGAGCCTCAAAAAACACAGTCAGCTTTGTAGAATCAATGTCCATAACGAAACCCTCCTGAAATAAATCCTTACAGGAACGGACAACCCGGAGGGGAAGGTTACTTACCTACACCGTGCGGTGCAGACGGCTGGGCTACCTACCAGCTCTGGCATCTCTCAGAAAGAAATGCGTTGCGTTTTTATCCTGCTTTTATTATATAAAGCACATCCCTGTGCATTATATCTACCTTAATTGGTTTTCCAAGTGAAGTATACCACACTCGTGGTCAAATGACCACCCATATATACGAGAATTTGGCCGTTTTACTGCGTACGTGCGCACCAACCAGGCAGTTGCCGTGTTGGTTCTCAAAAACTGTTTTACGAACACCCAGCATCGGGGAACGCCCTGTTGTACATATCGCTATTGTCTGTGGCTTTTGGCAGGGTGCGTCCTATTCAGTGGCGCACCCTGTTTTTTTATGCTTCATCGTTTTCTGCGCGCAGCATCCGGTATCCGACACCAACATGGGTCTGGATCAGATGCGGCGCATCCGGGCATCGTTCCAGTTTTTTGCGCAGGGATGCCATGTAAACGCGCAAGGAGGCAATGTCATTTTCCTGCGTACTGCCCCATACTTTCTGCGTGAGGGAGGTATGCGTCAGCACTTTGCCCACATTATGCGCCAGCACACACAGCAGCTTGTACTCGATGGGGGTCAAATGCAATTCATTCTCGCTCAACCAGACGCAGCCTGCCGAGAAGTCGATCTTCAAAGGACCATTGACAAAAACCGGGCTGTTTATACCGTCAGAGGCCAGCAGATTCAATCGGCGCTGCGTTACACGCAGTCTTGCCAGCAGCTCATCCACGGAAAACGGCTTTGTCAGATAATCGTCTGCGCCGTTGTCCAGTGCCTCGATCTTATCAGAATCCTCGCTCCGGGCACTCAGGACGATGATGGGCAGGTTCGACCATGTGCGGACGCTGCGGATGACCTCGATGCCGTCTATATCGGGCAGCCCGAGATCCAGCAGCATGATGTCCGGGTTGTGGCTGGTAGTCATCATGATCGCCGTTTCCCCATTGGAAGCAGTCAGATATTTATAGCCGTGGGTCTTCAGGGTCGTTGTGATCAGACACCGTACAGGAACATCATCCTCTACGACCAGAATGGTCGGCTTATTCATGAATATTCACCTCACTTTGCGGCAATGCAAAGGAAAAGACACTGCCATTGGGAATGTTGTCACGCAGGGTCAATGTTCCGCCGTGAGCCGTCAGGATCGCACGGCAGAGGGGCAAGCCCAGTCCAAGGCTGCGGTGGCTGTCTGCGATGCGGCTCTGCCCGGTATAAAACATCTCGAACACCTGTGCTTTTGCGCAATCCGGAATACCGGGGCCGTTATCTGCAACGTCCACTACGACCTGATGGTCTTTCCGGTAAGCCGAAATCTGAATGACCGAGCCCACGGGGGTGTATTTGATGGCGTTATCCACCAGATTGACAACGACCTGCATGATCAGCCGTGCATCCACATTGACCAGGAGGATCTCGTCCCCATACTGTGTTGTGATGGTGTGTTCGCAGCTTTTCCGGTTGACATGATGCAGTGCTTCTTCAATCATTTCGTCCATCAGCTGCGGCGAGATCTGCAGATTCATCCGACCATCCTCAATGCGGGTGATGGAAAGCAGATTTTCCACCAGACCGATCAGCCATTGTGCATCGTCAAAAATATCGGTGCAGATCTTGTTCCGGGTCTCTGTATCCAGCGTTTCTCCGTTGGAAAGCAGATTGCTGGCATTGCCGGAAATGGAGGTCAGCGGGGTGCGCAGGTCATGGGAGATCGTGCGCAGCAGATTTGCCCGCAGCTCTTCATTTTTTGCCTGCACGGTTGCCTGCTCTTTTTCCAGTGCGTTTCTGCGGTTTTCGATGGCCAGCGCACCTTCGCCCAGAATGGAGAGCAGCACACTGTTTTCAAAGGCATCCAGCAGTTTTTCGGACAGGTCGATCCCAACCACTCCAAACACGCCGCCTCCGGTCCGAAGCGCAAGATAAAGTCCCTTTGCGTCCGGGCAGCTATCCGTGCCTGCACCGGAACGCTTTTTGTTGGCAAACGTCCAGTTTGCTGCATCCCGTTCTTCCGGTGCAGAAAAGATGTTTTGCGCCGTTTCCTCGTCAACCCCAAAAACCTGTTCTGAACCAAGAACTCCGTTTTGTTCCGGGTAGACGATCAGGCTCCGGTTCAGCAGCTTCATCAACTGGGACGCTGTCTGAGAGAGGATTTCTTCCTCGCTTTTTGCTCTCTGTAAAAGCTGATTCGTATCAAACAGTATTTTTGTCCGGAATGCTGCCTGCGCGGACATTTTTGCATGGTCTTTCAGCCGTGTCGTCAACGTACAGGTAATGATTGCAGAGGTCAGCATCAGGGCAAATGTGACCTGATAACCGGGGTCATACGCATGGAATGTCAGACGCGGTTCCGTCAAGAAAAAATTGTATAGCGCAACACTGGCAATGGAGCCCAGCACACCGCAGGTGTAACCGCTGGTACACAATGCGGTGAACAGCACCCCCAGCATATAGAGCATAATAATGTTATAGCGTGCAAAGTCCAGCTGCAAGAAAAAGAAGCCGATGAGCGTGATGCAGCTCAGGATGCCTGCGGTGATCAGCAGATCACAGACAGAGGGTAGAAGCGGACGGGTGAACAGCTTCCGTCCTGAACCGTAGCCGGTCTCTGCAGAAGCATCCGGGATGATATAAATATCCAGATTGGGCGCAGTCAGCGTTAATTTTTCAGTCAGTGACGGTCCGCTCCAGAAATGGCGGCGATGTACGCTGGAGCGCCCCAGCACGATTTTTGTAATGCCGGAGATCCGGGCAAACTCTGCGATCTGCTGCGGAATGTCATCCCCGTAGATCGTAGAAATGTCGGCACCTGCCTGCTCTGCCATACGAATGTGCTGCTGCAAGCGCCGACGGTCTTCTTTTCCCATCTGATCCGAATCCGGAGTCCGGACATACAGAGCTGTAAAGGTCCCTCCAAACGCCTTTGCCATCGTTGCCGCCGTCCGCACGATCTTTGCATTGGAGGGAGAGGACGACAGACACGCCAGAATATGTTCAGTGGGTGGGTCGTTCCGATTCATAAAAATCACCTGCCTTGCCCACAGTATAGCACAATTTGATGGTCACGACCACCAGCCACGTCTTTTTCCTTCCTGTCGAATGATTTCCTCCCGCATGTGATCCAGCGCATCTGCTGCCCGGAAACCACTCAACATGACTCCAAGAACCATCAATAACAAAGCGACATCCATATGATCCGTCCTATCTTTTCAGAGGCGGAAACACTTCTGGATCGATGCGTATTTTCCCAAAACCAGCATACTTTCATCCCGGCACAGCTGCGTATCCGGCGTGATGTTCATATCGAGCTTTCCGTCTTTTTTCAGCGCAAGAATGTTGATGTTATACTTTTTTCGGATATTGATCTCACCGATCGTGCGATCCATCCATTCCGGCGGAATGGTCACTTCCATGATGGCGTGGTCGTCCTGCAGCTCGATATAATCCAGAATGTGTTCGGAGCTGTATCGGATCGCTGCCCACTTTGCCAGCTGCTTTTCCGGGTAGACCACTTCATCCGCACCGTTGCGCAGCAGAAACTTGGCTTGTACATCCCGCTCTGCACGCGAGACCACAAGCTTTGCGCCCAGCTCCTTGAGCAGTGATGTTGTTTCCAGTGAACTCTGAAAATTGCCGCCGATGGTTACGATACACACATCAAAATTGCCGACACCAAGGGAGCGCAGAAAGTATTCGCTGGTGCTGTCACCGATCTGTGCATTCGTCACATAGGAAAGCACGGCGTTCACACGGTCTTCGTTGCTGTCGATGGCCATGACCTGATGACCCAGCTCATTCAATTCCTGCGCAATATGGCGGCCAAAACGGCCAAGCCCGATCAAAAGAATCGATTTCATACCTGTCTCCTTTATCCGATTGCGATTTTCTCCTGCGGCAGACGAGAGTGGGCAGGGCTGCTGCCAAATGCCGCATAGATCAACGTCAATCCGCCAACACGTCCCAAAAACATCAGTGCAATCAGCACCCCCTGCGAAAGGATGCCCAGTTGCGGCGTGATGCCCAATGTCAGACCTACCGTTGCCACAGCCGAAGCGGTCTCATACAGACAGACCGACATCGGCAACTGTTCGGCCGCAGCAATGACAAAGGCTCCGAGGAAGAACAGCGTCAAATACATCCCTGCGATCGTGGCAGCATTCTTGACCGCGGAACCATCTATGCGCCGCCCGAAAAATTCGGCATCATCTCTGCGGCGGAAGGTCGCCCACATATTGGCCAGCAGAACGGCAAATGTTGTGGTTTTCATGCCGCCTGCCGTAGAGCTGGGCGAACCGCCCAACAGCATCAGAACCACCATCAATGCCTGTGAAGTGCTGTCCATCGCAGCAAGATCAGCGGTGTTAAAACCGGCAGTACGGGGTGTAACGGATTGGAACATCGACAATAAAATGCGCTGCCGGGCAGAGCCTGCCGTGAACTCGAAGCAATAAAAGTACAGCGTCGGCAGTACCAGAAGAAATGCCGTTGTGACAAGGATCACCTTGCTCTGCATCCGGTAACGGTGAAGATCAAGGCGGTACGTACAAATGTCCTCCCATGTCAGAAAGCCAAGGCCGCCAAATACGATCAGGGCCGCGATCACTGTGGTAAGCAACGGGTCACCTGCATACCGTGTCAGCGAAACAAATTTTGCCCCCTCTGTTCCCAGCAGGTCAAAGCCGGCATTGCAGAACGCCGAAATGGAATGAAACAGTGCATACCAGATCCCGCGCAAACCATAATCGGCGCAGAACGTCGGAAGCAGCAGTGCAGCACCGGCCAGTTCAAACAGAGCGGTGATCCGCAGAATAAAGCTTGTCAGCCGCACGATGCCGCCCATCTGCGGGGCAGCCGTAGCTTCCTGCATCGTGCTGCGCTGCTTGAGGGAGATCTTTCGCCCGGAAAGCAGCGCAAAGGCAGCGCCCACCGTAATGACGCCCAATCCTCCGATCTGGATCAGAAGAAGGATCACGCTCTGCCCGAATGCCGACCAGTAGCTGCCGGTATCCTGAACCACCAGTCCGGTCACGCAAAGGGCAGAGGTGGAGGTAAACAGTGCCTCATGGAACGGTGTGACGCACCGCTGCTGTGCAGCGATCGGAAGCATCAGAAGCAATGCGCCCACCAGATCAACTGCCGCAAAACCTGCAATAATGACCTGAAAAGAAGAAAAACGATGCCGCCTGTAACGAGGATATTGAATCATAAAAGCTCCTTTACCTATCTGTGTGCATAAAGATTAGCATGGAATAGATAAAAGAGCCGTAAAGAAAATTGTAGAAGTATAAAGATTCCATTAAAATTGATCGGGAAACACTAAAAAACGCCGGACATCACCAGTTAAAAAACAGTAATGTCCAGCATTCATTAGAAAACAAATAATCCGAACCCATCTCCCATCGGAAACAAGTTCGGATCATTTCTGTTTGGTCCGAGTGGCGAGAATCGAACTCACGGCCTCTTGAACCCCATTCAAGCGCGCTACCAAAACTGCGCTACACCCGGTCATCAGCCGTTGCCTCCCTACCGAAGCGCCGGCGACATGAGATATTATACTCGGATGAGACGGCCTTGTCAACAGATTTTTGCGATTTTTTTGGATTTTTTTGAATAAAGTATGATTTTGACGGTGATGCGCTGCTTTGCATCGTACTAATTCCTCCCGCCGTCGCATAAATTTCTTCCAAATGGCTTTCAAATGGGAAGAGAGGGGAGAGCATTTTGGCAAAGCAGGAACGAATCGAGCAGGCGGCAGTCTGCCGCGAGATAGGAGCCCGCACCGGCGGCGACATCCTCATTGGTGTGGTGGGGCCGGTGCGCACGGGCAAGAGCACCCTCATCAAGCAGTTTATGGAAAAGCTGGTGCTGCCCGCCATCGGCCCGGAGGACGCGAAGCTCCGCGCCCGCGATGAGCTGCCCCAGTCGGCAGCGGGGCGCACCATCATGACCACCGAGCCCAAGTTCATCCCGGAGTCGGCGGTGCCGCTGGCGCTGGAGGGCGGGGGAGAGTGCAGCATCCGGCTCATCGACTGCGTGGGCTACATGGTGGAGGGGGCCATGGGCCACGAGGAGAATGACAAGCCCCGGATGGTCAAAAGCCCCTGGTTCGACGAGGAGATCCCCTTCGACCTTGCTGCCGAGACCGGCACCCGCAAGGTCATCCGGGACCACTCCACCATCGGCATCGTCGTCACCACCGACGGAACCATCAGCGAGATACCCCGCGAAAACTACATCCCGGCAGAAAAGCGGGTCATCGACGAGCTGGAAGCGCTGGGCAAGCCCTTCGTCATCCTGCTCAACAGCACCCACCCCGACGCCCCCGAGACAAGAGCGATGGCGGCGGAAATGGAAGAGAGCTATGGCCGGACCGTTCTGCCTGTGAGCTGCCTCGACCTCGACGAGGCGCAGCTGGGCGAGATTTTGCAGAAGGTGCTCTACGAATTTCCGGTGCGGGAGCTGGATTTCGCCCTGCCCCGCTGGGTGACGATGCTGGACAAAGGCCACTGGCTCCAGACCGAGGTATACACAGCGGCCATGCAGCTCTCTGAGAAAATTTCCCGGATGAAGGATGTCTCCGACTCCGGCCGGGCGGCGCTGGACTGCGAGGCGGTGGAAAACGCCGCCCTCAGCGGGATGAACCTCGCCGACGGCGTAGTGCGCATCACGGTGCTGCTCAAGCCCGAGGTGTTTTATAAGGTGCTCAGCGAGCAGACGGGCCTCGAAATCGGCGACGAAGCCGGGTTGATGCCCTGCATCATCGAGCTGGCCAAAGCCAAGCGTGCCTACGAGAAGATACGCAGTGCGATGGAGCAGGTGGAGGCCACCGGCTACGGCATCGTGATGCCGTCCATCGACGAGCTTTCGCTGGAACAGCCCGAGATCGTCCGGCAGGGCGGGCGGTACGGCGTCCGTCTCGAGGCCAGCGCGCCGTCCATCCACATGATGAAGGCGGTCATCCACACCGAGCTGAGTCCCATCGTGGGGACGGAGAAGCAGAGCGAAGACCTGGTGCAGAGCCTTTTGAAGGATTTCGAGGACGACCCCGTCCGACTGTGGGAGTCGAACATCTTCGGCAAGAGCCTCCACGAGCTGGTCAACGACGGCCTGCAGAACAAGCTGCTCCATATGCCGCAGGAGGCCCGGGGCCGTTTGCAGGAGACGCTGGAACGGGTCATCAACGAGGGTTGTACCGGACTTATCTGTATCTTGATCTGACAAAAAGCCCGCTGCACGAAACCAACGTGCAGCGGACTTTTATGCTATTTCTCTTCTTCGGTCAATTTGGTAATGAGCATCTGGTAAATCTCATTGCCCTTCAAAATGAACTGCTTTTTTACCATCTCAGCGCTCAGCCGGTCAGGTGTGCCGATGTCCAGACAGAACAGCTCGCTGTCCAGTGCCTTCACCTGACAGCGCACGGAGCAATGGCCGTCGGCCTTTTCGCTGATGCGGGCGCTGTACTCGGCTTCCTTGCGCGCCCAGGTCTGGCTGCGCAGCACGGCGGCGACCGCCTTTTCCCGCACACTGCGGGGCAGGTCGTAGGCCAACTCCTGCGCCACCTTCCGGCCCTTGTCGGTGATGGTGTACCGGTCGCCGTCCGCCGTCACGAGCTGCTGCCGGGCGATGTCGTCCAGGCAGGAGCCGATCTCAAAATAATTTACCAAAGCCTCTTCCATCAGGGCGTTTTCGATCTCCGTCCGTGTGATAGGCCCGGCGTTCTTGACAAGATAACACAGCAGCAATCGTATCTCGGTGCTGTTGGTCAGCCCACCGGGACGCACACCGGCGGTAAAAGCATCGTTGGCGGCCATTGTTACTCCCATCTCCCGTGTTCTATAGTATTAACTATAGTATAAAGGGTTTCACGCCGGATTGCAAGCCATGACCGAAAAATCCGTCTCGATGCGCTTGTGGCTCTCGGGGGTGGAGTAGAGCCAGTGGTCGAGGTGGCCCTCGGTGATGAAGTACCGCAGCTCAAAGCGGTGGCTCTGGCTGAGGGCGTGGTTGACGATGACGAGCTTTATCTTCATCTTCTCGGGCAGGATGTTCTTGATGTAGACGCTCACGGCCTGCCCGGGCCGCAGGTCGGGGCAGCTCTCGGCGAGGCCCGCGAGGTTGGGCGCGATCTCGATGAAGGTGCCGTACTCCTCCACGCTCCGCACGATGCCCACCACCGTTTCGCCCACCGTAAAGGCGGCAGCGTTCTCGGCCCAGGTACCCAGCAGCTCCCGGATGGTCAGCACGAACCGCCCCTGTGCGTCCCGGCTCTTGATGGCGCAGAGGATCTGCTGCCCCACGCTGACCCGGTCGGCAGGGGAGGAGATGCGGCTCACTGACATACAGTCGATGGGCAGCAGGGCGCTGATGCCGCAGCCTACGTCACAGAACGCGCCGAAGGGCTCGATGTGGGTCACGAGGCAGGGCAGGATGTCGCCGGGCTGGAGCTGGTCGAGGTATTCGGCCTTGCACATCCGCTGGGCTTCAGCGCGGGAGAGGCGGTAGACAGTCTGTCCGTTTTCGTCGGTGTCGATGCCCTCGATGACAAAGCAGGTGGGCCGTCCTACCCGCGTCAGTATGGCGATGTCCCGTACGCTGCCGGTGTCAGCTCCGTCGGCGCACTGCCCGAAGGGCATTACAGCCCGGCAGCCGCCCAGCTCGAACCGGAGCTGACGCTGGGTGTCGAAGGCCAGCGCCGTGCTCTGCAAGATCTCGCGGCTGGCCATCGCGGCCCGTAGTTCGGCGGCGCTCAGGCGGGAAGCATTGCGGTAGTTGTTTTCGGTACGAAACGCTTGCATCATCTTTCATTCCTCTTTCTCTGTTTTTTTGGGTAGCATTGCAGCTATAAAACCATATGCAGCTGCATTTGCATTTTATACGAGTTTGGATTATACTATAGATGTGTGTCACTCTTTTGGACACACGGCCTGTACTATAAATGTGCAGACAGGAGGGATTCAATATGGATATTGCAGTCGGCGATACCATCCTCACCCGCAAACAGCACCCCTGCGGAGCAGCAAGCTTCGAGGTGCTGCGGGTGGGCATGGATTTCAAGATCCGCTGCACGGGCTGTGGCCGCGAGGTCATGCTGCCCCGGGCGAAGATCGAGAAGAATATCAAAAAGGTCATCAAACCGGGCCAGGAATAGCCCGGCGGCACAGCACATTCAGAAACTGTTTTGTAAGGAGAACTGCCTGATATGCCGAATCTGACTTCCCAAATGGAGGCCGTCTGCCGCCGGTTCGAAGAACTTTCTATCCGTCTCAATCAGCCCGAAACTGCCGCCGACCCGGCGCAGCTCCGCCGCCTGATGCAGGAGTACCATGAAGCACAGCCGGTGGTGGACGCTTACCACGCCCTCACCACTGCGCAGGACCACCTGGCACAGGCGAAAGCCCTGCTGGAAGGGGACGAGCCCCTCGACGCGGACTTTAAGGCTATGGTACAGCAGGAACTGAGCGAAAAAAGTCAGGATGTGGCAGAGCTGGAAAATAATCTCAAAATTTTGCTGCTGCCGAAGGACGCAAACGACGAGAAAAGCGTCATCATGGAGATACGCGCCGGTGCCGGCGGCGAGGAAGCTGCGCTGTTCGCCCACAGCCTCGTGCGGATGTACACCATGTACGTCCAGAGCCGGGGCTGGGAGATGGAGCTGCTGAACCTCAACGAGACGGAACTCGGCGGAACCAAGGAAGCTGTCTTTGCGGTCAATGGCCGGGGCGCCTACAACCGCCTCAAGTACGAGAGCGGCGTCCACCGGGTGCAGCGTGTGCCCGAGACGGAGACGCAGGGCCGCATCCACACTTCGACGGCCACCGTGGCCGTGATGCCGCAGGCCGAAGAGGTGGACTTTGCGCTGGACATGAAGGATCTGCGCATCGACACCTTCCGCTCTTCGGGTGCGGGCGGCCAGCACATCAACAAGACGTCCAGCGCCATCCGCGTCACCCACATCCCAACCGGAACCGTGGTCGAGTGCCAGAACGAGCGCAGCCAGTTCCAGAACAAGGACAAGGCTCTGGAGATCCTGCGCAGCCGCCTGCTGGCCCAGAAGCAGAAGGAGCAGCAGGACGCCATCAACGCCGACCGCGCCGGTCAGGTGGGAACAGGGGACCGCAGCGAGAAGATACGCACCTATAACTTCCCGCAGGACCGCTGCACCGACCACCGGATCGGCCTGACGGTACACAACCTCGACAAGATCATGGACGGCGATCTGGACGACATCATCGACGCCCTTGCCACCCGTGAGCAGGCCGAGAGACTGCAAAAGCTAAACGCATAAACTTGCGCAGAATGCGCACGAAAAGCTGTAAAGAATAATTGCTTTACAGAAGAAAAGAGCGATGATTCGTATGAGTATCAATACTGAAGTCCGCCCGGCTGACGCAGAGGGCATTGCCCGCGCAGCCGAGCTTCTGCGGCAGGGCGAGCTGGTAGCCCTGCCTACCGAGACGGTCTACGGCCTCGCCGCCGACGCCCGCAACGGCGAGGCCGTGAGCAAGATCTTTGTGGCGAAGGGACGTCCGCAGGACAATCCCCTCATCGTCCACGTCACCGGCCCCGAGATGCTGCACGGCCTCGTCAGCGAGGTGCCGGAACGCGCCCAGCTGTTGATGGCGGCGTTCTGTCCCGGCCCGCTGACCATCATCATGCCCCGCGGCCCCGAGGTGGCGGCGGAGTGCTGTGCCGGTCTGGACACCGTGGGCATCCGGATGCCCAGCCACCCGGTGGCACGGGCCGTCATTGAAGCCAGCGGCTGCGCCTTTGCGGCCCCGTCGGCCAACCTCTCCGGCAAGCCCAGCCCCACCAACGCACAGGACGTCTTTACCGATATGGACGGCCGGCTGCCCCTCATTCTGGACGGCGGCGAGTGCGACTGGGGCGTGGAGTCCACCGTCGTGTCGGTGGTGGGCGAAAAGCCCACCCTCTTCCGTCCCGGCCACATCACGCTGGAAGACCTCGAGCGTGCGCTGGGCGAGGAAGTGGAAGTCTCCAAGGCCATCCTCGAGAAGCTGCCGGAGGGCGCGGTCGTCCGCAGCCCCGGCATGAAGTATAAGCACTACGCCCCCAAGGCGGATGTGACCCTTCTGGACGGCACCTTCGAGCAGTTCAAAGCCTATGTGGATGCCCACGCCGCCGAGGACCCCAGCTGCCTCTGCTTTACCGGCGAGGCCGAAAAGCTGGGTGTGCCTTGCGTGGAGTATGGCCGGGAGGGCGACGGAGCCGACCAGGCAAAGCACATCTTCCGCTCCCTGCGTGCGCTGGATGAGCAGGGCGATGCGGTGGTCTACGCCCGCTGCCCCCAGAAAGACGGTCTGTCCATGGCCGTCTATAACCGCCTCATCCGCGCGGCCGCGTTCCGGGTGATAAAGCTATGATGACGCTGGGCATCACCGGCCGCAGCGGCTGCGGCAAATCGACGGTCACGGCGGTGTTCGCGGCCCGGGGCATCCCGCTGGCAGATGCCGACCAGTTCTCCCGCGAGATCCTGCTTCCGGGTTCACCGCTGCTGCCCCGGCTGGCTGAGCGCTTCGGGGCAGATATTATAAAGGAAGACGGCACCCTCGACCGCCGCCTGCTGGCTGACCGCGCCTTTGCAACGCCCGAGGGGAAAGCTGCGCTCGACGCGCTGACCCACCCGGAGATCGTCCGACGCATCCGCGCCGCCAAACAGGCCGCGCAGCAGGCGGGGGCGAAGCTCTTTGTGCTGGACGGCGCGGTCATCATCGGCACGGCGGCAGAGGCCGAGTGCGACAAGCTCTGCGTGGTCACGGCACCGTTTGAAGTCAGCGTGGAGCGCATCGCGGCCCGGGACGGCATCTCGCCTGAGATGGCCGCCCGCCGCCTCAACGCCCAGACGCCGGAGGCTGTGCTGACCGCCAGGGCAGACTACATCCTGCCCAACACCTCCACCCGCGAGGCGCTGGCGAAGGCAGCAAACGAGCTCTGTGACGCTCTCATCGGGGAGGGATGCTGCGCTTGAAAACGCTGTTCCGACTGCTGCGCAGACTGGTGGTGCTGGTCTGCATCACGGCAGTGCTCCTGATGGCTCTGCCGCCCCTCGCCCGGGAGGCCGACCGGCTGCTCTACCCCCGCAAATACAGCCGACAGGTGGAGCAGTGGGCTGCAGAATACGAGCTCGACCCGCTGCTGGTCTATGCGTTCATCCGCACGGAGAGCGGCTTCGACCCCGCCGCCACTTCCAGCGTGGAGGCCCGGGGGCTGATGCAGATGACCGAGGAGACCTTTATCTGGCTGCGCAGCAAAATTGCGCCGGATGAGGGGCTGACCTTCGATGAACTCTACGACCCTGACGTCAGCATCCGCTTCGGCTGCTACTACATCCATCTCTGCTTGGAGCGGTACGGCGGCGATGTGGCTAACGC
>OBIM01000164.1_pt1 | contig 35304 bp, 30 predicted proteins | sample 1496191 | NCBI WGS metagenome assembly OBIM01 (sample SAMN00265067, study PRJEB22529) | human gut metagenome
CATCTTAATGCCTCTACTCTTTTTCTCAACTGCCTTTTCCACTTTCACTTCCGGCGCCCCCTTTTCTATCTGCCGCATATTAGGAAAATGCTCATGCAGCAAACTTGCCGCCAGCATCTTTGCCTTCTCCTGCATCTCGTCATAAACGTTCCATCTGTCCCTACCCAGCAACCTACTTTCAATCTCTTCAAAAGGCTCATGAAAACTGAAATTGTCCGGATACTTATCTATCAACCCGTCTCTGGGATAACCCTTGTCCATAATATACAGCAATGTCATCCGATCATAATTATCCACGCTCCGGGCTAATCCAAGCCCTTTCTCATTATCCGTCAACCGGGCATAATTCTCCCATGTGGGCGAAAGGTCATATACCTCCTTATCCGTAACACTTTTCAAGGCCGATTTATCCAGATAGGCATCCGCCGGAATCTTTTCCAATGGCAATAGGCTGTCATAACTATCATAACAGCGGTTTATTTTCCCTGCCATCAGCGAAGGCCATCCCCGAAGCTCATATACCGTCAGCAGTTTGCCTTCAAAATCCGGATCAAAGAAACGCTTCTCAATATTCGCTTCCATAAAGGCACCGTATTGGTGGTTTCCCTCATAATTCCGGCTGAAAAGCAATACCCCCTTGTCTGTCTCAACGCCCGTATACAACTTATTCCCGTACTTCAAATCATCCAGCATATCCGCCACCGCTACGGGTGACGACTTTATTTCCGCCCATATCTTTGGCGTGAGCAGACGGGTATAAGTCTCATCCTTCGAAAACGGATCTATTTCATTTCACAGACAATACACCACTTCCGACAAACGCTGGTATCTCTGCAATATGATTCCATGCTCGTCCATCGCCTTTTCCAGCCTTTTCAGGTAATCCTCATTGTCTCCCTCCTGCAATGGCGGCACGATACCCATATCGGGCACATTATAATACATCAGACCCATAGCCGGCATATCCTCGCATTTCAATGCCTTCTCCACATCTTCCTGCATGAACTCCCGATAACCTTCCTCACCCGTACCTTTCATGCTGACATGTACGGGATTGAAAAATCTGTCTACCGTGATATATACGCTGCCGCCCTTTATCGTTTTGTTCTGTTCATTATCCATGTATCTAAGAATTAAATGTTTATACCCTGTCCCTGCTTTTTAAACGGTATCCTCGTCTTCACTTCCATATCCGGGAACCGTACATTATCCGGCCGTGTAACCAGCATCGAAACAATCCGTTCCTGCTCCTTTGTCAGTGGCGCACTCATTAGTTGCAGGTTTCTGAGCCGGTTAAAGTTTCTCAATGTCGGTGCCATGCCACAGCGTTTCGTGCAAATCCCGTATCGAAGTATATCCGGTGAAGCAATCTTGCAGTCTCCAATCTCCGCCCGGTACTTCGCATCCAGCGGTGCCACCTCATGGAAACTCAACTCTCCCGGCTTTCGTTTCCCGTCAAAGAAATGCCCGACCAAATCGTTCAGAAACTCTTCCAAAGCCTTATCCCCTTTATCCGTTTTTCCCAGCAACAATACTTTTTGTCCGTATTCCACTGCCGTACATGTAGGAAAAGCCGCCAGTCCGTTCCTTATCACATACCCGTCCATTCCGAAACGGTGTCCCAGCCGCTTGTAATCTTCATTTTCCAGCAAAGCCGTATGTTCGGCGAGTGACGACAACTGAACGATACCCCTTTCCTCACAGAATGCCGCATCCCTCAGCCTTACCACACCCGAAGGATGAATCCTTTCCCGTTCCAATACCGGAGTGAGCCGTTCCAGATAATCCGCATTGTCCGTTCCGAGTATGGGAGGAATCATTCCTTTGTCCTTAAAGTCGAAACGAAACATTCAGTGGTCGGGTACAAACTCCCTGCTTGCGGTATGAAACCGCACGTTATTGCTGATATATCGGGAGAATCCTTCTTCTCCCTGCCCCCGCATACTCAGGTACACGGGCCGGTAAAAGGCGTCCAGTGTCATATACAGACTGCCGCTTTCCGCCGCTTGCATTTCCTTCTCTTCCATAAATTCTATATGATTAGTTGTTTCTTTTCCTTCTTATCCGGAGTAACGGAGGCCACATGCTTTGCCTGCCGCTGTTTGTTGCCCTGCTTCCGTGCCGGAGTTTCCCGTATGCGGTCTGCATCGGCAGAAGCACCCGCTTTCGGTTGCGCAGAACGTGGCTTAGGTGTCAATTGAAGCATTTCAGCCTTTTCACTCCGGTTCATTCGTGCGCCCAGTCTGAATTCCCCGTCCGTGATGTGGAACTCCGATTGCAGAATATCCCTTGCCATAACCTTTGCTTCCATCTGCAAGGCCCCATAACCGAAGTCGTGTGACGACATCGGTGCCGATTGCCGTGCCTTGATGCTGTCCCCCAGCTTTTCCGCCAACTCCCTGAACTCATACTCGTAACTGAACGGATGAAAATAATCCGCCGTCACATGTCCGGCATACCCGTTTTCCGAAATATAAAGCAAGGAAGCCACGTCATAATTGCGTGGCGAAATCCCCAGATTAAAGTCCTTCGTCAACCGGTCGAAGTTATTATAGTCCGGGCGCAGGTCGTATTTGTCCGTACATACGGCACCTTCCAGCATCTCTTTTCCCGCCATCTTTTCTTCGGTGAAGCTGAACTCCGACTTTCGCAGTTGAGTATCGGCACTACGCAGATCGCTTTTCACCAGCTTGTCGATACAATTGTCCGCCAGTTCCGTCACCTGTCGGCAAGGTGTTTCTATCTCATACAGTTTCAGTGTTTCCGTCCCTTTGGAAAAGTTGAAAAAGCCGTCTGCCAGATGTTGCAGATAGCTGCTACGGGCTTTCATTCCCTTTTCACTGTCCGAGAAGAACAGAACGCCTTCATCCGTAGCCACGGCATACACCCTTTTCTTTTCGCCCGGCAGTTTCCCGTTGTTCCAGCCCTCCGCTTCGTTATGTCGGATAAAGTCTTTATATTGCCCGTCCTTTTGCAGTGCAGCAGGCGATGTCCGGCGGCTGAACAGCTTCAATCCCGCTTTCAGTGCATAGGCCGCATCCCGTAGCGAAATCTGTCTTCCCGTCACCGCCTTATGTTTGTGGATAGCCGGAACCAGCTTGTGGAAATACCAGTTCGCCAAATCCCCCCGTCGGGAAGGAATTTTCCCCTTATCCGCAAAATCCGCTTTCAGAATGGTTCAGCCGGGCAGATAGCCCCGTTTATCAAATTCCTTCACCATTTTTCCGATATAGTCCTCATACGCTTTCGGTGTCGCATCGCCCGTGCGCACATCCACCGGTGTATTCTTCTCGTCCATCGTGATGAACACGCTGCCCGGTTCAGCCGCCGGACGTTCCGGCAGGCGAAACCTCCAGCGTGCCATCCAATCTTTCAATAGTCCCATAACTTGATTTATTTACAGAAGTTTATAGCCGCAAAGAAAACGCTTTGTCCGCCAATCCGCAACACGGCGGACACGCAAGTCGTTCGTTGGCGGCTGTTGGCGTGCAATCCTTACGCCAGCCGCTTGTCCAGCATTTGGTTATAGCTTTTGCGCAGGGAGTCGATAAACGGAGTGGTATCCGTGCATCGGTCGAATACTTTGCCTCGTTTAGTGTACAGCGCATTGATTCTCATGTGAAATATTTCTTCAAATACCCGGATAACATCCACCACTTTCAGTTCTCTGCCTTCCACCGTCCCTATCACTCCGGCAGCCATCAACGCAGCCACCAGTTCTATCAGGTCGCTGTCCGTGCCGTTCCATATCAGTCTGACGGCAGCTTTCCTGCCATTGTTTGCCTGCACCGTCTCCGTCTTCAATCCGGTCATCATGCCGCCATGCCTGAGCGAATCCTTTATCATCTCAGCTTCCGCATCCAGCAGGGCCAGTGCTTTGCCGATAAATACGTCATACAGCACATGCCGTTGTCCTTCCGGCATACCGTTGCAGATACGTTGCATGAAAGCAAGCTCTATTTTTGTGTAGTTCAGCCGTCTGAGCCGTTTCATCAGGTCTTCTTCCTGCGGCAGCTCCGCAAGGAGGCCAACAAAGTTCTCGTAGGCGGCAGGTAATTCCTCTGCCGCATGTTCCGTGCCGTTCATATAAGCGGCGAACAGATTGAAAAGAGGTGTGTTTATCAACGTCTTCATCGTATTGTAATTTAGGTTTCACTGATTATTCACTCCACAGCAAATCATCCTGAAAACCGTAAGGCAAGTGCTATGCCATAAAATAATAAGATATAAGATATTGATAATAAGCATCATACAATTCGACGCAACTATACGTGTACGAGAATCCTTTGGGGACTATACACCGAATGTCCGAGTTTCGGACACATTTCATTTCAAGCGGTATTTCTCCATTTTCAGATAGAGCGTGCTACGGCTTATTCCAAGCAGTTTCGCCGCCGCTTTCTTGTCACCGCCCGTAGCCTCCAATGCCTTTACAATACTTTCCCGTTCCGTCCGCTCATCGTTCAGTGAATATCCTTCCGTTTGCCGGGGATTGTTCGGTAAATCCACATCCTCCGAAATAATCCAGTCACCTTTAGTCAACAATACTGCCCGTTTGATTACCCCTTTCAGTTCCCGTATGTTTCCCGGCCATGGGTATGCTTTCAGTTTTTTCTGCGTCTCCCGGTCAAACCCTTTCACCTCCTTTTTCAGTTCCCGGTTAGCCACTTCCAGCATAAACTCCGCCAGCGGCATAATATCTTCGGGGCATTCCGCCAGTAGCGGTACATATAGCGGAAACTCATTCAAGCGATGAAACAAATCCTCCCTGAATCGTCCTTCCGCTATCGCTTTTTCCAAATCCTCATTGGTAGCTGCCACCAGCCGGATATCCGCCTGCAATTCCGTTTTGCTTCCCACGGGCCGGAATCGTTTTTCCTGCAAGGCACGCAACAACAGCATCTGCACTTCTGTGCTAAGATTGCCTACCTCATCCAGAAACAGTGTCCCGTGATTAGCTGCGGCAAACATTCCATTCTTGTCTTCTGTAGCTCCTGTAAAAGCACCCTTCACATGGCCGAACAGTTCCGATGCCGCAAGTTCTTTGGGCAATGCACCACAGTCCACCGCCACGAACGGAGCATCCGCCCGTTCACTCAATGCGTGTATCTGCCGTGCCACATATTCTTTTCCCGTACCCGATGCGCCGCGCACAAGTACCGTCAACGTATCCACCGGAGCCACCAGCCGGATATATTCCTGCAATTTAATGGCAAGCGGACTCGTGCCCCGGTAATAAATCCACTCCCTGCCGGCTGCTTCCTTCTTTTCCATCATCAGTCCGGCAATCATCGCCAGCACCTTTTCCGACTGTATGGGTTTGGGCAGATAATCCGTGGCGCCTTTCTTCACGGCCATCACCGCACCCGGTATGTCCCCGTAGCTTGTCATGATAAGGAAAGGCATCCGGTAGCCGTTGCTTTTCATCCATTCAATCAGTTCCACTCCGTTTCCGTCCTGCAGACGGAAGTCTGACAACACCAGCCCGGTCTCATTTCCGCCGGCAATGAACTCTTTTGCCGCCGTCAGCGACAGCACATAACGGGCGTTAATCCCGTTCCTCATCAGCCAGTTGGCAATCACCCGGGCATAAATCCGGTCATCTTCCACTACCAATACTATTTTCATTATATATCCTCCTTTAATAAATTCTTTGCCGTTTCCACCGCATGCTCCACCGCAACCGCCAGCTCCCGCACCTGTGCAAGCAATGCCTCATCCCACCTTTCGGGCAATACAGAGGCCAGCCGTTCCAGATGCGCGGCAGGAATGCCTATGCGTATGGTTTCCCATAGGGGCGCCCCTTTGTGTATCAGTGCGCTTGCCGTTTCGTAGTCCTTCGTTCTGACAGCTTTCCATAAATCGGTCAATGCCTTTTCCGTGTCCTGCACAAACATCTCCAGTATCTCTTTCCGGTCTGCCTCTCCTTCCAGCAGGGGCGTGAAGTCAGGCTTTTGCCTTTGCAGTGTCCTGCCGCCCGTACACTCCGCTACGGCTTTCAGCAGTTCGTCCATCGAGAAAGGCTTGTGCAGGAATCCGGCAAAACCGCTTTCTTCCGTCTCCATGTCTGCCCGTGCCGTTACTGCCAGTACGGGAATGTCCTTCGATTGTCCCAGATTGCTGTTCCTCAGCAGGGCCAGCACCCCGTAACCATCCGCTTCGGGCATCTGCATGTCCGTCAGCAGCAGGTCATACCGTTTGCCGCGCAGCCGTTCCGCCAGTTCCGTCATGTCATGGCAGCAGTCGCAGGCTATACCATGCCGTTCCAGCATCCGCCGGGTCATGTCCGCCTGCATCCGGTCATCGTCTATCAGTATGGTTTCCAATCCCGACAGACGTGCGTATCTTTCTTCCGAACTTCCTTCTTTTTCATGCTTTCCCGCTTCAGGCATGGGCAGGCACACCTCAAAGGTACTTCCGTGCCCTTCCCGGCTTTCCAACCGGATAGTGCCTCCCAGTAGGCTGACCAGCCGGGCGGTTATCGAGAGTCCAAGGCCGAATCCCGGTTGCGTACCGTCGGCATCCATCCGCTCGAATGCCTCGAATATGTTTTTCTGTCTTTCTTCACTGATGCCTTTCCCCGTATCACGGACAAAGACGCATAGCTGTCCGTCCGCATAGTGCCCTCCTGCATGTACATACCCTGTCCGGGTGAATTTCACGGCGTTTGCCAGCAGGTTGTTCAGTATCTGCACCAGCCGCAAGCGGTCACCCTCTACCATCGTGTTCATTCCATCAGCTTCCATGGTCAGTCCCAGCCCCTTCTTCTCCGCCTGCGGCCGGAACGAATGCAGTACCTCTTCAATCACTCTCACCGGAGAGAATGTCACCTTCTCCGGCTGTTCCTTTCCCGCTTCCAGCCGGTAATAGTACAGCAGGTTATTTGCCAGTCCGATCACATGGTGTGAGGCACGAAGGATATTCTCCGCATAGCGGTTGCGCAGTGACTCGTCCTTTTCTTCCGGCATCAGTTCGGCATAGCCGTTGATAGCACCCAACGGGGCGCAAAGGTCATGGCTTACTGTCAGCAGGATGTTCCGGCGCGACTGCGAGAGTTCCTCATTCTCTTTGTTGGCTGTTTCCAATGCCAATCTGGTTTTATATCCCCGGTTCACGTCCCGGTGGATAATGACATAGAGCAGTATCACCAGCATGAATGCTCCGATGCCGATACCCGCTATCAGCCAGAAAAAGCGGTTGCGCACGGCTTGTTGCGCTTGTATCTCCCGGCAGAAGGTTTCCGTCTCCTTGTGCTCGAAGTTCTGTATCAGCACGTTCATTTTTCCGTTCAATTGCCGGTTCTGCATCCGTAGGCTGTCTATTTCGGCAAACAGCTTTTCTTCATACAGCCGGGTGGTGTCACTGATTTCTTTTTCAAGTGAGTACAGCAAGGCTGGATACAAGGCATGGTTCATGTTTGTAGTTTGTGTCTTTTCTTCTTTTTCCGCTTTCTCTCTTTGCCGGGCATAGACCGATTTCTTTTCTCTCCTTTTCAGGAAGCTCCAGAAGTTCTTTGTCTTCTTCCCGGTAGACGGAGGTTCGGTTGATGTTATCGTCGAGGATGATAACTGTTCTTGAGTTTGCCGGTGGGTTTGCCAAGCGATAGCCGGGATTTTCTTGCGGACCATCTCACCGGCATCCGGCATGTTTTCCAGCAATTGCAACAGAGTCGCCATTTGCATCTCTTTTTCTGCCAGCAGGTTGCAAACCGAATCTATGCAGTTCCGTTGTTTAGTGTCTTCCTGTTTCAATTTCAATTCTTGCAGCAGGGCGGTCACTTCCATACGTTTCTTGCAATAGACATCATAATCCTCCTTCGTCCATCCGGCCACAAGTTCGCCCGTGGCGGTCAGGTCCAGCAGTCCGATGAATGTCCGGTTGGTCAGTCCGCGCTCTCCCTGCCAGCGCTCTCCCTGCCGCTCCATTGCGTTTTTCTTACCCTGTTCTTCATGCACGAGCCGGATGATAAATGCAAGGCAGAATACCAGTACGAGGTATCCTGCCATGATTTTAAGTTTGAGTTTTGCTTGCATCATCTTCCGGTTTCATTCAGTTACTACTTTGTTATTCAATTTCTGTCACACTGCAGTTTTGATATGTCCCGTTACTGTTGACAGTTACTTTTGTGCCACCGCTCCCGGCGAGAGGGGCAGTCGCTACCTTTAAAGGTTGCTCACTCCGGGCTTTACGCACTAAGCGCCCGCGGTGACTGTTGCTTGTTACAATCTTTCCTCGTATGCGATGCTACCGGCATCTATATCAAACAGACGATGTATCATACATTCTTTCAGTGTGTATGCCTTTTCCAGATTAAAACCGATGGCATTCAGCACTTCCATATTCGGAATGAAGTAGCGCAAACGACCGGTACAGAAATAAATGCCATAAGAATCTTCGCACTTGAATATGCCTACAAAATCGGCATCCATGTTCTCCATGCGAGGGATGTGCTGCATAATTTCGCTCGGTATGTCCTGCCAGTCATATTTGGTAAATACTCTTTTAAAAGTTTCCATATCCGGTATACCCATACGTTTCTTTTCATTTGTCTTTTCGTCGTGCTGCAGGAAATAAACGCAAGCATCGCCTTCCTCGCGAACTTTACTTCCTATAAGCGTACTGATACTATTCACATCATTTGTTGCAGCTCCATTTGCAGCCGGATCATAGGCGTAGTATGCCAACACTTCCTCGTACAAGGCTTCCGTGCCACGGAAATGGGCAAACTGTATCTGTGCCACTCCTGGTTTCATAAACTCGAAAGTGAATGTTTGAGTGGTATCGCCACCCGGCTGTTCCGCTTTCTCTACTTTTTCACTCACAAGGACTACACTGCCCGATAGAAATGCCAACACATAACGACTTTGTGTACCTGCCTGTATGACACGCTTGACAGTCATCGTTTCACCTACTTTGAAAAATGTTCTAACCATAATCTTTGTTGTTTTAGATAATTAAGCTGAAATAATTGATTTACTTATTTTTATTGGAGATTATTATTGCATTGTGACATCACCGCTGCTGTCGGTAGTGCTTTTCCGTTCAATCGGATATGTTATCTGATTGTTTGCATGAGGGATTAAAAATCCTAATACTCGCAACCGCCGGATTGCAAATCCGCCGGGAGAGGTATTCGTCCAGCCGCTCGGCGTAGTTTGTCAGAATTGTCTTGATCATATTCATTCCGTATCACCAAATATAACTTCTCAATTCCGGTGTGAGATAGAGTTCATCCCCCGGCTTCACATCGTAGAGTTCGTACCATCGGTCGCAGTTGGACACCACACCGTTGACACGTTCTTTTTCCAAAGAGTGGGCATCGTGCTCCATATAATAGTTGATTCCTTTCACTGAAAACTTTTTCCTGTGAAATTCGGCATACGCTTGAAAAAACTTCTTCTCCTGTTTGATGAGTTCCTCGCCGGCATAGCCTTCCCTCTTTAGTTTGTTCACATAAGCCTGATGGGCTATTTCTATTCCGCCCAAGTCCGCAATGTTCTCATTCAATGTTTTTTCGCCGTCGGCATGCAAGCCGGGCAGTTTGTCGGGCATTACTTCAAAGCGGTTGTAGCAGTCGATGAGCAATTGTTGTTTGGCCAAGTATTTCTGTCGGTCTGTTTCAGTCCACCAGTCCTCAAGGTCGCCCGCTTCATTATATTTTGCACCTTCACTGTCGAATCCGTGCGTCATTTCATGACCGATTACGTAAGTCATCGCATAATTGTACGCATCCGAGACTTCCTCTTTGTAATAGGGGTCGAGCATGAATGCCGGATAAATGCTAATTGAATTAAACGCCGGCGAATAAAAGGCATTTAAAATCGTCAAGTCATACCAATTATTGATAATATAGTCGAACGAGGCATCCTGTGAATTCTTCCCGATTAAAGACTTGTTGACTGCAAATTTGGCCTTGCGCAACTGCCTTATATCTTCCAGAAGCGAATTGCCGGTGAGTTTTGGCAAACCTTCTTCCAGCCATCGGTCGGGATAACCCACATTGAACTTCATTGCTTCCAGCTTTCTCAATGCCCTCTCTTTCGTGGGTTCACTCAGCCAACTGAGCGCACGGATGCGTTCACGGAATACCGCCCTCAGTTCTTCACAGATTTCCTTAAACTTCGTTTTACGGGATTCCGATACATATTTTGTCGCGTAAGCATAAGAATACAAGTAGCCCATGTACATATCTCTGATGTCTTGCAGATAATCCTCCAAGGTGAATTCCTCATCATATAGCTCGTTCATCCTTTTCAAGTTTTCGTGCGAAGTCAAGACGACAAAATTCGCCATATCAAACTGAAGCATTGCCTGTATCGTAGCGACATCCGCCGCTTGCAGGATAGAAAGGTACTGTTCCACTTCAGGAGTTATCAATATACTTTCAGCACTTATCCCGATTGCTTCTACTATGCTCTCTAACATTTCGTATCCGCCTTCCGCGCGAGTTTGAATATGCTTCATTGGTAGCATTTTTGTCTGCCTATCGAAATACTTCTTCATATTTAATAAAGACAAGTTTGTTATCGCGGCCGAATTGACTAACCGTTGCTGCAACTCAATTACCTTCTGAGCCTTTATCTGTGCTTCACTGTCGGTTATCCCCGCCGTTTTAAGACATTCGGCAATCCATGTCGCATTATCAATTCTGGTGGTTGCCGGAATAATTTCAGCATACATATTTCCTTTATAGGGAAATGGAGCGAAATCGAATATCTTTCGATATCCCATCTGCATGGTCTTGCCGATAGCCGCCCACGCTTCTTCCTTCGTATTCAGATTTTCTACCACTTTCAAGTCTTTCTTTATACTAGCAATGGCGGCGTCCGTAGTCCGGTCAAAGGCGGCAGCGTCCGCCCGGAACTTCTTTATCGACTCATTATCCAACGAACGAATCTTTTCCCAGTTTATCTTATCAAAGTCGGCATCCAAACCTACATAATCTCTATCGCCCACATCCGCGTTCTTATACCACGTGCCGTTGCAATACATGAAAAAGTTGTCGCCGGGACGGTAACTCTTGTCCATGTTGCCGTCAAGAGGCCACTCTTTGGAGTCGACAACAGGATCGGGCTGAATGTCATCGTCGCTGCAGGCAACCAATGCACATATCGCAAATACTGCCGGGAGAAAGTTCTTTATCATTTTCGTCATTACATTATATATTATGCATCCGCGCATCGGCATACCGGAAAACAAACGTCCCGCCCTTCTCCTTGCGGGGAGAGGGGCGGGACGAGAATAACTATCATCAATGTACTGTCCTTACTCTTTCAGCAGAACTCCGACCGCTTCAATAAAAGCCGTCGCCTTAGGCAGCAATTCATCTATTTCTTCTTCAGTTGAATAAGCGAAATCATCATAATCACTGCTATGCCGACGTTCGAAAAGGAGGGAGAAACATCGTCCCAACTCGCGCGACAAACGACCGGTAGCTACAAAATGCAGTCCTAACATCTGCTTGACACCTGCATGGGTGCCCGGATTTAACTCATGCTTGATGAGCAAAGCGACTGCGGCATAATAGCAGGCATAATAAAGACGGTTGACTGCCGTATTATAATATCCCTGTTGTTTCAGATAAGGTATTTCTTTCAGCGTTTCTTCTGCACGCTGAAAACGGTAGGCAGCCAATGCCTCGATATTCTCACGATCCAACCGTTCTTTCATAGCACAATCCCTTCCTTCATTACATTGAAAATAAAAGGGGTCTGGAAAGGACGGTTCTCCCAAATCTTCTTCAGTAGGACACGTGCGTTTATCTGCACGCCGGTTTCTAATTCGATGTCGTAAAGCGGAGTAATAATGCGGTCTTCTTCCTTAACGGTCAATTCATTTCCATCAACCAATATCAACAAATCAATGTCACTGTCAGGACGGGCTTCCCCACGTGCTTCACTTCCATACAGAATGGCTTGTGCGCCCGGGACTACCTGAGCCAAAGCCTTGCGTATCTGTTCTACAATTTGCGGACGTTTCATATTCTTTGCTTTTTTTATTTGCGAACAAAGTTAAGCAAAATAACCGAAAAGTCAAGAAATAGAGTTACTTATTCCCGTATTGTTTTCCAGTATGTCAAAGAGCGTTCTTGTTTATATTGTCCCCCCTCTTTCGGGGTGCCAATTGTTTTTGCTTTATTCTTCTGTCACGGCTTTGTTTTCCGTTCATCTGTTTTTATCTCCTTTCCGCTCAATCGAACTTGAAATCCTTGATACGGTTTCTCCAGCCATTTCTGAATTTGTTGTTCGTAGGGCGTTTCTCGCAGATACGGTCGATGAAATCATATCTTGCCTGCTTGATGCGTCCGAATAGTTCGGCTTGCGGCCGGTAGGCGTTGATGGCGGCGATGGTATTCTTTCCCACAATGCCGTCGGCCGATACTTCCAATATGTCTTGGGGAATCTTGACGCCATGCACCCCTGATGCCCATACCCAATCCACCAAGATGTTGGCAATGGACTGGTTCTGTATCTCGTCGGCTTTCCAACGATCCCAATAATAAGTTTTCAGGATGTTGGTCCATTCGTCGTCCGAGAGTTTCTTCAGGTCTTCTACCGTAGGTTCGGGAAGCCCTTTCTTTTTGCGGTACTCTTTATAGGTACCGATGGTTACTCCCTTGTTGGTAGCTCCGCCAAGGTCTGCGGGGTCGTTCACGAATCCGCCTTCCCATTTCAGGATGAACGGTTTTAACTTTCTTACGTCTGCCATAATCTATTGTTTTTAATTTCGTTAATATTCTTACTTCTGACTTTCCTTTCCCGATTCGCTGACTTGAGATGATTGAGTCGGCGAATTGTGCGCCTGTTGTCGTTTTGCACCCGTACGGATCGTTTCCGGTACTTGTACGGGTAGTTTCCCGTACCCGGACGGCTGCAAGTTTGTACCCGGGCAGGTAGTTTCCCGTATCCGGGCGGCTACAAGTTTGTATCCGGGCGGCTGCGAGTTTGTAGTTGGGCGGCTACAGGAAGCTAGCCGGGCAGGTACAAGTTTGCAGCCGGAGGGATGCAAGGTTACGTCACACGGCAGGGTCCGGAGCTTCTCCGCCACCGTCGGGTGTGCTGCCGCCGTTGCCTCCCTGTGAACTGTTCGGGGTGCGTCCTCCGGCCAGCTTGTCCACCCAAGCGAAGGTGGCTTTCTGCAGGTCGGTCTTGAACGCCTCGTCGGGCTGGAAGTTGAGGTTGACGGATTTGATGTTGCGGGCGGTCACATCTTCCTTGGTTTCGGCACCCGTGCTGGAGAGGGTGACGCTGAAACTGCCCCAGTTGCCCAGCTTCACGCTCTCGCCGCCCAGCAGACGGCGCAGCAGGATTTTGCGAAGCTGGCGGATGGCCATCATCGCTTCGGAGGGGTTGAGGGTGGTTTCGTCGGCAAGGTCCATTGCCACTTGGGTTTCGTCCACCTGGGCGGTGGTCACTTGGGTTACGTACCATTTCTTGGGTGCATCCTCGTCGATGGGATTGACGCGTTGCACGGGTTTTACTAAAATTGCCATAAGCTGTCGTTTCTTTAAAAGTTGTTACTTCATTTTATTTGTTATCACTGAAATATCTTAATATGGTTGCTTTTTCCGTTTGAGTAGCTGTCGGATTGAAAATCCTGATGCTCATGACCGGCGGATTGCAAATCCGCCGGGACGGGTAAATAGATCAGAAAGCAAAAAGGGCACGTACCCAGAACTCATAGCCCCCCTTATTATCGCAGTCCACGAGGCCATTGTTGAAGTCCACGAGCCACGCGCTGTAGCTGTAGTCGGCACTCTCCGACGACGCCCAGTAGTACCACGAGGAATTGTCAAATTTTGTACCGCCTGCTTTATCAAACTGACTATTCAACAAATCCCGACCGGCTGTACTTTGGCTCGCTGCACCTTGCCCCCAGCACATATACTTCAACTCCATAATGGAAGGCACGTACCAACCGCTACTATTCGTAGGGGCAGGATAATCTTTGCTGTACTGCTCGATGGCGGCGATGGGAAGAACTTTGTAGTTAGCGTCGCTCGTCACTTTAGAACTTTCGTTGTAGGCTTTCAATGCCACGGTATTGGCGTAGCCTTGATATTTATCCACCACTGTTATATTTACCTTGTTTGCACCTCTATCGTTGTGGTTCGTCCAGTTGTTCACTTGCTCAGAACTGTTGCTCCAGCTCATCTTGGCAGCAGCGGAAGCCGAAGGTAGCTTGGCTTTGTGCAACGCAATAACCAAGCCGTGCTTGCAGTCGGGATGATGCTCAGATTTACCCAGCAAGGGGTCGCCGTTGGTAGTATTAGTGGGGTCTCCTACCCAATAGACGATGCCGATGCATGTGGCTTTTTGCTCAGGAGTAAGATTAGTTTCGTCTTTGCCCAGCAGCGAGCCGTCGTTCATATAGAAGTCGCCTGCTTGCAGAGTGTGAGTTTTCTGAGTAACAGCAGCCCCATCCACTTTATAAAGTGCATAGTTGGCAGCGGTGATGCCGTTGGGCGAAACGGCGTACTCTTTAGTGGTGGCGGTGCTGCCGTCGCTGCCGGTGGCGGTGTAGCTGCCCATGAGGTCGGCGGCTCCGCTTTGGCCGGGTTTCACGAGGTAGCGGTAGGCACCGTCCACAAGGCAAGGTGTGAAGCCGTAGAAGCGAGTGTCGGGAGCGGGAATGTAGTAGTCGGGAAGCGGCTTGCTGTCCTTATCCGTGAGCGTATATTTCGTTCCCGGGCTTTTGATTATCACCAGTGCCATGGCGTGGGTCATGGTGAAGGAGAGGGAGTATGTGCCGTCGGATTGCTTTGCGCCGATGGTGCCGCTGCCTGTCATCAGGTCTTGGGCGGTGTACTTGGCATGGGTGCCTTGGTCGGTGTCGGGTGTCCACGCCGAGATGAGGGGGGCAAAGAAGCCGGAGGCATCGTTGGCGGTGGCATCGGGCTTGACGGGCTCGGCAGTTGCATCGGGTGTGCCGGATGCGGCGGGCAGCGTCTGCCGATAGGGATAATAGGCGAAGTATGTCGCTCCTGCGCCCTCGTAGTAGGCATTGCCCGTCCAGCTCAGACCGTTGCTGCCGTTGTCTGTGGCGGTGAGGCAGATATTTTGGGCTACGATTGCCTTGTTTTTCACCACATACAGCCCGATTCGGTCGCCTGCGGTGAAGGTGGTGGCGTAGCCGTTGTCTGCGGCGCGGGTGGACGGACGGCCGTCGGCGTTTTGCCGAATGTCACTGCCTGCGGTGCTTTGCCGTGCGGCAACACCGGGGGTGTAGCCGCCGTCGGTGACGGTGATGGTGAACGGGGCGACAGTGGAGCCGTTGCCGTCCGTGGGTTCGGTGCCGGACAGTTCGTCTGTGGAACAGCCGGAGAAAACCACGATGCAGGCAAAAAGAAAAGAGCCGAAAAGTATGTGTATATCTCTCATAAAGTTTATTTTAATTCTTAAGTAAATGCCATTAAATATTGTTCGCGACCCGCTGAGCGAAATTGGGTTTAAATAGATAAATTTTTAAATAGATTAGAAAACAAGAACACACCTCACTCTGTAGGAGTCACTCTTACGGTAGTAGGACACGCCGCCATTGCTGACGTACATGGCGAACGCTTTGTCGCTGTAGCTGTACTCTGTACTCGACCAATAGAAAGCAGACGAGATTTGTGTCGCATAGTTTCCTAATTTTGAAAGTTTATCATTTATAATATCACGCATGTCGGTTCCGCCTGAGTTGTTATTCCAGATGTCAGCGACCTCTTGCCCGCACAACAACGTCAACTCCTTCGCGGAGGGCAGATACCAACCGCTGCACGTTGTGGGGGTAGACACCGTCTTGCGGTAATCGACTACTTTCTGTACGGCTTGAACGACATAACTGCTATTGGCGGCGTTGAACGCTTCGATGGCCTTGGTATTGTTATAGCCCTGAATATTATTCAAAGGGTCAGTGACACCGGTATCGCTCACGACGGAAAGGAACTGACCGGATTTGTAGGCGTTCAACCACTCCTGAACGGGACTGTAGGAATTTTGCCATGCGGTTGTTCCGTCTATCGCATCCTTTAAGGCTACCACCAAACCATGCGTGCAACCCGAATGGTCGTTTGCTAATGTCTTGTCTTTCGCCGTGGCGTTGCCCACCCAGAAGACAATACCGATCACGGTGCGTGCGTTTCCGCTTGCATCGGTCAACACAGGCATAATAGGCAGTGTGGCCGTTGTGTTGTCTGGATATTTCCGATACCCACCGTCGCTCCACGTGCCGTCGGAGTAGTAGTAATCGCCTGATTTGAGGTCGGCGGCGGCAAAACCGGCTTTCGATACTTTACCTGTCACTTCGTTTTCCGTTCCCGTCCCTGTCCACACCGCTGCGCCGGAGGCAGTGACGGTCAGTCCGTTTTTGGTGACGGTAAGGGTGTAGGTGTATTGCTGCCCGGCTTGGAGGTTGGCATCGGTTTCGTTCGCCGGGGTGTAGTAGTAATCGTTACTACTAATAGTTACTTTGATGAACGTCTTGTCCTTCATCTGCTGCGGCACGAGGAGGGCTTGCACGCTCTTCTGGCAGTCCGCGGCGGCAGGGGTTACCGCCTTTGGGGTGATGGCAGCGTTGCCGGATGTTACTTGCGCCACGCTCCAGTCGGCGGTGTTCGTTCCTCCGGTAGTTGCATCGGTGGAAGTCGTTCCGTCGGTTATCGCTCCCGATTCGGTGGCTTGGCCGACGATGCTCACCGAAGCGTTCGCCACCTCGTCCGCCGTCACGCCTGCGCCTGTCTTGAGGTTTATCACCACCTTGACGGGCAGGTGCTTAAAGGTGAGTTCTTTGCTGCCGCTGTATGTCACCGTCTGCGAGGCGGCATAAATCAAATCGCTTGCCTGATAGCCGTCTGTGCCGCTTTGGTCCGTGCCGCTCTGGTCTTCCTTCACGGTGAACGTAGTGGGTTTCGTGGCGGTGTACGGATACCATGCCGATACGGTTTTGGTTTCGGTGGTGCTTTCCCAGTAGAACGGCGTTTCGCCGTTGGCAGCCGAAAGCTTGCCGTCCGTGGCGGCGGTGTACTTCTTTGGGTTCCCACTGCCCACCTGTACGGCCACTTCTTCCGTACCTGCCCACGTATTGTCCGTGGTGGCACGGGTGGCAGTCACGCCCTCCACCGTTGTGGCGAAGGTCATGGGGTATTCGCCCGCGGGCAATCTGTCGCCTGCCGCATCGTCCTTGCTGCACGCGGCAAACAGGGCCATGCAGGCGACGGCCGGAAGCACCGCCGCCACCACCCGGCGACACATCGTCCGCCGGACGGGTTGTAATAAATTGTTTCGGTTCATATCGCTTATTATTTTTATTGTTTCACTGCAATATCATTATAAGCATCCGGTTTGACAGGATATATCGAGAGAGGGGAAAAGACGGGGGGCAGAAAAGTTCTTTTTGTCCTGCTGAGCCGGAGGCTCTCATCGTTACTTTTCTCTAAATACATCCTGTCAAAGAACGCTTTTCGTGTGCCACCGGCAGCGGCGAAGCTGCCAGCCGTAACCTTTGAGGGGTTGCTCACTTCCGGAACGTTACGCACTCGGTGTCCGGCGGTGGCTTGGATTACTTTACTGCTTTACAATTTTTTCCATTACCTTTTTGCCGGCAGCCCTCAATATCTCATTATTCATCTCATGCAGCAGCAATGGTTTCATATCTTCTGCCAGAGGGAGGAAATATCGGTAAAGGGGAGCCTTCTCCAGTACTGCCGGATTGCGGTAATATCTTTTATATGCAGGTAGCAGATAGCGGGGCACATCATTGCCATCGGGGACAAGCGCACTCAGATAGCCTTTCTCCGAAAGCAGCAGGTGGATAAAAGCCCGGGCATCTTCCAGTTTCTGTCCGGTCAGTCCGCTTCTGATGCCGATTGCATCCACCCATCCCAACGAGTGGGAACCTTTGTCTGACAAAGGACGGTCGCGAACGGCAATGTCTTCGGGCTTCAGGTTGTGTATGCCTGTCAGGGTTTTAATGGCTTTTAAAATACGGTTGCAGGAGCCTGCCTGACCTGCATATACTCTGAACTTTCCCCGGACAAATCCTTTTATTGCGGCATTCACACTGTCGCCCGACAAGGAATAAAGACTATCTGTGAGATGTAGCAGGCGTTTCAGATTGTTTACTGTCGCAGTATCCGGCAGTTCGGGGTTCAGACCGGCGGCAACCAGTGCTTTATCCCCATTGCCGGCATACAGGCCGTCGGCGTATATTTCACCTACGGTCAATTCATCCGACATATCTGTCGCCAGAGCCTTCCGGTTTATTCCCAGCCCCTTTTCCAGTTCGTTCAGATAAGCGGCATACCCAATGACCGCGTCCTCCTTGTGGTAGAACAGGAAATTACCGTTTATCCAGTGGGGAAGCGCATACAAAGTCCCGTTCCGGTAGGGGATGCCGCCGTAGTCCAGCGTGTCGGCTCTTACTTTCAGGAAATTCTGGTCAGGATAAGGCATGATACGGTTCTTGCGGATTAACGAATCCAGAAAGATACAGTCTATTTCCAGTATATCAGCCCGGGTTCTATACAGTCCTCCATGATAATATTCCAATGTATCGGGCTTCGTGTCATCGCCCAATTCTATCCTCAGGTCGATGTCGGGATATTGTGTCTCGAATATCCTTTCTATTTTTGCGTAACAGGCTTTCGCATCGGGAATGTACGGATACAGGTAGGCGGTCAACGTCCGCCGGTCATCCTGCGCCCGGACACCGTTGCAAAACAGAACAAACAGCAGGGGAATAATCATATACTTTTTCATGCTTCTTTGCTTTTATTGAGTAATAGTTCACCAAATCTTTTCATTTCTTCCTGCAATTCCCGTGTTTGCGGGCTGCTTTCTACGGAGTTTTTACAAGCCTGGGATGCTCTGTTTTCCTCTTGTCCGTCACCGGTCAGAATACCGTTGGCAATGATGCAGTCCGGTTGTTCCGTCACGGGATTGAAAACCCTGGTCAGCTGTTCCAGCTCCACCAGCTCGGTGATTCCCTCAAAAGTCCCGTGCTCCGTACAGACACGGTCGGCAGCCGTAAGATCCTTCGCGGCACAGATGCCCCGTTCCGTATTGACGGGGTGTACGTGTGTCAGCAATAGTTGCTTTCCTGTGGTGGTCTTAAGTAATATCGGCTTATCGCAGGATTGGCTCTGAACATCCGCTATGCGAACGGAAGGGTGCGTTTTTCCGCAGACACAATCTCCCGGACGAAGGTCTTCCACCGGTTTTTCCGAACCGTCCGCCATCCGTATCCGGGTGCCTGCTGCAAGGCAACCCCATGACCACTGGATATATTCCGTTAGAAGATGGTTTCCTTCCCGGCCGGCATTGTCGTCACTGATGATAAAAACATAGTAAAGCCCGTTCCCCATATGAAAACCAAAACTGATATCGAGTTTCAGTATGTTCGAACACCTGATATATTGTATGGGTATATAGCAGTCCCAGTCATCCAGAAACTCCCATGAGGCTTTTTGTCCATCGAAAGTCCATTTCATTTTGTTGCGGTCCACGTTCTGATAATATACCTTGATTTTTTTGGATTCTTCCTTTGAACGCGCACGAATACTGACTTCCGGAGTTTGAGGATATAATATGGATTTGGAATCAAACTTGACATACCCCTTCAAAGGCAGGAAAAATGGCACCACATAACGATTTTCTTCCTGACTGCGCCTATAATACTCGGCTATATTATATTTGTAGTCCGAACTTTCAGAGCTGCTGCAGAAATCATTGTTCTCTACCGACACACAAATGTGTTTGTTTGTTTCATGTTTTTTGACGGGAGCTTCTATTTTGTAGCTCTCGATATTATCGCTTCCTACCAGCAAGTTTCTGACCATGACAGCTTGAATGTTTGACTCGGACGTGTTACCGGTTGGTTTGCCGACACAAATCAGCGTAGTACGAACTTCGACCTCTTCCGGGGCCACTTGTTGCGGCACACAGGTTTCAATCCTCATATTCCGGGAAGCATCGATTGTGTCTACATTCACACCGATTTGCCTGCCGGTAGCTCTGTCACGTACTTCTATTTTCACTACCGCGCATACCGGAGTCTTTTCAAGATTGAGTAATGAAGTATAAACTACGGCACGGTCTTCCTTATGTACATACGAGCGTACCGTATTGCACAGTTCGGGTTCTTCATTGACCGCCAGCAGCGGTACCTCCGCCGTTTCCGGTTTTTCCGCGGTCGGCATGGTCCGGGATGCCGCCAGAAATCTTTGCAGGTAAGGATAACCCGACAATTCTTCCGGGCTGACGCAAGTATTATAGAATAAGCTGCAATCTTCCTGTTTCCGGAAATCCAGAGTCAGGGTATTACCGAAAGTGGAGGGCCTCCCCTGCAGGTATTTTACAGTACTGCGTCCCAGTGGATAGAACACCCCGGCATCCTTAATCCCCGTTACCATACTGATGGATGCCTTGTCCTTTATTTTATTCCCACCGGGCAGGGAGTACTCTATTTCGATATTTCCGTATTTGCCGGGAGAGGTTTCGTTTCCTTCTATTTCTATAAATCCCTCTTTGCCAGCGATAATCGTTAATTTCTTTTCCGGGAAAAAGGGGCTGCGGAAGGTGAACAGGGTGCCGGCAGGGAAAGCGCTGCTCACCGTGAAGCGGAAAGTTGAATTGCGCACCTGTACGGGGGGATGGAAACGGAAAGTACATTTGTCGTTGGATGCCAGCGTGAACAAGGTAGCTACGGTATCCTGAACCCGGATGCAAACAGAAGGGTGCTCGCGTACCCAGTAAGCAAAATCGGCGGAATCTTTAATCTCTTTCATTTCGCTGCGTGGATCATCGGTGCTGTAGCTGGCAATAGCCACAAGGGTACGGTACTCGCCTTTCAGGGAATTGAAAACAAAAGGCGTCTTCGTTACGCCAATCTCCTGAGGGGGCACCTGGTTGATGGTGGCATACCGGCAGGAGTCTTCCGTCGCCAGTTTTTTCCATTCCATAGGATGGGTGAAATTATTCTCACCCATATCATACAGATGCACGTATATATTCATGGAGGCTTGCGCCCTGTTTTTGGCACGTACATAAACCAGCATGCTGCCGCCTTGCGGCAGCATGGGTTGTGATACATCATGGGAGTACGACCAGGTCAGAAAACCCTCGGGGTCTTCCATCCGGTCGTGCAGGATAATGTCCGGCGACCAGAAGTAAGATTGAGGAAGCAAGGTTTGTCCCATATCCTCCAAATCATCTCTCAACAAAATTTGATTATCCATAAGATACAAAGTTTTTGTCAGTTACAAAATCTTTCAGTCCATGAAGAGTTTCGTCTCGTTCCAGGCCCCTTCCAGTCGGTCGGGAACCATATCCTTGTCCTGTCTCTTCTTATACTCTGCCCACGGGGATTCGGACCAGACGAACGGCTTGCCGTCTATCTCCGGAGTGCCATACAGCATCCAGAAGGCCGTCTTTCCACCTTTCTCATTCGGGGTATAGCGGAGGCTTCCCAACAATTCCCTGACTTTGCCTGCGGAATATACTTTAGCATCCACAGCCCCGTCCGGTATGGTCTTGGGATATGCGGTTGTTCCATATCCCAAATCCCATCTGCCGTAAATGGACAGAGGTTCTTCATGGCCTTGCTTGTCTTTACCGACATAGGTGATCAAAGCCTTTGCGCTTTCCATATCGTTTACGGTTCCTATCTGCTCCTTGAACTGTACTCTGCGCATGGGGCGGTTGTCGGAGGAGCGCAAGTCTGCGGCGACATCCCGGGATATGGGATAGTTCACACCGAAGATATGTCCGGCTGAAATCAGTTCCCTGTCGTAATCTGGATCGGGTACTCCCGTAGAGTCGGTTACAGTCAGACGTTTACCATCCGAACGGAACAACACGAAACGTTTGTAACTCATTTCAATCAGTGCCGTTTCATTCGTTTTGGTGTCTATCAGCATATAGCCGTTGAGGTAGGTGCTCGTATTATCCACGGTGAGGTAATCGTAGAACTCGTCAATGTTCTTTGCGAACATTTCTGCCGCCGCCGCACGCCAGCAAATCCAGATGCCTTCCACCTTCGGATAGATAAGGCTGTTACGGTGTGTCGTTTCATTAAAGCAAATGCCGTGCCCGTTAAAGCCGAAATCCATATTGCTGCCTACTTGTCCCTGACTGTAGCAGTTTTGGGTAACGAAATCATCACCAATGGCATAAGTGATGGTAAGGCTCTGGCAAAAGAATCCCGACCAGGTGTTGTGTGTCCAGTAAATGTCCCCGTCAGCCGTCCGTTTCACGAAAGCGGAACAATGGTCTGTCCTGTACTGTCCGCGGTGCGACTCCTTCGAGGCGGTCATCGCATCGAACAAATCGGATTGTGCGTTAATCAGATAAATGTCCATGAAAGAGGGCTGCATGATACGATATCCAAGATTCAGGCACAACGGGTTCATCGTTTCGGGATTGATTTTTTCAAAATCCGCATCTCTTTGAGGCTCTTTGTAAAGAGTGCCGTCATATATGCCCAACAGACGGAACAAGAGTCTTTTTATGCTTATCGCTACCGGATTATCCTCATTGGATTTTATCCATTTGTACAGGTAGGTATAGTTTCTGACAAGATAGTCTTGTGCCTTGTTCAATTCTTCTTCCGTCGGGTTGAAATCGTGCGGGAACTTGCTTTCCGGTCCCGACGTATCGGTGAGATAGGCATTGTTCCACACATTGTTGCGGGCGGCAATGATGGTGTGCATTCCCTGGAGTTTACCTTGTATGTAGCCTGCATAGTATTCATTTCCGAACAGGTCCACACGCGGGTCACGGGCAATGATGCTGTAGTTCCAGCAATTATCCTTCAATTCGGCAAATCCCTGGCAATAAGTGTTCAGGTAATAATGCTTTACGGGCTCATTATTTTTATTTTCCATATTCCGTATTGTTGTTGGCAGAATGTCCGGTTTGTTTATTTTATCTCAAGAATAAATCGTTTATAACACGATTCTCCGCTGATCATATCTTTAGCCCAAATGGTTATCGTCGCCATGTAGGATTCTGTGGGGTTGCCGGCCAGCACTCCGGTTTGAACATTCAGAGCAAGTCCTTCAGGAAGGGTGTTTTTACACTCCCATTCCACCTTGTCCGTCCCCGGGCTTACTGTCGTTTCCAGAGTTACCGTATAGGGATTTCCGACTGTTCCTACCGGAAGTTCTTTGGTTATTATTTTTATTCCGGCCAGCTTAGCGAGCAATATCCGGTGCACATCATCATCCCGGAGGGAAGAAGATTGCCGGCAGTTTTCCAATAATACGGACTTGTCATTGACCGCAATATTTACGACACCACTCACCTTGTCACCGTCCGCTAATCCGTAACGGGAATATTCTACAGGATAAAAACGGGTTTCCTCTCCATCCTGTTGCGCAGCCGGCGGTATTGGCTCACTTTGGATCATGGAGATTCCTTTGTCATTTCTGAGCATGCAGAACTCCATATTCTGAAGCCCCATTGCTTTCCGGCATTCCAGTTTTATTCCGTTATCCATGGCATATATCCTGACACCTCCCATCGTGACGGGCTCTCCCTTTATCTGCAATTTGTTGAATGACACGCTTAACCTGGAATTGCCATCATCTCTCACTCCGCTGTTTTCATCGGTTTGAGAGATTTGAATCCGGGTATCCTGTGGCAGATTTTCCCCAAACCAGTCTGTAACCGGAGCCCTCTCGTTTGCCTTCAGATAAATCGGGTCTCCTTCTTTCCCGTCAGTATTGCATAAGACAACCATATAATTCTTTTTTATACTGGTATTTTGGATGTAAACATCCTTCCGCTTCTTTTTCTGCTCTGTATAGAAGATCAGATCATTTATCTTGTATTCACTAACGGTCAGGATTCTTCCATTTTCCAAAACAGTGGATCGTCCTCCCGAAAAAATAGATAAAGCTGCTTTACCTATTGTGAGGCCTATATTAGCCAATGTATCTAAAAATGCCATTATTTGTTTTTATTTAATTCATTTTGCAATTCCTTTATCAACCGCAATTCAACCGGAGTCATTTTCAGATTGTTTTGGCCGGTGCGGGTATGTTCAGGGTCTTTTACCAGCAGGGAGAGAACCATTTCGTCGATGACATCTCCTTCCTTCAGACCGTATTCCTCCAGATTTATATCAACTTTGTAGGTTTTCAGACCATTGCCGGTAAGGTTTTCTTCCTCATTGACATTCCGGCGGGTAGCATCTATGACTTCGTGTCCGTCTCTTCTCAGGCTTAACATCACAATAGCGACGATGGCTACCACAGATACGATGAGCAGTCCGTTACGGTCTGCAGTTACGTTGAACTCGTCTATCTGCCGGCCCTGTCCCAATTTAATACCTTTTCCGACAATGCGTATAGCCTGTCCATCCGGGTCATTGACGATACCGTTATTCATATCTATGGCAGGACCGACTATAATATTGGTTTCCGGAGAAACATTTGCGGTAAGAAAATTGTCTATCGGTATTTTGTCCAATGCACCCAGTGTATAAGAGGCACTTGCGCCTTCATCGCCGATGTTGGGGAAAGCGACAGATTGCCTGCATGACGTATTATTGCCGACATAGGTTTTCATGGTGCCGTCATTGGATTCCGCATTACTTTGGAAAAAGCTCACACCGCCAAGGCTAAAGGAAGACAGGGCTACGGCAACTCCTGTGGCATCATCTGTTTGCACCATTGCGTTTGCCAATGTTTCACAGATTTTTCCTACCACGCTTCCGGCAGTCAATAGTTTGCTTACAGTACTCATAATCTTTCATTTTTTGATGTTATCTATATTCCCATTCTCAGTTTGTTGAGCAATTCGGGATGTTCAGGCCTGAAGGAACGTTTACAATTTCCGGGCAGCAGTTTTTTGTCGCTGATGCCGATATTGATTACCCCGCTTACCTTGTCATTCATATCCAAACCGTATTTGGAATATTCGATGGGATAGAAACGGGTTTCTTCCGCATCATTGTTCACGGAAGGCTGCACAGGATCGTTCTGAACCAGCGACACTCCCTTGTCATTCCTCAGCATGCAGAACTGCATGTCCTGAAGTCCCATGGCATTCTTACATTCAACCTGTATTCCCTCTTTCTTCGCGTATATTTTGATCCCGCCTATGACGACCGGCTCTCCATTTATTTGCAATTGGTTGAAGGATAAGTTCAATTTGGATGTCTGGTCATCATTTATACCGCTTTCTTTGTCCGTCTGAGCTATCTGTATTTTAGTTTCCGGTGATTGGACATCCGAAAACCATTGTGTTACCGGATGGACTTCCCCGGCTTTAAGAATGAGCACCTCGCCGTCCTTTCCATTTACGTTGGGCAGGGTGATCATATAGTTTATGTCATCAGCGGTGTTGTGCATATAAATTTCCTTTTTTTCACCTATTTGCTTCGTATAGAAACTGATATCCTTCACTTTATAGCTATGGACGGTTAAAATTCCCCCATCTTCCAGGACAGCGGATTTCCCTCCCGACAAAATAGATAAAGCTGCTTTACCTACTGTAATGCCTATGTTGGCCAATGTATTCAAGAATCCCATTATTTTTTGTTTTTTAGTTTGTTCTCAAGTTGCTGTAACAGTCTCAATTCTACGGGAGTTATTTTCAAGTTATTCTGAGCGGCGCAAAGTGTCTCCATATTTTCCACTTGCAGCGACATGACAACTTCATCAAGCATATCTCCTTCTTTAAAGCCATACTCCTCCAGATCGATTTCTATCTGGTAGGTCACGGTGTCATCGTCAGCCGTATTTGCCTGATTCTGAGCAATAGTAGCGGGACGTTGCCGCGCATCCACCACTTCCTGATCCATTCTTCTGAGAATAAGCAAAGTAAGTCCTGTTACGACGGCTGCACCGGCAGCAACTGTCACATAGATCACTCTGTTTGAGATATGCCCGCCAAAAAGGCCGAATTGGAAATGATCGCCCAGCCGGATATTTATTCCTCCAAACCGGATGGCGCCGTCAAACGAATTTTTTCCTGCAACGGAGGTCACATCCACGGCAGGGCCTGCAATGACATTTGTTCCTGTCGGCACATTTTCTGTTATGAAATTGTCTATCGGAAATTTTCCCAAATGCCCCAACGTGATGGAAGCACTTGCTCCCCCGCTCCCTATATTGGGAAAAGAGACAGATTGTATGCCGCTATCACTATAATTAGCTACATAAGTCTTCATTGTACCATCTTTGCTGTCCGTGTTGCTTTGAAAAAAACCGACACCTCCGAGTTTCAGGGATGATAAAGTTACGGCTACTCCCGTAGCATTATCTTTTATAATGGAGGAAACCGCCAATGTCTCACAAATCCGGCCAACGGTACTGCCTGCTGTTAATAATGTACTTAATATGCCCATGATTCTAAGTTTTTAAAGAGATTAAAAAATAAATAAGGTTCAAATATGCTGTTGCATCATCCTCCGCTGTTCTTGCCGTGCAAGGCTGCAGAGGATTCAGCTTGTTTCCTTACCCCAGCGGATTCTCGTTCTGGTCGCCGTCGCCGCCACCGCCTTGTGAGGGGTCTTGTTCTTCGGTGTCGGGCGAGAGTTCAATCCATTCCAGCGTGTCGCTGTCCACGAGGGCACGGGTGTAGGTGCCGTTGCTCAGCTTGGTGCGTTCGGGGATGAACTCGATGCGCACGGCTTGCACCTGTTTGTCGAAGTTGAAGTCCTTGAGGTCTTTCACGCCCCGGGTGTCGAGCACGTAGCGGAAGTAGCCCAGTCCTTTGATGTGGACGCTCTTGCCCTGCGCCATGCGGGTGTGCATCACCGGGGCGATGTCGCCCAGCACGGCCTGAACGTCGGAGTTACTTACTGTGGAGATTCTCGCCAGGTCTCGGGCGATTACCTCTGTTTCCACCGGTTTGCCCTGCACGATGGCTTGGGGATAGTAAACCGCATTTTTCTTGTTGTATGACTTTTTCCAGAATGGCATAATCAGTTGTTTTAAATTTGTTAATTATTTTACTTCATCTCGCTCGTTTCCCCAAGGAGGCGCTACGGATAGTTGTAGAGGGGGTGCTGCTTTGAGGAGGTCAAGGTAGTACATCGGGCGTGTCAATGTACTACTTCGAGCGTGTCAAAGTGCTACCTTTACAAGGTCAAGGCGGCACGGTGGTTGAGGAAAGGATTGAGTTTCTCATTTTTGTTTAATATTATTGTTGCATTTCGGATTCGGCGGATTGAAAATTCTGATGCTCATGCCCGGCGGATTGAAAATCCGCCGGAACGGGTATAAACAGACAAATAGGTCAAAAAGCCAGGCACGCCCGAACCCAAAAAGAGTTCTGCGTCTTACTGGCGCTGAGCACGCCGCCCTGGCTGAAACTTAGGCCCCACGCGCTGTCCTTAGAGTTGTTTTCCTCCGAACTCGACCAATACCAGTTCTTCCAGGAGTAATCGGACTGACCGGTAGCTTTCTTCACTTGTGCCAAAAGCGTCTGGCCATTATTGCGCCAATAATGGCACTGACCTGCCGAAGGCAAAAACCAGCCGCTGCTGCCGGCAGGAGCAGCATGCTTGCTCTCGTAATCTACGGTGGCGTAGTAGGTGGGAGGGAAGTCGGTATTTAAGGTCTTGCCATTATCTTTGGCGTATTTGATGATAGTCTGCGTGTTCTTATAGCCGTAAAATTTTTTATCCGACCCATTATCAGTACCTACCGTCGTACCAGAAGGACCCCAAGCCCATTGGTAAGTATTGCCGTTATTGGCATCATAAAGGGCAAGGACGTAACCGTGAATGGCAGTCATGGGGGTTGTACCGTCTTTCTGCTTGTACTCACAATCGTCTTTCCAATCACCGTCAGTGTCCTTCCCTACTTTCATCACGATGCCGAGGCAGGCGGCTTTCTGGGCGGCGGTGAGCGTGGCATCAGCCGCTTCGAGCGAGCCGTCATTCATATAGAAATCGCCAAGGGCGGCTTGTGCCGGACTTTTTGAGCCGATATACATCTCCGCATCGCCCAAGCCTGCGCCACCGCTGTTCCAGTCGGTGATGGTGCATCCGCTGACCACCAGTCCGGTCTTCTTCACCGTGATGATGTAGGTGTAGGAGTAGCCTGCCTGCAGGTTGGGCTTGATGCCGGTGCTGTTTATGTAATTCTGACCGCCAATGTTGATAGTCAGGGGAAGCCCTGCCGTGCTTGCATCCTGCGGCAGGAGGATGAGGGAGTAGGTGCGGGTGTGGTTCGTCTGCGTGTCATCGGTTTTCTTGCAAGCGGTGATCTCCCAGCTGTCGTTAACAATCGCATCCGCATTCACGGCGGCAACGCCTGTGGTGACGTTGAACGTGCCCTCGTGCTTCAGTCCGCCTAATTTGAAGGTGTTGTCGGCCGTAAAGATTTGGTCGGCCGTGAAACCGGCGGCAGTGGACACTTGCAGCACGAGCTCGAGGCGTGCCATCCGGTGCTTGAAGGAGCAGTCTGCGCCGCCGTCGCTTGTCTTATCGGCAAAGGTTACGGTGGAGCTGCTTCTCGAAGCCGTGGCTCCCGAGGCGAAGAGGAAGTCGATGGTTTCCTGCCGGTCGCCGTTGTTATCGGCCGTGTTTACCGTGACGGCTCCCTCGGTGCCGGGCAGTGCGTCGGCATCCGATGTCTGGTAAGGGGCGTAGGCGGCAAAGGTCACGGTTTCCTTGGCATCCTGGAAGAAGATGCCTGTTGCGGTTGTGGCAGGAGAGAAATCGGCAGTTTGATCCTGTGAGGTGGTCGTGTATTTCACGTTCTTGTAAAGCTGCGTCATGCTGCTGTTGCCGGTGGCAGCGGTCACCATGACGCCGATGTTATCGAGATTCCATTTGTTGTCGACTGCACGGGTCTGCGGCCCTGCAATGCCTGCCGTGATGCGTGCCTCCACCGGACCGTCGTTCACCTCGTTCTCGTCGTTGTTGCAAGCGGCAAGCAAGGCGGCTGCGACTGCAATCATCAAATATTTGGTTTTCATCTTTTTGATCTTTTGATTGGTTATTGTTGATTTTGGTTCTTTCTGCTTAGTCGGCATTCACGTTGCCGCCGTCGGCCTGTTGCCAGTCGCTGATGGTGCAGCCGTCCACGGTGATGGAGGTCTTGTTGAGCGTTACGCTCATGTTGTATTGCCGTCCGGCCACCCACTCGTTCCGGGGTGTTTCATCGCCTGCATTCCGGTTGGCTTCGGTGAAGTCGAGCTTGGCGGTGAGATTCAGATTTCCTGCCAGTTCAGCGTAGAAAGGCAATTCGTTGCCGAACGTCTGCGGGAACAGGATAAGCGTGTAGGCTATCGTTTCGTTGTCCGTATCCTCGGTGGATGGGGCGTTGTAGGCGGGGTCGTCCGTGTTGTGGGCAAACCGCCACATGACGGTTGCGGCATCGCCGGTTGCGGTCGTCCCGTCGGCAGTATTGAACGCTCCCGTGTGCTTGAAGCCCTCCAGCGAGAGTGCGGCATCCTGTACGTCCTTCCAATCGATGTCCGTACCTTTCTTGATGGTCAGCACGATTTTCGCCATCCGGTGCTTGAACTCGAACGCCACGTTGGGCTGAGCCTTGCTGCCCGAGGCCGTGGCGAAGAGGAAGTCGAAGTCGCGCTGGACGGACTGTGTCCACGTTTCGGCTTTGACGCTGGTGGCGCCGTCCATCAGGGGAATCCGCGGATAGTAGGCGGTGAAACTGACGGCGTTGTCGTCCTGATAATAGATTTCCGTGCCGGCGGTGACTGCCGTGAAGTTGCCGTCGCCGTTCACGGTTTGGTACAACACGTTGCCATATATCTTGTCGCCGCTCTTGCCGGAGATACCGATACAATCGTCCTTATTCCACGTCCCGTCGTAGGCGCGGGTCTTGTTCTGTCCCTCGATGGAGGCGGAGAACAGGGCTTGGCCGGTGCCGTTGCCGTTGTCCGTTGCCGCGTTCTCGTCGTGGCTGCAAGCTGCCAAAGCGATGGCGAGCGAGCCTAAAAGAATTGCCTTTGTCTTCATTAGTGATGAATTTCTTATTGAATATTTTATTTTCTCTGAAATACGACCGTATATTTTACTTTGCCCCTTTGGGTGAATGTCACTTCGATTTGTGCAAATCCATCCTTGACAACCGTTTTCTCTTTGGTGTTTTCTTTCCATATAACGGTCATCAAATCCGATTTATACGTTTGGGTTCTGACGAATTTAGGTCTCTCAGCAGCCGGAAGGATGAAATTCAATATCATGTTGAGTGCCTTATCTGCATTCTGGAATCCGGCATAATAATATGTGCTCCCGGTCTTCGGGGTAGCTCTGCTGCCGATAACATCCCTGGTAATAAAGGAATAGAAATTTTCTTCCGTTTGCTCCTCCGGCGATGGCGTTCTGTCTTTGTTCCACTCCGCCGTGCATGCGCAAAGGTAGGTTGCCGGCGTATTGCCGGGGCAAATGTTCGCCGGTGCCTGTAAAGAGACAAGGCTGAACAGGATAAATAAAATCTTATTCATAAAACTTGTTTTTAATATTCATACAATTCTGTTTCTCACACTTTTCTTATTGTGTCGTCCGCCTTTGTCAAAGTATCCGACCTAATGCGTATCGGTGTTTCCCCCGTCGGCTATCTGCCAGCCCTCGATGGTGCCTGCCACTCCTGCTTCCGTCTCTTCGTCTGGGGGCAGGTTCAGGTTTCCGGTCAGGGTCAGGGGCGTGTTGTCGTCGTGGAATCCGGCCATCTGCTCCGAGAGGTCGCTCTCGATGGTCTGCGTATCGCCGTTGCTGAAGAATATCTCCACGGTCAGCGTTTGGCTTTCCTCCGGAACGATACCCACCAGGCGGAATGAGGTGCGGCACTTTCCGTCCCCGAGGGCAAAGTCGCTGCGGACGAATGCCGCCGCTCCCAGCCGCTCGCCCTTGCGGATGTCGACCGACCGCTCCACGCCCGAAAGCGTTCCCGTGACAGCGGCTATGCGGCCGTAATCGCCTTCAGTCACCGACAGTTCCACGTCCAGTTGCCGTACCCATTGGTGCGGTTTCGTGGTGATGTGCAGCGTGTCGTCCTTCTCCACATGGATGGTCCGGCTCATGGAGAGCAGGTAGCCCGGTTGCGGCATGATGCGGCTGCCGACAGCCCGTCCGCTGATAAACTCATTCACCGAGGCAATATCTCCGTCGATAGTAATGCCGTCGGGGCGGTTATAGACCATAAGTGCGTGTTCGCCCGGCTCTGCGAGTCGTTCCACCGTATTGGTGGTTCCGCTTGCGGTCTGCTCGTAGCCGTCCACATTCAATATACAACTGTCTGCTATGGCTTCCGGCAGCAGGTCGCCCCAGTCTATCTGCACCACAATTGCCCCCTTGTCGGGGTGCGGCGTGTCGTACAGTTCGTCCTTGACGCAACCGGTAAATGAGAAAACCATTGCTAAGGTAATCGCAACGATGCAGGCTGATGAAACCGTTTTGCAGGCGGCAATTATTTTTGATAAGCGTATATATGCAGTTTGTTTTTCCATATCTTCTCCTTTTATTTAGAATAGTTTCCACATCAGCGTCACTCCGGCAGATATCGGACCCCACCAGTTCTTGCTCTCCTTGCCTTGCCTCACCCTCACGCCGTCGATGACCTCGTATTTGTCATAGTCGGCATGGAGGCAGCCGATGCCGAGATTGAAGTCCAGTGCAAGCGCACGGTTCAGTTTCAGCTGATAGCCTCCGGTAATGCCACCGCCCGTCAGGTCACCCTGCTTGCCGGTATCGCCCGGCTTGTAGTTGAACTCTCCGACTTTATACATAGCTCCGATATAGCCGCGTTTCTCCTTACCTATATGGTAGCGCACTTCGGGAGCAACTTCCCAAAGGGCGTATCTTCTATTCTTGTTGTCCCATGACCATGAGGTCCATGCACCGTTCACAAGAATGCTCCAGTTGCGGTCGATGCGCCACTCCATGCCAAGGTCGGGGGTAAGCGTGGCCCAATGCAGCAGATTGGCACGGAGAGAGAAAGAGTTGTCATGTTTGTGTTCCTCCGCTTTGGCGGCAAGCCGTGCGGCTTCCGTCTGTTCTTCGGCTGTGTACTCTGCTGCCCGTCGTTCGGTTTCTTCCTGTTCCTGCCTGGCTTTTTCTGCCGCAAGACGCTCCCGTTCGGCACGTTCTGCCGTCAGGCGTTCCTGCTCGGCCTGCCTTGCCTGTTCGGCAGCCAGCCGTTCGGCTTCGGGGTCGCCAAATACTTCCTTGTTATATGCCAGCACACGGGTGGCAGCTTCTCTGCTCGCTATCCGTGCCACCTTCTCTACGCTGGCGGGGAAAGTAACCACGACTACATTGCGCAGGTCGTCCGGGCCGTAGCCATGAGGAATAATCCGGTCGGTGACGAACATCTGTTCCGTCAGTCTCACCCGTCTGATGAGTTCTGCTTTCACACGATTGTTGCGAAGGTAGGCCATGCGCTGTGCGGATAGGTCACCGGTGGGAGAAGCCGCATAACTGCTGACATTGACATACATCTGGCCGTTTCGTAACTGTGGCAGGCATACACTCAGGGTATCGCACAGCCGTTGCATTTCGGTTCCGTTCTGCCGATAAGGGATATAAAACATATCTTTCCCCAGTATAAACCGGAACACGTATTCGCTACCCCCTTTTTCCTGCGCCGCAAGCGGCAAGAGAAGCAGCAGAAAGAGGGACAAGAACATTATTCTTTTCAGCATGGTATCTATTATTTTGGTAAATTCTTCGGGGGTGATATTGGGGGGATTGTACGGGTATGGACGTCGGGATGTCGGAACCAGTTTCCTCAATTCCAGATTCTCGGTAATGGTGCGCACCAGATATTCCTGGCTACGGCGTAATTTCCGCTTATAACGACAAAGGAAAATGGAAAGAGTGATTATCGTCGGTAAAGACATAATGAGCAGCAGAAACAGCACCGTAAAGAAAATGAGGTTGGTACTTGTGGAATCAGTTGTACCTGCCGTTTCTGCGGCATATATTAAGGTAGGAGAACAAATCAGAAAGAGAAGGCATAGCAAACGAAATCCGGTAGATTTACCGGATTTGTTCTCCGGGGAGATTCCTCCGGAGAACAATTGGGGATTATTAAATAGGTTTATGCTTCTTTTTTCCATTTGAGTCACGTGTCTTGTTTAACGTGGCTCAAAGGTATAGAAGTAGCGTTTGGCGGCAATGGTTTTTAGGTGGGTTGTGGTCTCATTTAGTCACTCTTGTAGTCTCATTTAGTCACTTTGGGTGTCTCGAAAATGCCCTTACGTTGATGTATATCATTCATTTTCAATGAGTTTATTGCCGGAGCGGTATTCTGAGGGCGTCATGCCGAATTGTTCGAGGAAAAGGCGGTAAAAAGTCGCCTTGTTCGGAATACCGCATTCTTTGGCTATGGCATCTATCGCATAGTCGGGATGCTCTTTCAGCATTCGGGCGGCGTAGTCCATCCGGAGATTATTGATGTATTGAGAAAAACCTATGCCGGCATATTGCTTGAAAAGCAGTGCGAATTTGTTCTTGGGGATGCGTACCAGCTTCATCACTTCCGCCCTCGAAAAATCGGGTTGCAGGAAGAGCTTCCGGCTGATAATTTCACGTTCCGCACGGTCGAATAATGACTGACCGTTCGGAATAGTCTCGTTGTTTGGATTGTCTTCGGGGGTGGCGGCGTCCGGCAGTTCGGTGTCAGGTAGTTCGGCATCACTTTGCACTTCCTTCTCCGTCGATAAAACATTCACTGCCGACTTCCACTTTTGCAGCTCGTCTTCCGCTGCCTGCAACCGTTCTGCCAATATCAGGTTTTCATCTTTGCGGCGGTAGAGCTCGTCCTTATAGTTCAGCAAGTCGTCTATCCGGGCTGACATCGACTTGTTTTTTATCCGGATGATACGGGAGTGGCGGATGATGCGCCACATCAACACACCGAGCAGACCGATGATGCAAACGGCAAATAGCAGTATCATCCGGTTTTCCCGTAGTTTGGCGGCTTGTTGTGTCAGTTGCGCCTCTTTCTCTGCGGTTTCATAAATGGTGGCGAGTTCCAGCACTCCGTTTTGCTTTTCGCGCAGGCGAAGGCTGTCTGAGAGGATATACATCTGTTTGTAGGTCTGTGCAGCGGCATCTTGGTTACCCAGTCCCTCGTATGCCTGTGCCTCAAAATTAAGGATACGCTCCAGATAGAAATAATTGATGGTATCGCCCTGCTCTTTCCAGCGTTCCTTGTCGGCATGGATGAACCGGAGTACTTCCGGATAACGTTTCACACCCACGAGATAATCAAAACGCATCTGTTTCCCGTCGTCGGTATGGGCATAGTCCGTCTGTTCGAATTTACGATAGAACTCCGCGCCTTTCTCCGGTTGCCCGTCGGCAAGGAAGATACGGGCGTATGTGACATAGCCGCATGCCAGCCGCATGTCGTACATACCTTCGGGGATGTCGGGACAGTTTTTGAATTGCTCCATCAGCTTTTCATACCGCGGCAACAAGGCGATGGCTTCGGAATATTTTCCGTCATACATCGCAAAAGTGAGCTTTACGCCGTAGATATAGATGAGGTCGTCCACCGGTTTCCACCTTTGGCAGCCTTCGGTCATTTCTTCCTGCATCTGCAAGGCCTGCTCCACGTACTCGTCCGCTTCGTCTTTCAGCCCCATGTCCCGCTTGTTCATTCCCAGATAGAGCAACAGGTTGGCTTCCGCAATGCGGTCGCCCGTCTGCCGGGCAAGCTCGATGCCTTCGAGGGCATAGCGGGTGCTTTCCGTATAGTTTCCCGTGCCGTTGTACTGGTCGGTTATCAGTTCGAGCAGCATCAGGGCTTCGTCGGGATGCCGGCGTATGGAGTCATTGCGGTAGGCTTTCATGGCGTACTTCAAGGCAAGGCGGTACATGCTCATTCCGTTTTGGTAGACAACGCTGCGCATGTGGTCCAGACGGAACTGCGGCTGCAACTTCCGTTGCTCCATTTCGTCTATCAGTGTCAACGCGCGCTCAGGTTCGGTGACACTGATCTGCGATATATATTTCCGGGTAAGGATGCTATCAGGCAGAGGTGTGTTTTCGGCATGGATATGGAAACCGGTAAGGCCGGTGATGAATAATACACATATAAAAGCTATACTACGGCAAAGGCTGTTCATCTTCTTTTCTGTTTTCTCTATTCTGTGATAAATATGGTTTGCTGTGCAAAAGTAGCACAAAAATGTTTCTGCCTGTAGCATTTATAAATAAACCTTTTTGTTTTTTTATACTATGAAGAGTCGGTGTGGGGCGGATAAGCACGGGTAAAATTCAAAATACCAGTCGGCACAGCCTTCCGAATCTTGTTGTATTTCAGTTCTCTTTTCCCCTTATAGCCATTTCCCCTTTTTTATAACCTTGTCATGACTTCACCTTGCCGTAGTT
>OBIM01000179.1_pt1 | contig 33666 bp, 32 predicted proteins | sample 1496191 | NCBI WGS metagenome assembly OBIM01 (sample SAMN00265067, study PRJEB22529) | human gut metagenome
GGGATTTCCTGAACTTGGATAATGCCTTAACGCTTTACTATAAATCTTCTATTTTTAAAAGACTAATACAAATGTAATAAAAGAAATGAATTCTTTCAAAGGAAATATCTCCTTTTTTAAGGGGTGGCTTAATTTTTCTTCATTGAAAGTCTTAGAATTACTGCCCGCCAAAGCCCGTCACAATTTTTTTGAAATCCTCAAGCTGTACATTAAGCTCTATATAGTACAAGCAGAAAAACAGACCATGATGCCGCAGGCAGTATAGGTCATAACCCACTCTTCCGCAAGTATCTTATCTATTTGACAATAATAAAAATGTAAAGGAGGATAATGAAATCTGCAAGGCTCAATATCTTCGGAATGATCAATCGGGACAAAACCTATCATGGGTTCACAAGCCGTCAGAGTATAAAGGCGGATGATGTGGCCGAGTTCATCGACGAACTTCTCCATGACCATTAAACGACCGACCTTCATCGTCCTTGACAATGCAAGCATCCATACCGAAGGCCCGATGAAGGAATCTCTCGACAAATGGAGATAGCGTGGACTCTATATCTTTTTCCTCCCTCCATACTCGCCGCATCTGAATATTGCCGAGACTTTGTGGAGAGTGCTCAAAACCAATGGATCAAGCCTTGCCATTACAGCGACACTAACACTCTTTTCGATGCCACCCATGAAATTCTGGACGGTATCGGACGTAAGTATAGGGTCAATTATAACAAAGTGGCTTAAATACATAGTCAAAGGCAGTTGCAGGTTTGCCATCTTTCCTATGGCTTTCAGCTTCCGATTGACAAGAAACATCGTGTTCTGGTACTGACCACGTTCGTTCTCTCCGGGCTTCCTGATGATCGGAAGCAGGTAACAAGTGCCTTTCGTATCATATCTGTTCACGATTTCTTGCATACATTTTTCCCATCTGATGGAAAGCAGCTGCCCAGTCTTTCTTCTGAGATAAGTCAGAACTCCGTTGCTCAAATCCTTCTTTTTCAAGTACGCCATGTCAATGAATGACATTCCACGGGTATAGAAAGAGAAGATGAACATGTCCCTTGCGAATTCCAGACCGGGTATCAATTGCAAGTCAAGGTTCTTGATCCGCTTAACAGCTTCCAATGGAATAGCACGTTTCATTGTTTTTTCGATACCAGTGTAAACGTGTCTGAAAGGATAGCATTGTTCCGTCATCCCCTTCTCTACCGCCCGGTTATAGGTCGCCTGGAGTATGCGGTTATAGAAGGAGATGTATTTTTACCGATGTCTCTCTCATGTAGGTAGTCCTCGTACAACTGCAACAGGCCGGAAGTGACATCATTGAAAGTCAAGTCTTCCCCCTCCCTGAATTTCTTGAAACTGACTAGCGTAGCTGTATAAGTTTCGGCTGTTCTTGTTTTCCCACATTGTTCCAGTATATGACATCACGCATGAAGGCGAAGAACGTCTGTCTGCCGTCCTGCTCCTGGAATGCGGTTACAATGTCGTTTGCTGTAAAGATGACCTTATTATGTTCCAAACGACTGATAATGGATTCCAACCATTTGATATCCCTGTCTATTCTTTCCTTTATTGTCAGAAGAAAATCGGCACGCTCCCCGGTCGTGATGATCGGGGCACTCGTTTTCCCATTCCATTCCTCTCAGAATAGATGGTAATTCGTATTCAATTGACGGATTACACGCTTGTGGATGATTTGATAGTAGAGTGTTCCTTCCTTGCCTGAGACAATCGAGGTACGAAATTTCACTTTGATACTTACCATAGGCTTAGTGATTTATTTTTTATTCGGGTCATCCTTTGGTTGATTCTGCTTGTCCTTGATGGATTGAGCCTTACTTTCCTGTTCCCATGCCGCTTGTTCTTTCAGCCGTGCCTGCTCGGCAAGAATGGCTTGCCTGTGTACCGCTTTCTCGTAGGCTTCCACATCCTTACGCATCCGGTTTATCTTGCCGTTGTCACGGTTGAGTCCGAAGAGATTTTCCAGTCCGGAGATATTTTCGGGCGATGCTTCGCCCTTCATCCTGATGTAACGGTACTTCAGGTCGTTATCGGCACGGTCGTAGTCCGGCTGTCTGGCCGCATGGAGGGCGACTGCCAGGACGGTGACCATCGCGAACATCCCGGTGAAAGTCCAGAGTACGCCTTTGGATTCGATGCTGACAGTATGGCGGTGCTCGTTACAGATTTTTCCCCTTGCATTGTCACCGGCTGTCTTCAACAAGGCCTTGATCTCCTCCGAGGTCTGTTCCCCCGTTTTTCTTATCCCGGCCAGGATTTCGGCGGTCCTGTCCGGCAGCGGGTTCCTGCCGGCCGCATCCTGCATGCTTTTGCTGACGGCAAGTAGAGTTCCGGCATATTGGCTGAGTGATGTCCGGATTCCGTTCAAATCCCGTTCAAGCCCGTCCCTGATTTCCCGTAACATGGCAATTCCGGTCTCACCGCCCGTTACCGCGTTATTTTTATCTACCGGGGCGGATGATAATATCTCCACTTTCTTCTCGATCCTTTCAAGACATCCGTAGATGCCTTCCAGATAGTTTTCCTCTTTCATCTTTCAAAGTTTTTTCGTTATACATACTAGTTTACAACCCCCTTCCTTTCCTGCGCTTCTTCTTTCTCCGCAGGCGTTCCGCCTCTTTCTCGTCCTCCGTCGGTGCCACCGACGGCATGAACACGCCACCCGTACCGGTGACTTCGACCAGGTTATCAATAACAGAACCATGACTTTGTTCATGGTACGGTTGCTTTTGGGAAACGTCATTTTCCAGGGACGTGACATGGTTATGGTCCAATGCCGCATCCAGCCTTGACCAGCTGAAACTGCGGTCAATCCCACTTCCCTTGAATGACAGACCGTTCTTTATAAAGCGGATGCCCTGCACTTCATTAGTGTTTCCCTTGTACTTGAATTCCATTTCCACGCCCATTTTTAAGAGCTTATTTTGAAATTTTTTCCATGTATCTGCACTCCTCAAAGCTTCCTTGACCGCACGGTATATTTCGTATTTCACCTTTTCGGAAGCATGCTGCTTTTCCGTTTTAACGGACTGTTTGCCTTCGGAATAGGTGAGCGAATACTTGTCCTTAAGCATTTTTGTCACTTTCTCGTTGCGCCTGAAATCGTTGCTGTCGGAAATCACCTTCCCGTCGAAGTCCACCCGGTTGAAGACGATGTGGCAGTGCGGGTTGTCCGTCCCGTGATGCCTCACCACGATGAACTGCGTGTTCCGTATCCCCATCAGTTCTAGGTATTCCCCCGCCAGCCTTGCCATAAACGCGTCGGTCAGCCTCGGTGCGTCCTCCGGCTTGAAGCTGAGCGCGATGTGTCCCACCGGTTTCGCCACGTCCGGATTCAGCAGGCATTGCCACCGGAAACTTCGCGCCATCTCTTCTGCCGTTCCCAGCAGCACGCCTTCCGAGGCGATGATTTCCGCGTCGTCCTTCTGCGTCACGTAGCGTATGCAGCCGCCGAACGAGCGGCCTTTCCTGATCTTCCCTATCATGAGGCTATCCTCCTTTCGGTCTGTAATCATCCATGATCCGCTTCAGCTTTCCCAGCAGCCCCTCTATCAGCAGCCTTGTCCTGTAAAAGCCGGTCTGGTGCGAGAGCTTTGTCAGCTGGTTCAGGTTGTTAGCCATTCCCGCCAGGCTGCGCAACAGTGCGTTCTCCTCCGGTGTATGCCTTGCCGTAACGGTGGCCGCCAGTGCTGCCTCCCTGATATAGACCGCCAGACTCCGGCCGGACTTCCCTGCCCTGAACCTGAGAGCCTCGTAGCTGACGGGGGAGAACTTCACCGTCACGCCTCTGGTCAATTTACGCGTCCTGCCCAGTGCCGGACGGCCACATTTTTTCTTCATCCCATTCACATCGTTTGTCATATGTTTTTTCTTTTTCGTCCGTACTTCTTTCATTCCAAAATCTGCGACCGGCGGGAGCGGATTTGCCCTCCCAGCAACCGCCGGCCGCCGGGCGCGGGGAGCAAGGGTTTTCGGGAATCCGGAAACATACCCTTGCTCCCCCCACAGAAAAATCCCCCCCCGCATTTTCCACATTGAAGCGGGTATACAGGGAACAGTGCATACATCGGGTATACTCCACGCCCGGTAACAGGCTGTCAGATTTTTCTCCACTGCTCGATGTCCCCACGGTAGGCGGCAAGATGCTCCCTGGCAAGGTTCTCCAGCAGTCCGGAAACGCTCATGCCACGCCCGCCGAGCCTGCGGACGACGGCGTCCAGTTCGTCCCTCACATCCTCACTGACGAACACCGTCTTGCGGTTCCTGATCTTCGGGATGGTGAGGTACGTTTCCCGGTACTCCTCCAGCGAGGCCCTGCGTTGCCTGCCGCTCGTTCTTCTTCTCACGGGGTCTTCCGGTTCCGGCGGGGTGTCCTTTCTTCTCGCCTCCCCGGATACCTCCTCCGCAACGAGCCCGGATGGAATCATCGATTCCGTCACGGAAGCGTCCGTACCGGCGGATTCCCCCGGACCGGGTTCCATCATGAGTCTTTCCCACCACTCGTCGTGGCCGGGCTCGAGACTACGGCTGTTCTTTCTGTCTGCGGTTTCGGATACCACCGTTTTCTTTCTTCTCGGTTTTTCAGTCGGTTCACTTTTCATTGTACATGGATTTTAGCTGGTTGATACTGTGGGCACGGTCTACCCGTTTGCCCGGTTGTCGGAAGCAAATAAAACGATAATAACAGACGGTGTGAAACGGACGGGTCCGATTGGCGGGGTTTGCCGCGTTATTCATATTGTTGGATCAGTCTGACAGTGATGACTTCACAAATATACGCACCGGAAATTTTCCACTCTTCGGGAACGGATCTGAACATCTGTTTACTAAAAACAAATGAATGTTAAAATCAGATTTCCATGACATCTGATGACATATAATGACATCTGATGAAGGGCCGGAACCATATCCGGGAACAATCATTTACTTTGCGGATGAAACAAGTACGCATATGGTGTCAAAGGTAGTCATCCTGTCTTGAAATTCAGGATGTTCCGCCGGAATTCACTAAATTGCGGCACGGAATCCGGATCCGAAAAGAGAATGAAACAGATGTCAAACCTGAAATTACATTAATTATGGAAATAGTGAACATTGAAGCAAGGACCTTCGAGGCGATGCTCTCGGCCTTCCGGACGTTCGCGGATCGGCTGGACACCCTTTGCCGGCTGTACGGTGACATGGAAGAGAAGAAATGGCTGGACAACCAGGAGGTGTGCCTACTGCTGAAGGTCAGCCCGAGAACCCTGCAGACCCTGCGTGACAATGGCACGCTGGCATATACACAGATCTGCCATAAGACTTATTACAAGCCCGAGGACGTAGAAAGTATCATCCGGATAGTGGAGGAGCGCCGCAAGCGGGCTGAAAGCATGGGAAAATCAATTTGAAAAGCCATGGGAAACGAAAGGATGATACTTTCTCCCGGCAGTCTGGCAGGCGGCTGGGAAAGTCTGGACGGCAGTCCCGATTTCTACATCTTCAGGGATTCCAGCGGGGACTACCGCCTGCTGGCCTACAGCCTTGACGCGGAGTACGGGCGGGGAAGTTTCTCGCTCTACAGGATAGACGGGGACGGGGAGGGATGCCATATCCGTATCGGTACGAAAGAGTGCCGGTTCATGTCGGAGGGATGCCCCCATATCCTCCATGTCATGGGGTGGGGCCGATATATGAGAAACTGAAAAAGTAAATGTCAAACCAACAAACAGATGAGATTTATGATGAATACCGATAACCGTTTGCTCACCCGTGAGAGCAGCGAGCATATAAGAGAGTTCTTCTCTACCGTCGAACGTCTCTCCGTTTCCATGGAGCGTCTCTTTGCCGGCAGGTCACCGGCGATGGCGGGCGAGAACTTCTATACGGACCGCGAACTGGCTGAAAAGCTGAAAGTGAGCCGCCGCAGCCTGCAACAGTACCGTGACAGCGGCCTGCTTGCATTTACCCGGCTGGGCGGCAAGATATTGTACCGTTCTTCCGATATCGAGAAGTTGCTTGACGGCTGCTACCGGAAGGCGAGAACCAGGCCGGAGGAACTTTAGAAATGTTCCGTACGGGATCGTGAATAAAGGGGCGGTCGGTTGTCATACCGGTCGCCCCTTCGTTTTCTTTCCATCGGATGAACGACTTTAATTTGCTCATAAGGTATTTATACACAGAGTATTTCTCTTTATGAATTATGATCCGGTGACAACATTGGCATAACATGGCGGGACATGGAAACATTTTTCCGGTATGGCAATAAGATACGGGGATTCCATTATAAAAAAAGACCCTTATTTTATTATGTCATTATGTTATTCTGAAATTGGGGCGGGTCGTTCGTGTACCGGTGGGACGATCCATTCCCGTAATGACGGCATATTCCGTACCGGTATCATTATCCTCCGGCAATGCCGTTTCCCGGTCTTTTCGGAGTGACCTTATGCCGGCCGGTGACAACCGCATGTCCGTGTGTAAACATGACGGCACATAAAAACAGGCACATCCTCCGGGCTTTTGTCCCGTCGGATGCGCCTGTCTCCGTCATGTCATATACAGCCGGACTCCTCCGGCCCATGTCTCTATCTGAGTATCGGATTCGAGAGCAGTATCTTGTAATAGGCCACTCCGCCAATCTCTACCGGCATCCTCGCCATCATGAACTGCACGCTCTTCCTCTCCACCTTCGCCTGCCGCATGAGCCTCTGCACGATAAACCCCGCCGAGAACCTTGCGCATCTTTTGTCCTTCCAGACGATGAACCCCTCGCTGTCGTCGGCCCGGCAGATATACCAGTCACCCGTCTCGTCGTCGTGGGCGAAGTTCACCCGTCCGCCGCCGAGGATTCCTAATTCGATTGACATCGTCTTTGACAGATAGACAGTCCCCCTGCTGTCAAGGTTGATGGTCCGCTTACCCTTGTATGTGACTTCCTGCGGACGGGAGTTTTCCCTGTTGTATACTATCAGTGCCATAATTGTCCTTCTTTTATCGGTTGAACTGTTTTTGTTTTTCAATACATGAAGCTTTCCACCGCCAGCATCTGACTTCTCCATGCGAAACCGCTGTGGGTACGTACCGCGTCCACTATCCTGCATACTTTCTGCGATATGGCCGATGCCGAGATACCCATGCATTCCGCCAGCGCCTTGAACGAGAACTGCGCTTCATAGAACCTGAGCATGAACATCCGGTATTCCTCGTAGGAGAACTTCTGCCTTACGAAACGCAGTATGTCTCTTACCAGCCGCTCGCACCCGTTCAGGTCGTCCTCGGAAAGGAATTTTGCCTCCTCGCCACATCGGAGGAAGAAATCATCTTCAGGGTGTGCATACCGGTTCTCCCTTTTAATCTTTATCAGGGCCGCCTTTTTGTAGCATCCGATGAAATACGCGTCATAGTCCGTTATGTCCTTTCCGGGAACCAGCACCTGCCTTCTTACGAAAAGGTAGGTGTCATGGAAATTGTCCTCGTCCAGCATTCCGTACCGGCGTAACGTCCCTCTCAACCTGTCATAGGATTTTGTGAACCACTCGTTGAACAGTCTTTCCTTTTCTGCGCTCTTGTCTGCCATAACCTTATATTTTTTTGAGTTATACATGGCCTACACGGGTAGGCATTCTTATTTCTTGTGCTTCCTCCAGTTTGTTTTTCGGCGGTCTCCGGCAAGGCTTGCCGTGAAAAAATACGCTCACGCAAAGCGTGAGGAAGATTTTTTCACGAGCAACCAGCCCGCAGGGCCGCCTTGCGGGACCGGCCTGAAAAACAACTATTTTTGCCGCAAGAAATGAGGATGACGGATTCCTTCTGTCTATTGCCTGTCCGGTGAGAATCTAAAATACCATGCAGCTTTTCTGTCTTCGGCATACTTGGAGAAATATTCAAGGATATGGAATGAGAACGGCAATACGTGATATTGCAGAAGGAGCGGAAATGGGATTGGAAACAGGAAGCATGTCCGGGCTTTCATGCGGTTTATACGGCAGTGTTGATTTTGGGGAGGATTACAGGGAAGTGACAGGAAGGTTAGCCGTTCCGGAGAAATTGTATGTGTACGTTTGTTCCTTCTGGAATACGGAGTCTTTTAAAATCATGGAAGACCTCATTCGGGAATGTGTTCCGAACAATACCCCGCCACGGAACGGTTATGACACTTGATATCAGGCTGTAAGCCGTTCCGTAGCTTCAGTATCCCATATCCCATGCATGAATGTGGATCAGGCGGCATTTCACCTCCTTGCCCCGTTTACGGACATGCCGATGCGTTGCCTGCCGGAATTCTCATTCAAGCAGTTTTCGTCCGCCATCATCTTCCAACACACGCATTTGCTGGATGGCTATCCGGTTCAGTCTCACGAGCCGTTCGCCTTGCGGTATGCCCTGGTCTATGAATACGGCGTTCAGGTTTTCCATATTGGAGAGGCAGATCAGTTCATTGATGGAGGCATAGTCACGGATATTGCCCTTCAGACCGGGATTCTGCTCACGCCACATCCTGGCGGTCATCCCGAACATGGCTACGTTGAGCACGTCCGCCTCTTCCGCATAGATGACGCCGGCCTGTGCGGGGGTGACTTCCACCGGTATCAGGTTCTGCCTGATGGCATCGGTATGTATGCGGTAGTTGATCTTTGACAGTTCCCGTTTCGCACTCCAGCCGAGCTGGGCCTGTTCCTCCTCTTTCAACCGCTGGAACTCTTTCAGCAGGTACAGCTTGAATTGAGGGGATACCCACGTGGCGAACTCGAACGCGATATCCTTGTGTGCGTAAGTCCCTCCATAGCGTCCGGCCTTGGCGATGATACCTTTGGAGTTGGTCTTTTCCACCCATTGTTTGACGGAAAGGATGAAACGGTTCAATCCGGCCTCGTTTTTAATTCCCTCGAATTCGGGGGAATTAAAATCCGGATTGTACATCTCCTCCCATATGCCCAGAAACTCGACGGTATTCTTGTTACGCAACCACTTTTCAATAAGGGCGGGACCGTTTTCCATATTGCGGACCATGTCGGTCAGGGAGATATAATCCTTGTCATTGTACGTGATGACTGTCACTTCTGTATTTTGGACTTTAATTTTAGCCATGTTCTTTTAACGGTTATTCGGTTATTATTGGTTCGATGTACAAATGTACGGTGTATTTTCCGGAATGGTCCTCCATATCCGGAAAAGTTTGTGTCACGCCGCCTGTTGCGACAAGCCGTTTCTACCAAGGAAAGGGCAGGCAATACCGGCTGACGTGGATACAGGCGGAACAACTCGCATATGCAATGCAGAGGGAGCAGGAGAGCCTTCACCACAGCCGGAGAGGAAAGCGGTCTCATGCCGGGGTACGGCATGAAAAGGGGCTCCCGGACAGTTCTTTTCCTTGTCGCACATGCACTACGTCGGTCGCAGTTTTCGCCTTCTGAATCCCTTTTACGTCCGTCCCTGCGCTTTCGGAGCGTTTTTCCGGTAGAAAATTTCACCATGCGGAAATTTTCTACCGGAAACCGAAGGGAAAACGCGGAGTCCCGCAGGGACGGACGAACTTTGATGAGGAAGGGGAAAATCGTCCGTTTCATAAATACCATTTCCTCATATGGCATCGCATATTTCCTTCTCCATCTTTTCCAGCTTATGGGACAGGATTTCCATGTCGCTGCTGATCTTCTGGTTGGTTATCCGGGCATATATCTGGGTGGTTTTCAAATCCGTATGCCCCAAAAGACGGCTTACGGTCTCGATGGGCACACCGTGCGAGAGCAGCACGGTGGTGGCGTTCGTATGCCGGGCAACATGATAGGTCAGCCTTATCTTGAAACCGCACTGCCTGCCAAGTTCCTTCAATATGGTGTTGCATCTGCCGTTGCTCGGTACCGGAAATACATGATCGTCCTTGGACAGCCCCTTGTACTTCTCTATGATGCGCTTGGGAACGTCCAGCAGGCGGATGTTGGACTCGGTGTTTGTCTTGCGCCGGCGGGTGATGATCCAGAGGTTGCCGTCGAAGAAGGTCTGGAGCCGGTCGGTCGTCAGCGCCTTCACGTCCGCGTATGCCAGTCCGGTGAACACAGAGAAGATGAAGAGGTCGCGTACCAGTTCGCAGGTCCCGCTTTTCACCGGGGCCTCCATCAGCGTCTGTATCTCACGCTCTGTTAGGTAGCCCCGGTCAACGCTTTCGGGGGAGTTGATGTACCCGGCGAAGGGGTTGAAGGGAAGCGCACCGCTGTTGCGGGCGATGGAGATGACGTGCTTGAGCCCGATCATGTAACCCCATACGGTATTGGTGCGGCATTTCTTCTCCGTACGCAGGAAATACTCGAAGTTGTTGATGAACGTCAGGTTGAGTTCCTTCAGGGGAATGTCGTCACGGCGGTACACTTTCGGGACGAACTCGCAAAGGTGCCTGTATATGGTACGGTAGCGGTTGTATGTTCCCTGCACGCGGCTGTGTCCCACTTTCTTGATGAACTCCTCGTTGTGCTGCTCGAAGAGTTTCAACAGCGTCTCGCGTTTCACGCCCAGCCCGAGGCAGGCGTCCCTCAGCCTGGCGGCGGTGACATAGCCGTCGGACTGCATCAGTTCCTGGTAACGGCGGTTCACGTCCACGCGTATCCGGTCAACCTCCGCATTGATTTTCTGCGCCTCGGCGCTCTTGCCCGTAGCACGTGCCGTTTTCACGTCCCAAAGTTTCGGAGGTACGTCCAGTTTACAACTGAACTGCTTGATTTCACCGTCCACCGTAAGACGGCACATCAGGGGGAGATAGCCGTTGGCTCTCTCGCTGCCCTTCTTCACGTAGAAGAGGATTTTGAAAGTCGATCTGCTCATACTCGTTTTCATACTTTTTTGATCGTTACAAAGTTAATATCAAGCGAGTTGTCCTCAGGTATGAAAAACTGTGCAAATTACTGAAATAGAACCCGTTGTGCCGTTTCTTATTCCCGTTATATCAGTAACGATATGGGAACTGAAGTCTTTCGCTGTTTTTAGCGGATCTCCTTTTTCAGCTTATGCAGTATTATGAGTTAAACACCTAACTGCTTAATAGACTGCATTCTTGCTGTATTATCATCAACCTTGCTTTTTCTTGCTGCGTTTACTTTAAAATTAAACAGGTAAATCTTAAAAATAGGACAGGTGCTTTTACTATGGGTGAAAAGGTTGATAACTTATTCTCTAACGTCCCTGCTAGAAAATCGCAGGAATATGATTTTTGTAGTATGGTATTATCTATCTAACTCGTCAATTCATGTAAAAAATGTTATCTTTGTGTCTGAAAAGGATATAAAATGAAACACGATGAGAACTAAAAATATTATTCTGTTAGCTGTTATTGCTTGTATTGGTGTAGTTGCATTCTTTTTTGCTTGCAAGTACTCTTATGAATCTAAGCTATCTGCGCTTAAAGAGGAGGCGAAAAAAGCTTTTATTAAGGCATTTAATCAGGAACTGAAAAGTCGGAATGTGGAAGGGGAAGGTCCTTTGATGCTTACTCTTCCGGATGTATCAAATGTGGGATTTACAGAATTACCGGATTCGGTAATCTATGCAGATTCTACAGGTGTATATAAGTTAAAGTTAGATAAGGCAAAACATTACAACAATATAACGACAGATACTAGTGTTCGTTTGCTGCATAGCGTTGCTTTTAAAGAACATCCCATTCAGCCAGATTCATTGAATCTTATTTGGAAAAAGTATTTAAACGAGTCGGGTATCTCAATGGAAGCAGCATTATATGTTTCCGTTGTAGATAGGCTTGGTGATGTGACATCAGCATCTACCTCTTATAGTGAATGGCGTAAGTTCTCAAATTTGGTGTTTATTGTTTCTATAGGCTATGCTTGTGAAATAGAGGTAATGGCTTATCTTCATTATTCCGTTTGGAATATGCTATATATGGAAATCATTTTGGGTTTATTGATATACATCGTTTGTATATATATGATTTACAAATTTATTTTATTTGTTCAAAATAAAATATTTTCTATAAGAAAGAAGGAAGTTATAGAAAAGCCTGTTATAAAAATAGTGAAAGAAATGAATGATAGTTCTTCTATACGTTCTTATAAATTACATGAAGGTTTTATATTTCATGCAGATCAAAAAGTAATAGAGTTTAATGGGCGACAAAAGTATTTGCAGCCACAGCCTAGTAAGCTATTGGAGCTTTTTCTTAGAATGGAAGAAACAGGATATGTTTTAAAAAATAGTGATATTAGTGAGAATTTGTGGTCTGATGGAAGTGCTACAAATGATCGAATTCATAAAGCGGTAGCACGTTTGCGTTCTAACATAAAAGAGTTAGATTCTTCTATTGATATAGAAAAATGTGTAGATGGGTATCAATTGGTTCTATAATCTAAAATTCTTTTAATAGCTATAAACCTCGATGAAATGGCAATTTTTAGATAATTGTAATATCTCTTTAGATTATAATTTATAGTAGGTCAGAAATGGTCAGCCACATTTTATAGCTTCTTTTTGCCAGTTTACTACCTTTGTTCACATATTAATCTTATAACAAAAAGCAATGTGAGAAAACTGGTATTCTTCTTATTTTTATGTCTAATGGTGTATTTAACGGTAAAACGTCCAGCTAATCACCACGTTTCATTCAATACATTACTCAATTATAATATAGAGGCTTTAGCTGCGGGTGAAGGTACAAATATGTATAAATGTTTGGGATCAGGATCTGTAGATTGTCCGATAGCTCATGCTAAAGTTAAATATGTCTTTGGAGGATACAGCCTTGAGGAATGATATTAAGTATCTGTTTTTTTTCTTTTTATTTCTGATTTCTTGTAGTAAGAAACATAAAGAATATGCGGACAATGTATTTGCTTATTCTGAATTTCCACGAGAAAAAGAGCTAAAAGGAGAAGTCATAGAGCTTGATACAGCCCTGTTACGCTATCCATTTAGGATACGAATTGAAGAAGATAAAGCTATTGTAATGGATTTACATGGTCTTGATCATTATGGACACTTATTCCAATATCCTAGTTTTCAGTATTTATCTTCTTTTGGCAAGCGTGGTGATTCACCTACAGAAATGTTATCAATGGAGAATTTTCGTTTGCAGGATCGTGGAGTCTGGACATTGGATGCCAATAAAAGTGAATTAACTAGGTTAGACTTTTCTTCATCCGGTGATTCACTGCTTCGTGACGAAACGGTAACATTGGATGAAGATATACTTCGACCACTTGATTTTGCTATATATAATGATACAATGTTTATTATTCCTGACTATTCCGGTGAAAATCGTTTATGTCGAGTTAACCGTAATGGGAGGCTTATAGATAAGATAGGGGTTATTCCGACTATTGATGAAAAAGCATTGAAAAATGCTCGTCCAGCGTTAGCCCAAGCATGGAGGAGTTTCCTAGACTACAATCCTAACAATGGAATATTGGCGGTAGTTACCCAGTTGGGGGAGGTCCTTGAGGTTTATAATTTGAAAGATAGTACCTATGTTGTTCGTATAGGTGGGCATGGTGAACCTGAATTTACAATATCAGATGGATATGGTATACCTACGGGAATTATGGGATTTAGTGATGTACAAGTAACAGATAGTGCCATTTATGTAGTATTTCATGGAACGCCTTTTAAGGAGATTGCGAGACAAAGCGGAAAGCTTCCTGATGGAGGAAAATATATTTATGTATTTAGTTTGAAAGGAGAACCGTTATGCAAATATGTACTCGACCATTATATATATGGAATTTGGGTGGATGAAGCTACTAAAACGATCATGGCGACGGATGTAAATAGCGATCAACCGATACTAAAATTTGATTTTGGTTGAATGGCTAGTTAATAACATAATAAACAAGGAGCAGACTGATGAACTGGTTCAATCTTGTCGGATTTGCTTAAACATCATCTGCTCCTTAACCCCTAATAGAAAGGAGGTTATTCCGATGCAAACATAAGACTAAAATTTAGTGTAGCAAACTATTGCTATTCTGTTGAAAGGATAGATACAGAAAAAATGAAAGTTTATTTACTAATATAAAGAATTAAATATGAAAAGGAAATTATTAAGTATGGTAGTTGTAGCTATAGTTGCAATAGTAGCAGGATACAATGTTTATATATCACAGAATGAAACAAAATTGTCAGATTTGGCTTTGGCTAATGTAGAAGCTTTTGCATGGGGAGGAGAAACTGGTGGTCCTTACTATTTACGTCCATGTCCTACTCATGCAGGTGCAGAGTGTGGTTCTACAGTATATGATAGGGATAATCGATGTGCAAATTTAACTAATTGTTGATTATTATGTCATCTTTAAAAATCCTTTTTTTGATGTTGTGTATGACTTTGGTATCATGCACAGGACAAAGAACAGGGAAAGAGGATGATAATAATGATGGAGTTACAATAGAAGTGGAGGAAATTAAATTTCCTCCACAAGATATTTTGCAACTAAAATCATATTATATGTCTTCATCTGTTCACGTTGATTCAACGGACTACTTGATTGGTTATAATTATCGATCACATTCTTTAGACTGTATGAATCTGAAATCTAAATCAGTAACTCAGATTATATTACCAGGGGATGGTCCTGATGCTATTGTTCGTCTGTCAGGAATATATGTACAATCGTTAGATTCTGTATGGATATCTGATGAGTCAGAACGTGCTTTCTTGATTGATAGTGCGGGAACGATAAAAAGAACCATTGATTTAAAGAAATATTTGGAGGAACAAGAACAATTATTAATAAATACTAATTATGCAATGTTCACTTCCCATTTGTTTTATAGTTCCCCTCGTCATTCACTAATGTTTTTAGTAAAAAACACAGCTTCTGATACATTTATAGTAAAAGAAATTTTCATGGATAAAGATGATAAGATGGCAACTTATCGGTTATCTCCATCCAAGATCATTCCGGATATGAGTAAAGGATATGCATATATAAATTTTCCCAATGTTAATTTTGTAGGTGAAAATATAGTATACAATTATCCCGTCGAATCTTCTATTTATACATTGAACATGAGGACAAACGAACGAAAATACATATTGGCAGATAGTCGCTATACTTCTAATATAATAGAGAAATGTACGACTACGGGAGATTATGCCACTTTGGAAAAACACTGGCTTGAAAACCCCCATTTTTATGATGTCATGTATTTGCCCAAATATAAGATATATGCCCGTTTACATGCTGACAAAGTTGATTTCGATGAGAAGAAAGGTGTAGAAAAACTTATAAATGAACGTGATTTATATTTGATGCTATTTGATGAGCATATGGAGAAAATCGGTGAAATGAAATTATCGAATTGTAGATATAGTCCTTTTACAAGTTGGAATGCAACCTATGGTGGTATCGCTTTTTTTGTTGATAATATTCTAGACGAGAAAAATGATACTGATGATTTAACCATAGATATGATTTTTCTGAAATGAATTGAATTGATTTAGTTTGGCTTTGAATGGTATTGAGACTTTGTTCTCTTTTATTGTTTTTCTATCAATAATCATGATTAATGAGGAGTATGCTTAAAGTTATATTATATATGATTCTGTTTGCTATATTAATGAGTTTTCATTCATGTCAAAAGAAGGCAAATGTTGAAATCACTAATGTGGTTGAGGAATGGATTAATAGAGAAATTAAATTTGATGATGGCTATATTTTTACTCGGTTGGGTAAGGATTCTGTATATAATTCAATACCTACGAACAAATATAAAATCTTGGTTTATACAGATTCTGTGGGATGCGTCGGGTGTACTTTGAGGTTATCACAGTGGATGGAATGGATAACGCAGATAGATTCGATATCTGAAAACAAAGTTTCTTTTCTATTTTTTATACATCCTAAAGATATGAGAGATTTATTGCTGCTATTATGTAGTCAGAATTTTGATGTTCCGGTTTGCATAGATAGGAATAATTCTCTTTATAAATTGAATCGCTTTCCTTCTAATGCAATGCTACAAACATTTCTGTTAGATGAACATAATAAGGTTTTGGCTATAGGTAATCCAATGCATAATCCCAAAATAAAAGAATTATATATGAAGATAATTCTGGATAAGAAGCAGGCTTTGGTGTCGGAGGAAAGGAAGCAAACAAAAATTATGATAGATAAAAAGTATATGGATTGGGAAACATTTGATTGGAAGAAACAAAAGTCTTGCGAGTTTATTCTGACCAACATTGGAAAAGAATTATTAGCAGTAGATAATGTGATTACTTCTTGTGGCTGTACTACAGTTGAATATCCTAAAGAACCTGTTCAACCCGGCAAGAGTTTGACTTTGAAAGTGAAATATCAAGCAGAACATCCTGAACATTTTAATAAAACAATAACCGTGCATTGTAATGCAGAAGGCTCTCCATTCTATCTGAAAATTAGTGGAAATGCAAAATGAATATTTAAAAAAGGCTTGATGAAGTATTTCGGATATATCCAACTTATAGTTTTGGTGCTGTTTATCTGGCTGGGCTGGCAAATTATAGACAAGATGGCATTCAGAGAGGAAATGATAACTCCTCTCGAAGCTGCCCTGCTATCTGCTAAAAACAACCGGAAAGAGTTGGAAAAGGTACTTTGTCATTACCAAAAGAATCCTGCTGACAGTTTAAAATACAAAGCGGCCTGCTTTTTGATAGAAAATATGCCTTTTTATACCTATTCCGATGGAGAACAATTAGAGAATTATAAGTCCTACTACGCGTGGTTAAAAGTATGTAAGAATAAAACGCCGCAACAAATCTCTGATTCGGTCGAGAAAGTATTTGGACCTATGAAAGAACCTGTGAAGAAACGCGATATCCTAGAAATAGATTCCGCTTATTTGTGTCATAACATTGATTGGGCATTTAAAGTTTGGCAGGAGCAACCTTGGGGCAAGAATATTTCATTTGATACATTTTGTGAGTACCTGTTGCCCTACCGGATTGATGATGAACCGTTAACCTATTGGCGCGAGACATATTATGAGAAATATAATTCGTTGCTGGATTCACTGCGTATATCCGACACCTTAGACAAAGAAGATCCAGTAGTGGTAGCTAAATATTTGATGGCTAGATTACCGGATAAACAGACTCTTTATACTTCTATAGCCCCTTTTTCTTTCGGACATGTCGGACCTGAATTTGTGCAGTACCAAGTAGGAAGTTGCAGAGAATTGACGGATTTTGAAATCTACCTCTTTCGGGCTTTAGGCATTCCCTGTGCAATAGATTATCTGTCTGCACGTGGTGATGTAAATGCCGGTCATTTCTGGGTGATAGTCTGGGATAAAGATGGAGAAGGATATATGTCCGACTTTATGACAAAATTGATACGTGTTCGCAAATGTGATCTGTACCGGTGGGGAGGATCTGCCAAGATATATAGATATACTTTTAGTGTGAATAGAGAGTTACATGAGCAGATGGCACAATATGGAGAGAAAGTATATCCGTTCTGGCGTATTCCCAAGTTTAAGGACACAACTTATGATTATGCGTATTCATACCAAAAAGAACTGGTCATTCCTTTAGAGAAACAATACAGGAATGTTAGGAATGGTAAGATTGCTTATCTATGTGCTAGCAATAGGGATCATTGGATTCCGGTTGACTGGACCGTCTACGACGCTGGTCATCTGGCCTTCCGATATGTTCGTAACGGTGCCGTTTTGAGGGTTGCTACTTATGAGGACGGAGCGTTGCATTTCTTAACTGATCCTTTTTATACGGATAGAGAAGCAAATGAAACTTATTTTTATTCCGTTGGAAAAGAGAAGAAGGAGGTGGTACTGTATGCTAAAACTAATATAGATGGAGAGAATTGGTTTAGAGATCGAATGATAGGAGGCGTTTTTGAAGGAAGTAACCGAACTGATTTTGGAGAAAAAGATACATTGTTTATTATACAAAGCAGACCTGATCGGCTGAATACGACAGTAAAAAGCTGGTCTGATAAAGAGTATCGTTATATTAGATATGTGGGACCTCCCAATGCTCATTGTAATGTGTCGGAAATCGCTTTTTATGAGAAGAATGATACTGCCGCTTTGTCGGGAAAGATCATAGGTACTCCCGGATGTTGGGAACATGACGGAACACATGAATACACCAATGCTTTTGATGGAAGAACGTGGACTTCTTTTGATTATTCCGAACCTACTGGAGGTTGGACCGGGCTTGATTTGGGTCGGAAAATCCGGATAGACCGCATTGTCTATACCCCGCGCAACAGGGATAACTTTGTCCGCCCGGGCGATGACTATGAACTATTTTATTGTGACCGGGATTGGAAGTCTGGCGGGAAAATCAAGTCAGCCTCCGACTCATTGGTATTCCGGAATATTCCGGAAAATGCGCTTTTGTTTCTGCGCAACTATACACGCGGAGTGGACGAGAGAATTTTTGTTTACGAAAAAGGGAATCAACGATGGAAATAAGAACATATCATAATCTTGTCATGACATGGAGAATGATGATGCTTTCGGGTATTATTCTTCTAATATGTTCCTGTCATCCCGATAAGGAACTTTTGCCTTTTTCCGGCATAGCTCCTTCCAAACATACCTTATTGGCGCTTTCTCCAGATTTTTCTATTAGTGTCACAGGGGATACAATCAACAGGAGTTATTCATGTTTGAGGTCAGGAAAAGAGTTTCCGTTAACAGGCATTTTGCGAGTGGACGGCAAGGCTTACCGTTTTCTGGGGGGAGATTCCTTGCGTATATTGCCTCTGGCTCCTCTTTCGAATGACAGTTTCGGGTGGTCGGCAAAATATTCTTATCTTTTTCCGGGCAAAGGATGGGAACAATGTGGATACGATGATTCTTTGTGGAATGAGGGTAAAGGGGCCTTCGGACCGTTAAGAGGAGCATACCCGGTTTACACTGCATGGGGAGCTGAAAATATATATGTCCGCAGGCATGTGAAGGTGGATCAAAAAGAGGTTTTGGAGGGGCGAAAAGTCTATATTCGCTATATCTGTGATGATCAGGTGAAGCTTTATTGCAATGGGAACTATTTGTTTGAGAAAGGATTTACTAACCGGCCGAAATGTCAACGTTTAACTGGTGAAGGTATGAATCAAATAGTTAATGGCAATAACGTTCTGGCTGCATACTGTCGTAATACGGGAGGTCCTGCTTTACTGGATTTTGGCTTATATATAGAAAATAAGAATTATGGTGATGCGGAACCTGCCACATTGAAACTGATGGATGTACAAGCCATGCATACCCGAACCGTTTTTCAATGCGGAGATGTGGAACTCTCGATTGATTTTGTTTCCCCTTCCTTGTCAGAAAAATGGGATTTGGCCGGATGGCCTGTCGGTTTTGTTTCCTATCAGACTCACACAGAAGGAAAACAGCAACACAATATAAAAATCCTGTTCGATGTAGATATGGAATGGATGTTCGGCAAGAGTAAGGTCAATAGTTGGGTTGAACAGGGTTGGCATTTTGTGAAGTCCGATAGTTTGTATCTGGCTATGGCAGCAGATGAAACAACCTTTTCATGTATGGATGGTCATGCCATCTTGTCTCAAAAGCTGTACGTGGGAAATGAAGAGGATAAGAATAGTGGGGTATTACTTGTCGGATATGAAGAAGGACAGGTGCTGCAATATGATGGCGAGGTTCTGTCTCCTCTTTGGAATAGTGATGGGACAAGGGAGGTAAAAGAATCAATGAAATCCGTAGGAAATAGATATAAGGAACTTAAAGCAGAATGTGATCTTCTGGATAACCGGTGGAACTCCAAAGCATTTCGGGCAGGGGATAAGGGATTTGCGGAGCAAATGCTTCCTGCTTACCGTAATTTTGTATCCTCTCATAGGTTTATGTCATTTTCTGATAATAAGCTTTTTTGTTTGGGCGATACTTTGGGTAATGTCAGGGAAGCTTATAAGAGTTTTCCGGTATTGTTATTCTTTAATCGTACCGACTGGATGAGAGGCTTGTTGGATCCCATATTCGAGTACTGTGAAGATATTCATTGGAGCAAGAAATACCCGCCGTATGATATAGGCTTGTATCCTGTTGCCGGTAAACAGGTGAAATTGGAAGACTGTGCCGTAGAGGCGGCTGCCAATATGCTGATGATGACAACTGCTGTTGTTGAGGCGGAACAGGACTTCAGTTACGCTGATATGCATTGGGAGCAATTGGGGATGTGGGCGGATTATTTGCAAAAGAAGATGAAAAAAGAAACATATCCTTTCACCGGATTATTGGATGAAAATGACGAACGTGTGAAATGTGTGTTAGGGTTGGCGGCTTATCGTAAATTGATTCAACTAAAGGGGAGCTTATGAGCAAGATAAAGAGAATTCGGGCGATATTGGAGAATTTGGCTTTCTTCATATTCTGCATGGTGGTAGTTCTGTTCTTGATGCAACTGTTCTGTTTTACTTCATTCAGGATACCTTCGGATTCTATGGAACCGGCATTGAAGGATGGCGACCGGATATTGGTCAATAAGATGATAAGGGGGGCTCGCCTGTTCGATGTGTTTGCAGCTTTGGATAATGAGGATGTCACTATCCACAGGATGCCCGGATGGGGGAGTTTCAAGAGAAATGATATACTGGTTTTCAATTTCCCTTATCAGATGAACCGTTGGGATAGTGTCCGGATGGACGTGATGCAGTATTATGTAAAGCGGTGTGTCGCCCTGCCGGGGGATACCTTGGAGATTCGTGGGGGATTTTATAAAGTACGTGGTTGTGACGAACAGTTGGGAAACTGCGATGCCCAGCAATATCTGGCGAATCTGAAGCATCCGGAACAGCATGGCATTGTGGTAGGTACATTTCCGTATGACAAACAAATTGGATGGAATATCCGTGAGTTCGGACCTTTGCCGATTCCCAAGAAAGGTCAGACTGTAATGATGAACCGTACGAACTGTCTTTTATACAGGCAGTTGATAGGTTGGGAACAGAAGAAGAAACTACGTATAAAAGACGGACAAATAGTATTGGGAGACAGTGTGATTACCCAATATCGCTTTAAAAAGAACTATTATTTTGTTTCCGGTGATAATATGGCAAATTCACAGGATTCAAGATATTGGGGAATGTTGCCTGAAGAATATATTGTAGGTAAGGCTGCCCGTGTCTGGTATTCGGAAGATAAATTTACGGAGAAACCTCGTTGGGATAGGATTATGAAGAAAATCAAATAAGGAATGAAAGTCAAGTTGGAATTGAAGCAAATAACAAAAGGGAATATGGCGACTGTAATAACTATTACAGGAGTTGCGGCAATTTTGTGTGTAGTAGCTTTTTCTACTCCAAATGACATCCCTGTCGGCGAAATGGCATATCAAAAACTATGCTTGGGACGTATGGCCGTTGTTTTTGTCATTTGTAATCTGCTTTCTTTTTGCTTGAATAGAAAACAATATCTGTCTTTTCCATCCATAGTGACGTGGGTATTGATTGTGTTGGGAGGGTTTGAAGCTATTTGGGGATTGAGGCAAATATATGGTTTCGCTGTTTCCAATCACTCCTTATATGCACTCACGGGATCTTTCTATAATCCGGGACCTTACTCGGGATATTTGGCAATGATATTTCCGCTTTGTCTGCATGAATGGCTAAATTTGAAAGAAAAAACGGAGCGTACATGGATAGAACTGGGAAAGTATTATCTGGCATTAGGAGTGATGCTGTTGATTCTTTGTGTATTACCTGCCGGAATGAGTCGTTCGGCTTGGATTGCCGCCGCAGTATCGGGCGCATGGGTGTATGGAACGCACGTTTCATGGGGAAGTAAACTAAAGGAGATTAGAAAGATATATAAGAGAAAAGTAGTGTTGGCCTGTATTGCAGGAAGCATTATATTCATAGTGATTGGTTACTCACTTTTTCAGTTAAAAGCAACTTCCGCCAATGGGCGCTTGTTCATGTGGAAAATTAGTACTCTTGCGATCGCTGAAAGTCCTCTTGTAGGACATGGAACTGGGAATTTTGTCTCGGCCTATGGCAGAGCGCAGGAAGATTATTTTGCCAACGGAGAATATTCGGAGACGGAAGAATTGGTGGCAGGAAGTCCGGAATATGCTTTTAATGAATATCTTCAAGTAGCAACAGAATATGGGATTCCTTTTTTATTTGTCGTTTTATTAATAATTGCGTTTTGTCTTTGGAAGGGGAGTAGGGAAGGACGAATAGGTATTTGCGGTGGTGTAATTTCTGTTTTAGTATTTGCTTTTTCTTCTTATCCGATGCAGATTCCAGGATTTGCAGTGACCTTCTATTTCCTGCTGGCTGCTTGTGTTATTGGACGCTCGAAGATAATGCTATTATTTTTTATTTCGATAATAATTCTATTAGGGACATATTATTGGAAAAACAATCAATATGTTGTATGTAAGGATTGGTATCGTAGTAAAATGCTCTATAATATCGGAGCATACCAATCAGCTAAAGAAGAATATGAAAAGTTGTATTCCGAATTGAAGAATCGGGGAGCCTTTCTTTTTGAATACGGGTATTGCTTGCATAAATTGAAGGAGTATGATAGCTCTACAAAAGTGTTGAAAGAAGCCATGGAGCATAGTAATGACCCAATGATTCTGAATATTATTGGTAAAAATTATCAGGCATCAGGAAAGTATGAGAAAGCGGAAGAGAGTCTGATTCGGTCTACGCATCGACTTCCGGGACGAATTTATCCGTATTATCTTCTGGCAAAGCTGTATGCGGAGCCGGAATACCAACAACCTGAAAAATTAAAGCGTATGGTTGAGGTTGTACTGACAAAAGAACCGAAGGTGCAATCGACAGCGGTAAAAGAGATGAGAGTGGAAGTAAAGAAATTATTGAAACAAATAAACTGATAAATATGATGAAACACAATAGTACATGGTTATTGTCATGTCTGGCATTAGGGATTCTGATAACATCTTGCTCTGGCAAGAAAAACGATGTAGATAAACAGGAACAAGGTGTTTCCACTGTTCTTCCTGATGCTAAGAATGAAGTCACTACTCAAATACTAAAGAGACGTGATTTTCATCACGAATTGGTCAGTAACGGTAAAGTAAGTGCTCTCGGACAGGCTGATCTTCGTTTTGAGACAAGTGAAGTTATTGCTCGTATTTATGTGAAGAATGGTGACCGCGTACATAAAGGACAGAACTTAGCTGAACTTGATAAATTTCGCTTGGAGCAAAAGCTTTCCCAAGCGGAAGATGCTTTGTTGAAAGCCGAGTTGGAACTGAAAGATGTATTGATCGGACAGGGATATACCTCCGAAGATTTTAGCAAAGTTCCTGTGGAAACAATGAAACTTGCGAAAGTGAAGAGCGGATATGAGCAGTCGAGATCTCAATATGAATTGGTGAAAAGGGAAACAGAACATGCTACATTGGTTGCTCCTTTCGATGGGATAGTGGCTAATCTGTTTTCTAAACCATATAATTTAGCTAATACTTCCGAGGTGTTTTGTACGGTTATTGATACCCGTGGGATGGAAGCTGATTTTACAGTGTTGGAGAATGAGTTGGCTTTTATTAAAACAGGTGATAAGGTGATGATTACTCCTTATGCCGGAGGAGATTCGTTTGAAGGCAGCGTATCTGAAATCAATCCATTGGTAGATTCGAACGGAATGGTAAAGGTGAAGGCTGTAGTAAACGGACAAGGAAAACTGTTCAGTGGTATGAATGTAAGAGTAAGTGTCAGAAGAAGTTTAGGGCAACAATTGGTCATTCCTAAAACGGCTGTTGTGTTACGCTCCGGTAAGCAAGTGGTATTTACTTTACAAGAAGGTAAGGCTATGTGGAATTATGTACATACGGGATTGGAAAATGCAACGGAATATGTTGTTTCGGATAAATCACAGAAAGGGATTGAAGAGGGGTTACTGGAAGGAGATACGATTATTGTGACCGGAAATCTGAATCTGGCACATGAAGCGGCAGTAAAGGTCAGTGATTAACGGGTCAGTGATGAGTGATTAGTGGAGTTAATTGATAGATAGAAAAACATGATAAAATTTTTAATCCAGCGTCCTATTGCCGTATTGATGGCTTTTACTGCCTGTTTCATAATCGGGCTAGTGACATATAATACTTTGCCTATATCATTGCTTCCGGATATTGCCATTCCGGAGATAACAATACAGGTGTCTGCCGCCAATACCTCTGCCCGTGAACTGGAAAACACGATTGTGAAACCTTTACGGGGACAACTGATTCAGGTGTCTACATTGAAAGATATTCATAGTGAATCGAGAGACGGAGCAGGTATGATCCATCTGTCTTTTGATTTCGGTACTAATACGGATCTTGCCTTTATAGAGGTCAATGAAAAAATAGACGCTGCAATGAATTATCTTCCCAAAGATACTGAACGCCCGAAAGTTATTAAGGCAAGCGCAACGGATATACCCGTGTTTTACCTGAATCTGACCTTAAAGAATGATAGTGCTTATAGTACGATAGGACAGCAGTCTTTCCTTGATTTGTGTGAATTTGCCGAATCGGTGATCAAGCGAAGGATAGAGCAGCTCGAAGAAGTGGCTATGGTAGACGTGACCGGATTGGTGGAGCGTCAGGTACAGATTGTACCCGATGAGGATAAGCTGGCTATGATGGGGTTTTCCATTGAAGATATTGAATCGGCTTTGGCTGCCAATAATGTGGAGCCGGGTAGTATGACAGTACGCGACGGATACTATGAATATAATATAAAATTCTCCACTCTGTTGCGTACCGCAGAAGATGTGAAAAATATATACCTGCGTAAGGGAGACCGCATTGTCCAACTAAAGGACTTCTGCAAAGTTACTATCGTGCCCGTAAAAGAAAAAGGCGTATCTGTGTCGAATGGGAAAAGGGCGGTGACGCTGGCTGTTATCAAGCAGGCGGACGAGAATATGGATAAGATGAAGCAGTCTCTGGTAAGGACGATGGAGCATTTTAGGCGGGTATATCCTGAAATCGATTTTAGTATCAGCCGCAACCAGACAGAATTGTTGGATTACACGATCTCAAATCTGCAACAGAATCTAACTTTAGGTTTCCTTTTTATCTGTCTGGTAGCTGTCCTGTTTTTGGGAGATGTGAAATCTCCGTTGGTGATCGGACTTAGTATGGTAGTCTCTATCGTGATTAGTTTTGTTTTCTTCTATCTGTGTAATATGTCCCTGAATATCATTTCGCTTGCCGGATTAATTCTGGCATTGGGTATGATGATTGACAGTTCGATTATTGTGACAGAAAATATATCCCAATACCGGGAGCGGGGCTATTCATTGCGTCGTGCCTGTATAACAGGAACTAGTGAAGTGGTGACTCCTATGTTAAGTTCTTCCCTGACTACCATTGCCGTGTTTGCTCCATTGATTTTTATGAGTGGTATTGCCGGAGCTATCTTCTATGATCAGGCTTTTTCGGTTACAGTGGGATTGATGGTTTCGTATTTTACTGGTATTATGCTTCTTCCGGTGCTTTATCTGCTGGTCTATCGGACAGGTATTCATACCCGGAAATGGAAATGGCTTTCTTTTAAATTCAATAACCCGATAAAGGATCACACATTGGACCGTTTTTATGATGCCGGTGTAGATTGGGTGTTCCGTCACAAAACGTTTAGTGTATTGTTTTGTGTTGTCTCCATCCCGCTTTGTATATTTTTCTTTTTCTTTATCGACAAGCAGCGGATGCCTGATATAGAAGAGAATGAATTGATAGCCCGAATTGAGTGGAATGAGAATATTCATGTGGATGAAAACAGGCGGCGTGTGGATGAACTTTTTAGAGATTTAAAAGAACAGGTATTGGAGCACACGGCATCTGTTGGCAGGCAGGATTTTCTTTTGAATCGTGAAAGGGAACTTTCTTCTTCCGAAGCGGAACTCTATTTCCGAACGGAAACATCAGAAATAATCGCTCCTTTGCAACAGGAAATATACCATAAACTGAAAGAACGTTATCCGCTTTCCGTTATTTCTTTCTCTCCACCGGAGACTGTATTTGAGAAACTCTTTGTAACGGGAGAACCGGATATCATAGCCGAATTTTACACTCGTAATAAGGCAAAAGCACCGGAAGCGGAAACGATCCGGAGTGTGGAACTGGAGTTAGCCCGTAGGACGAGAATTGCTCCTACAGGCATTGCTTTTGAGAACCAGTTGAACCTAAGTATCAATAAGGAGAAACTACTGCTTTACCGTGTTGCTTACAATGAACTTTATAGAGTTTTGAAAACTGCTTTCCGGGAAAATAGTGTGACTATGTTGCATTCTTACCAGCAATATCTTCCAATCAACGTTGCGGGTAGTGAGAAGACGGTGAATGAAATATTGCAGGAAACACTGATACAGACTGAACCGGACAATAGAGGAAACAGAGAGTACATTCCACTCCGGGAACTGGTGACGGTTACTCCTGCCGAGGACTTGAAGAGTATTACTGCCGGACGTAACGGGGAATATGTTCCTTTTGATTTTTATGGCGTACAGGACGGAAACAAACTGATAAAGGAGGTGAAACAAACAGCGGAAGATATGAAAGACTGGGATACAGGATTCTCCGGCAGTTTCTTTTCTAACAGTGAGATGTTGGATGAATTGGTGATCATCTTATTTATTTCACTGTTACTGATGTATTTTATTCTTGCCGCACAGTTTGAAAGCTTTTTGCAGCCTTTGCTTGTTTTGGCGGAGATACCGATTGACCTTGCATTTGCACTACTTTTACTCTGGATTTGCGGACATACTCTGAATTTGATGTCTGCTATCGGGTTGATCGTTACCTGCGGTATTGTAATCAATGACTCTATTCTGAAGCTGGATGCTATCAATGAATTGCGTAAAGCGGGTGTTCCGTTATTAGAAGCGATACATGAAGCTGGCCGCAGGCGTTTGCGACCGATTATCATGACTTCACTGACTACCATCTTCGCAATGGTGCCACTGCTTTTTTCTTCAGATATGGGCTCGGAGTTACAAAAACCGTTGTCTATAGCTATGATAGGAACAATGTCGATTGGTACGACGGTGAGCTTATTTATCATACCGTTACTTTACTGGTTTATTTACCGTAACAAGAAAATAAGTATTAAGTATTAGTCCAAAAATGAGAGTTATGAATAGATTAAAGAAAAGAATTCCTGTTTTCCTTTGTGTCCTCTGTGTCCTCTGTGGTGAATCCCAGCTTCGAGCGCAGAAACACCTGGTATTGGATTTGAACAGGACAATTTCTCTAGCTAACGACAGTTCGCTGGAATCATTCCGTACGCAGAATATGTATTTATCCGGTTATTGGGAGTATAGGACTTTTCGGGCAAATCGGTTGCCTAGCTTGACGCTGGATGTTACTCCGGCACAATATAACCGGGATATTACGAAACGATACGATTCGGGACAGGATTTGGATGTATACCGTACGCAACAGTCTTACTATGCTTATGGAGGATTGAGTGTAAAACAGAATTTTGATTTAACCGGAGGTACTTTTTATCTGGAATCGAATCTTGCCTATATGCGTAACTTCGGAAGTAACAGTGCTACGCAACTTACGAGTGTTCCTATACGAATCGGATATTCGCAAAGTCTGGTAGGATATAACTCCTTCAAATGGGAACGGAGGATAGAACCGTTGAAGTATGAGCGTGTGAAAAAGGAATTTCTCTATAATGTGGAAAAGGTGTCGGAAACGGCTACGAATTATTTCTTCTCTCTGGCTATGGCGCAGGCAGAATATAATCTTGCTAAAGAAAACTTGGCTTCTACGGATACATTGTATCGTATTGGGCAACAGCGTCACCGAATTGCAGCTATCTCACAGGCTGATTTGTTGACATTGAAACTGGATCGTGTGAATGCGCAGAATACATTGCAGAATAAAGCAAGTGACCTGAAACGGGCTATGTTTTCACTGGCTTCTTTTCTCAATCTGGATAAGAATACGCAAATCAAACTGGAACTTCCTTCTCGTCCGGAGATGGTGGATATTCCGGTAGATGAGGCTTTGAGGTGGGGCAGGAATAATAACCCGCAATTGTTGGAACTGAAACAGAATGTACTTGAAGCGGAACGGAATGTGGATAAGACGAAGAAAGAATCTCGCTTTAACGCAAGTGTGAATGCCAGTATCGGTTTTAATCAGGTAGCAGATAATTTTGGAGATGTGTATCATAAACCGATGCAGCAGGATTTGGTGGCAGTCAGTGTTTCTATTCCGTTATTGGACTGGGGTGTTCGTAAGGGTAAGTATAATATGGCAAGAAATAATCTGAATGTAGTGAAGATCTCGGCACGTCAGGATGAGATTAGCATCGAGGAGGAAGTGATTATGACGGTAAGTGATTTTAATATCCAGCAGCAATTGATAGCCAGTGCGGAAGAAGCGTTGGATCTGTCTATACTTGCTTATAATGAGACTAAACAGCGTTTTATCATCGGCAAAGCGGATATAAACAGCCTGACACTTTCACTCAACAGGCAGCAGCAGGCACAACGTAATTTTATCTCTGCCTTGCAGAACTACTGGCTGAATTATTATAAGATACGGAGACTTACGTTATTTGATTTTGCTGCGAAACTTTCACTTTCGGACAGGTTTGATTTTAATGGAGGAAAGTTGGTTAAATGACGAAAATGCAAAATATAGATTCTGAAATAGTAAAATCTCCTAAGGCTTCCGCTTTCACATTGATTGTGGCTTTTGTCTGTGTGGCATTGGTTGGGTTAGCACTCATTCCATTGCTGCCTGTCAAATTGAATCCGTCGCGGACCTTACCCGGCTTCACGGTGAGATTCAGTATGCCCGGTACTTCAGCACGTGTGGTGGAAATGACGGCTACCAGTAAGTTAGAGGCAATGCTTGCCCGTGTGAAGGGTATTCGAGGGATTTCTTCCACTTCAGGAAACGGATGGGGAAGTGTCAGTGTGAATTTGGATAAACATGTGGATGCAGCGGTTGCCCGCTTTGAAGCTTCTACTATTATTCGTCAGACGTGGCCGGAATTACCGGATGGGGTGAGCTATCCGTATATTCAGATGCACAGGCCGGGGCAGAGTAATCAGGGGCCTTTTATGGCATTTACGATCAATGCACCCGCTACTCCTTTCTTAATTCAGCAGTATGCGGAAGAACATATAAAAACGCGTCTTGCACAGATTCCGGGAATTTATAAAATCAATCTTAGCGGAGCTACTCCGATGGAATGGCGATTGGAGTATGATTCGGAACAATTGCGTGCGCTTGGAATAAATACGGATGATATTCGTCAAGCTGTCCGGTTGCATTATCAAAAAGAATTTTTGGGTACTTATGATGTAGAACAGGGTGCTTCGGGCAGACAGTGGATACGTTTGGCATTGGTTCCCGAGCAGGAGGGCAGAGAGTTTAATGCGGAGCGGATAAAGGTAAAAATGAAAGATGGTAAAATCATAGGTCTGAATGAGCTGGTGAAGGTTTCCCGTATGGAGGAGCAGCCACAAAATTATTATCGGATTAATGGGCTGAATTCAATTTATCTGTCGATTGTTGCAGAGGAAACAGCAAATCAATTGGCATTGAGTGAAAAGGTAAAAGCATTTATGGATGATAACCAGCTATTACTTCCGGCAGGATATGAGATTCACACCAGTTACGACGCAACGGAATTTATTCAGGAAGAACTGGGGAAAATTTATTTGCGTACGGGAATGACTGTAGCGATTTTGCTCCTGTTTGTATTGTTGATCACCTTTAGTCCTAAATATCTTTTTTTGATTGTAATCAGTCTGGCTGTTAATATGGCAATAGCTGTCATTCTTTATTATGCGTTCGGATTGGAAATGCAATTGTATTCTTTGGCGGGTATTACGGTTTCATTAAATTTGGTGATAGATAATACAATTGTAATGAGCGATCATTATTTGCGGCGTAGAGATCGGAAAGCGTTTATGTCCATTCTTGCAGCCACGTTGACCACGATGGGAGCTTTGGTTATCATCTTTTTTCTGGATGAGAAGATACGTCTTAATTTACAGGATTTTGCTGCGGTAGTGATTATAAATCTGGGAGTATCACTGCTGGTTGCTTTATTTTTTGTTCCTTCTCTAATTGATAAAATAGGATTGAAACGAAGAAAGAAACCTTCTCTTTCAATAGTTAAATGGAAAATTGGGGAGGTGCGTTGCTTTGTGTGGATACGTTCAAGAATACGTCGGCTTCCGGTTTATTTCAGTCGTTGTTACAGGTGGCTGATACAAATACTTTGCCGTTGGAGGGTGGCGGTATGTATTTTGTTATTGTTGGTATTCGGACTACCGGTATTTCGATTGCCGGAAAAGATGAAAGGTGATGATAGATGGGCGAGAACTTATAATCAAACGTTGGGGACCACCACTTATAAAGAAAAGGTGAAACCGATAGTAGATAAGGTGTTGGGAGGTACTTTAAGGTTATTTGTGCAAAAGGTATATGAAGGGAGTTACTTTTCACGTAATGAAGAGGTAGTGCTTCACGCCAATGCTAATTTGCCGAATGGAAATACACTTGAGCAGATGAATACACTGATGAAGAGGATGGAAACTTATTTGAGCGAATTTAAAGAGATTAAGCAATTCCAGACATCTGTAGAAAGTGCTCGCAGGTCATCTATCCACATCTATTTTTCGAAAGAACACCAGAAAAGCGGTTTTCCCTATACGTTGAAAGCGAATATGATTAGCAAGGCGCTTCAACTGGGAGGTGGAAATTGGAGTATATATGGTTTACAAGATCAGGGGTTCAGTAATGATGTACGTGAGAATGCGGGTTCTTTCCGGGTGAAAATGTATGGATATAATTACGATGCACTGTATGATTGGGTTGAAAAATTAAAAGCAAAGTTATTGTCTCACCGCCGGATTCGGGAAGTGACGATCGGATCTGATTTCTCCTGGTGGAAAGATGATTATATGGAATTCTACTTTAATCTGAATAAACAGCGGATGGCAGAGGAGGGGATTGGAGCCGGAAGGTTATTTTCTGCTATTCACCCGATATATGGGCGAAATATGGAAATAGGTTCGGTAATGGCGGAAGAGGGGACGGAAAAGATAAAACTTTCTTCGTGTCAGTCGGAAGATAGGGATGTGTGGGCAATGCAGTTTTATCCTTTTCAAATAGGAGAGAGGGAATATAAGCTTTCTGAATTGGCAACTGTGGAAAAAGGACAGATGCCACAGGAAGTGGCTAAGGAGAATCAACAGTATCGGCTGTGTTTGCAATATGAGTATATCGGTTCTTCGGAACAGGGAAATAAACTATTGAAAAAAGATCTGGAAGAGTTTAACGAGATTCTCCCGATGGGATATACTGCAAAATCGGAGGATAATAACTGGTCTTGGGGTGGAAAGGACAACAAGCAATATCGTTTGCTTTTGATTGTGATTGCTATTATTTTTTTTATTACGAGTATACTGTTCAATTCTTTGAAACAGCCATTGGCAATAATTTTTGTGATTCCGGTATCTTATATCGGCGTGTTTCTGACATTCTATTGGTTCAAATTGAATTTTGACCAGGGAGGATTTGCTTCTTTTGTTTTGCTTTGTGGTATTACGGTTAATGCGAGCATTTATATCTTGAATGAATATAATTCCGTTCGTAAACGCTTCCCGCGTCTTTCACCGCTTCGGGCTTATGTGAAAGCCTGGAATACTAAAGTGATTCCTATCTTTCTGACGGTGACTTCTACCATCTTGGGATTTGTCCCTTTTATGGCAGGCATGGAAAAAGAAGGCTTCTGGTTTCCATTGGCAGCAGGCACTATCGGAGGATTAATAATGTCTGTAATCGGAGTGTTTATTTTCCTGCCAGTGTTTACATTGAAAAAGAAGTGTTTGGTGAAACCTAAAGCTATGCTTTAGCAACTGTAAAGCGTAGCTTTATCCTATCTAAAGCTACGCTTTATAAATCTTACCAATTGTTCCCTGCATTACTGCTACCGATAAGCATCTCCACACGTTGTTTATATAAATTAGCTCCTTCAGCAATATTCTTTCCCGCATCTGCTGTTCCCATTCCGTAGACTACAATAGGGGTTTGCCATGACATTCCCGAATGAATGGCACTTACCTGATAAGGACGTAATAACTCGTCCATCGTGAAGCGGTTTCTGCCGCCACTGCGATACGCTTCGTATTCGGATCCCGTGGTCGTTACCACTGTCAACGATTTGCCGGCGACAGCCGGAGTCTTGGATAGAAAAGTAAAGACTTCATCTTGCCATTTCTTTAGTAATGACGGCGCAGACATCCAATAGAAAGGAAATTGATAGATGACAGCCGAGGCGTCGGAAATGATTTTACTCCATTCATCTACATTGAAAGCGATTTCTTGCGACAGCTCGTAAAGATTGAAAACTGCTACTCCTTCCATGTCACTGACAGCATCAACTAATGCTTTGTTTGCTTGTGATTCCTTGATGTTAGGATGTACTAGCAGAATCACTACTTTTCTTAAATCTTTATTCATTTTTAATCAGGTATTTAGGATGATATAATACTTACTATAATATATAAGGTGTAAAAATAAGAAAAAGTTCGCGAAAACCAATATCTTAATTAAAAATAAAACAATCCCTCTTTGCTTTTGAATTTGTATTTTTGCATCCACGTTCGTAAAGCGATTAGTCCAGATAATAATTTTATATATGATAGATTTTAACCAGTTCCCTTCTCCTTGCTACATCATGGAAGAAGAACTTTTAAGAAAGAATTTGAGTTTGATAAAAAGTGTAGCCGACAGGGCGGGAGTGGAGATTATTCTTGCTTTCAAGTCGTTCGCCATGTGGCGCTCTTTCCCTATATTCCGTGAATATATCAATCATTCAACGGCCAGTTCGGTATATGAAGCCCGCCTGGCGTTGGAAGAATTTGGTAGCAAGGCGCATACCTATTCTCCTGCTTATACGGAACAGGATTTCCCGGAAATCATGTGTTGCAGCAGTCATATCACATTCAACTCAATGCAGCAGTTTGAACGCTTCTATCCGATGGTGGTTGCAGAAGGAAGTGGCATCTCTTGTGGTATTCGCGTAAATCCTGAATATTCGGAAGTGGAAACCGAACTTTATAATCCATGTGCACCCGGCACACGTTTTGGGATAACAGCCGATTTGCTGCCTGATGTATTACCGCAAGGCATTGAAGGCTTTCATTGTCATTGTCACTGTGAATCTTCTTCTTATGAGTTGGAACGTACGTTGGAACATCTTGAAGCTAAATTTGCCCATTGGTTTCCACAGATTAAATGGTTGAATTTGGGTGGTGGACACCTGATGACTCGTAAGGACTATGATACCGAACATTTGATAAGGCTGTTGCAAGGATTAAAAGCACGCTATTCTCATTTACGCATTATTCTGGAGCCCGGTTCGGCCTTTACCTGGCAGACGGGAGTGCTGACTTCCGAAGTGGTGGATATTGTGGAAAGTCGTGGCATCAAGACGGCAATTTTGAATGTTAGTTTCACTTGCCACATGCCGGACTGCCTGGAAATGCCATATCAACCTGCCGTGCGTGGCGCAGAGATGGGAAATGAAGGAAAATATATTTATCGTCTCGGAGGAAATTCCTGTTTGAGCGGTGATTATATGGGACTGTGGAGCTTCGATCACGAGTTGCAAATCGGAGAGCGTATTGTGTTCGAAGATATGATTCATTATACGATGGTCAAGACAAATATGTTTA
>OBIM01000195.1_pt1 | contig 31321 bp, 40 predicted proteins | sample 1496191 | NCBI WGS metagenome assembly OBIM01 (sample SAMN00265067, study PRJEB22529) | human gut metagenome
AGAATGGATGTACCGTCGATTTCAGAATAGGCGTACCGTTCGAGCAGAATTTGCAAGTTCGTTCCTTCTTTTCAATCGCGTCTCTGTATCCAGATCTTCCGATTCAGTCATTTCTACACCCTGCGAAGCATAGTAGGCAAGAGTTTTGTCTTTCCAATCTTTATAGGCATCTTTTGACATGCAATACTGCTGAAAAGATTCTCTGTTATTTTCCCATTCTTCGAGAAATAGACACATATCAGCATTTTGCTCAGCTGTTTTATCTTTTCCATCAAATGTAATAGAACACTTCCAACCGTCATGGTGAGGCGGTCTTTTTGTTTCTATGGAAAAATGAAGTCCGCTGATTTTTTCCAGTTGAAACAGACATTCCATTACATCGGAAAGACAGTCAAATTTAAAATCGCCTGTCTGGTGACCGAGAAGATAAGTGGAAGTGGTATCGAGTACTCTTGCCAGCTCATTAATCATAGCGATGGACACTTCGATTTCTCCACTTTCATATTTCTGGATGGTACGGAGGGATTTTCCCAGAAGGTTTGCTAATTCTTTCTGGTTATAACCTCGTTTCTTTCGGAGCAGTTTAATTCGCTCCCCTATTGTTGAGTCTTTTATTTCGTTCATTTTTTATTCACCTCATGGATAATATAACACACAATAAAACGAATTACAAGTGCGTACTATTGAAAAAATAATTTGACAAACACGAACAAGTGACGTACTATACAAAAGCGAACTAAAAGTGCATATACATGGCGCGATAAATAATTTTATATAAGATAAGACGTATCAAAAATGCACTTATGATAGAAAATCAACAGAATTGGAGGGGATTATATGCAAATCAATGTATCTTATATTACCGCAAATGATATTATGACTATCCTTGGCGTGGGACGGAGCAAGGCATATGAAATTGTGCGGGAAATGAACGAAGAACTGGAAGAAGCCGGATACAACATTATTAAAGGGAAAGTGCCGGTACGGTATTTTCAGAAAAAGTATTATGGCTGCGAGATGAAAATGGAATGAATATCTTTCATATCGTAAAAGAGACTGTTACTGCAAGGCAGGCTGCTGAACATTACGGGATCAGTGTAAATAAAAATGGGATGATCTGTTGTCCGTTCCATAATGACAGACATCCCAGTATGAAAGTGGACAAAGGCTTCTACTGTTTTGCCTGTGGAGAAAAAGGTGATGTGATTTCTTTTGTGTCAAAATTATTTTGTCTTACACCGCTGGAAGCAGCGAAGAAGCTGGCAGAAGATTTTCAAGTTCCGATTGAGAAAGGGAGCCCTAAAAAGGGGCATGCTTTGAAAAAGACAGGGTTGTCGAAAAGAACATTGTATCAGACGGAGCAAAAATTCGAAGAGTGGGAAAAATACTGCATTCCAATTTTGTCAGAGTATCTTCATCTCCTGGAAAATTGGAAAGTATTATTCGCACCAAAATCTCAGGGAGAAGAATGGAAAGATGAATTTGTAGAAGCATGTCATCAGTTGGAAAAGGTTAATTACTATCTTGATTTGTTATTGAATGGAGAGTTACAGGATAGAATTGGATTTTTAGTAGAGAACGGAAAGGATGTGGAGAAAATTGAGAAACGAATGGAAAAATATAGACGAAAGTATGATGGAGAAACTGAAAGAAGCATTAGATCAGAGAGAGGAAATATCTAATGTGGAATCTATGGAATGGTGTGAGGATGGACAGATTGATGAGGTGACATTCTGTGAAGCTTTTTTGCAGAAGTTACCGTTGAAATGCATTAATAATGTATTTTTTGGATATGACGGTATGATACCGGATAACGAAGTGGAGAAAGAAATTTATGGCATGATAAAACCGTTTCTTACAAAAGGAATTTCCAAGAAAGTAAAACAGCTTTTGGAAGTTCTTCGACTGGAGGCATATTCAGAGGAGTTGCCGACACAGTTGGATCGGATTCATGTGAAAAATGGAACATACTTTCTGGATGGAGAATTTACAGAAGAGAAAGATTTCTGCTTGAATCGACTTCCGGTAAATTATGAAAACAGAGAATATCAGCCGGTCAGGTGGCTACAATTTTTGTCGGAATTATTAGAACAAGAAGATATCGCTACCTTTCAGGAGTATATGGGTTACTGCCTGATTCCGTCCAACAAAGCACAAAAATTGCTGATTATATTAGGAAAAGGCGGAGAAGGAAAGTCTCGTATTGGTTTGGTTATGCGTAAAATCCTTGGAGTGAATATGAATGTGAGCAGCATCCAGAAAGTAGAACATAACCGTTTCGCCAGAGCAGATCTGGAATACAAATTGTTAATGGTTGACGATGATATGAAACTGGAAGCTTTAAAAGACACTAATTATATCAAATCCATTGTAACACTGGAAGATAAGATGGACTTGGAGAAGAAATCAAAGCAGAGTGTGCAGGGAAGTTTATATGTTCGGTTTTTTTGTTTCGGAAATGGAAGCCTGAGTGCATTGCATGACCGTTCTTATGGATTTTACCGCAGACAGATCATTCTTACAGTCAAAGATATACCACCGGGAAGAGTGGATGATCCGTACCTGATTGAAAAATTACAGATGGAAGTCGATGACATTTTTCTCTGGTGCCTCGATGGGCTGAAACGGTTACTGAAGAACGATTATCGTTTTACCATCAGTGAGCGTGCAAAGAGAAATCTTCATGAAGCAATGGAGTCTGGGAATAACATTATCGCTTTTATGCAGTCGACAGGTTATATCCGGCTGGAACAAAACACATCTGCTACTTCCAGAAATCTGTATCAGGCATACTGTCGCTGGTGCGAGGATAATGCGGAGAAACCTATGAGTGCGAGAAGTTTTTCGGGATATTTGAAGGAAAATGAGAAGAAGTACAACATCCGATATTCTACGAACATTACTTCGGATAATGGGAAAAGTGCCAGAGGATTTCAGGGGATTCATACGCAGATCCGGACGGAAAACTTTCGCTGATACAGAAAAAGAGAAAGTGCCGGAGAAAGCGTATATGTGTATAACTGCAGGGAAAAAGAGGCTTTCAGGATGATGGAAATGTGTGTGGATACGCTTATACACTTATACGGACAATTTTTAAATCGTTATTGAATTAAAATGCCCGGATACGGGCAAAGAAATAGGGCGGATACGCCATAATTGGAAGCATTTTAGTGAAAAAGAATAGGAAGTTGGGTGAATTTAAGCCCTCGGCGATTGAGAGTGAAATACACCCATCGCACAAGCTAAAGCTTATACTCTGTGTCTTTCGTCCTCCCGGAGGGCCTCGCAGGGGCGTGCTTTGACCTGCCAAAGTATTCAATGGTAGGCAATTAGTGGTGGTGATTTCCGTTGGCAGTGTATTCGGAGGAAAGGAGGTACTGTGAACAGACGAAATCATAGTTTTGTTATGGAAAGCAAGCTGCATGATGTAAAAGGCCGGGTGGATTATATCAGCAGTCCAAAGCGACAGGAAAATCTGTATGCAGTCTTTTCCAATGTGGAGGACAGTTACTGGGAGCTTCTTGTAGAACAGAATCAGAGGGATTTTGCAAAAAGCAGAACAGAATCAGAGGGATTTTGCAAAAAGCAGAACAGAAAGAACTTGTATTGAAGCAAGGGAACTGATTATCATGTTACCGCCGAGTCTGATCGAGTATGATCATGAACTGTTGCTGAAGTATATGACTTCAGTTTTCTGGAGAAATATGATGTGGGGTGCTGTGCGGCATTGCATCATAATAAGAGCAAAACCAATCTGCATATTCATTTGATTTTCTCCGAGCGGGAGATTCGGCAGGAAGTGGAGCGGAAAATTGCCAGCAGAAATATGTTCTATAATGAAAAGGGAAAGCATGTGCGGACGAAAAAGGAAATCCTCGATGAGGACGGAAATCTCCGACCCGGATGTAAGATCATCAAAAAAGGGGAAGTGTATGAGACAAATTTTTTCCAGCCCAAGAAGGAAGATTTTAAGTCCAATGCATTTCTTGAAAATATGAAGCAGGTCATGACGGATGTCATCAATGAGATTGTGAAAGATGAAAATGAGAAGCTGCAGGTATTTCAGAAAGGCGGACCCTATCTTGCTACCAAAAAGATTGGGAAAAACAATCCGAAAGAAGAGAAAATCAGGGCAGATAATTATCTCCGACAGGAATGGAACCGGAATGTAGACCGGGCATTGCTTACAGGTGCATCAGAAGTAGAAGTGATGCTGGCAAAGCAATCACAGATTGATGAACCGGTGGCGGAGTCACTCCGGGAACATGGGCAGAATCCGAAGCTATTTACCGGGATCCTTCAGAAAGCAGTCGGATATTTAAGGGGATTTGTAGAATTTCTGCGGGAGACGAAATACTGCGATAGAGATTTGGAAGGGAATCCTCTGATTGATCATGATGTGCGGATAGACATTACACCGGAACCATTGCCGGCAAAATCCAAAGGGGAAAGACCTTCTTCGGAAAAACAGGAAGCCGATGTCATGCGTCTGCAACAGGCTCTCAATAAAATGAAAAAGCAGGAACAGAAGATCTATGCCATTGAGAAATCTATCGTGAAACTGGAAAAGGATCTGGCAGAAGTGAAAAAGAAATGGTTCCACAGGAAAGAACAGAAGGAACTGGAAGGGAAAATCGAGGCAAAGAAAACACAGCTTGATAAGGCAAAGGATATTCTGGATCTTCTTCCGATGCAGTATGGATATCAAAATGCATTGGGAGTTACCAAGGAAATGAAAGTTGCAAAAGCAGAATTGAAGAAAATTCAGCAGGCACAGAAAGAGTGGGATGCTTCAGAGACAAAACAGGAGAAATTGTATCTGACGATTCCGGCGAATGTACGGAATGTGGCAAAATGGGAAGCGCAGGAAAGAATCGGGCAGAAACGAAGTATTCATGACCGGTTGGAGGAGAAGAAGCAGATCGTAGAGCAGAGACCGAAGAAAAGAAGCTCAAGAGATGTGGGGGCAAGATAAGAATTCTTGAGATCGATGGGATGATTGCGTAAAAAGAGGGAAAGGCGTATAATGCAAGAATATAATGTTTTCACAGTGTAAAATAGAGGAGTGAACAAGTATGCAGAGAATACTGATTGTAGAGGATGATACAAATATCAACAATTTGCTTCGAGAAGCACTATCCAAAGCGGGATATTCTTGCGAACAGGCATTTTCCGGAACAGAGGCAAAGTTGCTTTTAAATATGCCGGAACATAACTATTCACTGGTGTTACTAGATTTAATGCTTCCAGGAATCACAGGAGAAGAGGTCCTGGCAGAGATACGAAAGAAAGGTAAACTTCCAGTTATTGTGCTGACTGCCAAAGATGGATTGGACGAAAAAGTACAGGTTTTAACCAATGGAGCTGATGATTATATAACGAAACCATTTGAAATCAGGGAAGTGCTGGCGAGAATTCGGGTACAGCTCCGTCATAAAGAAGAAAAAGAAACAGAAGAAGAGCATAATCTTTCATTTAAAAAGATGGTATTGAACAGAGATACTTTTCAGGTCAAAATTGATGGAAAAATACTTTCTAAGATAACAAAACAGGAGTTTGCGATTTTAGAATTACTGCTCAGGAATCCGAAGCAGGTTTTCAGCAAAGAGGACATCTTTGAATATGCGTGGGACGAACCCTATATGGGTGAAACAAAGACGCTGGATGTACATATAAGCAATATTCGTAAAAAAATCAAAACAGTTACATCTGAGGAATATATTGAAACAGTCTGGGGAATCGGTTATCGTCTGCATGTTTAATCTTTACTCTTTTTTTACTATTTATTTGCGTTTGGTTAGGATTATTCTTTTATGATAAATGCAGATAAGAAAAAGGAGATGAAAAAACTTGAGCGAGATGTTATTGGAAACAAGAAATTTGCCTAAGCAGTATGGACACCATAAGGCTGTAGACAGTGTTGATATGCATATTAAAAAAGGTGCTATTTATGGCTTTATCGGTCGGAATGGGGCTGGGAAGACAACTTGCCTAAAGATGATCAGTGGACTTTCAAAGCCGACTTGTGGAGAAATCGAGATGTTCGGATACAAAGGAAAGGATTTGCAAAATGTTCGATCTCGGGTAGGATGTCTGATTGAGGCACCGGGGCTTTATGGAAATATGACCGCATATGAAAATTTGAATATTAAATGTAAGTTGTTTGGAATAAAGAAGACAGGTTATATTGAGGAAATATTGAGAATAGTAGGTCTGGAGGATGTGGGAAAGAAACAAACAAAGCATTTTTCCCTTGGAATGAAGCAGAGGTTGGGAATAGGTCTTGCATTGGTTGGAGAACCAGATTTGTTAGTCCTTGACGAACCGATTAATGGCTTGGATCCACAGGGGATTGCAGAAATCCGTGATACGATTCAGAGACTTCGGAAAGAACGGAATATGACAATATGTATTTCCAGTCATATTCTGGAGGAATTATCTAAGATTGCTACAGATTATGGAATTATTCATAATGGAAGTCTCCTACAGGAAATTACAAGAGAAGAATTAATGAGGAGATGCAGTGAACGTATGGAGTTGACATTGGATCATCCGAAACTGGCGATTCCTGTGCTGGATTCTATGGGATTTACCAACTTTCAAGTAACAGATAAAGAACATATTCATATTTTTGAACGATTGAATGAAAGTGCAGTTTTGAATATGGAACTTGCAAAAGCGAGAATTCCAGTAAAAGGGATATCCATTACCAGTGAAGAACTGGAGACTTATTTTCTGAATCTGACGGGAGGTACAGACCATGCTTAATATGATAAAAATGGATTTATACCGGATGTTCCGAACAAAAAGTCTGTATGTAATCTGGATTGTACTGGCTGTGGCATTACTGATTACAACATCTTTATGTAAGACAGATCATGATTCATTAAATGAAGAGGATGCTGTGCAGCAGGAGCAGATTGCTGAACCAACTGCGGAAAATATGAATATGGGAATGATGGTGATGCTGCCTACAGAACCGGGAGAAAAGGTTACGGTATTTGACATCTTCTTTGCAAACTCACAGGGGAAATTTTATGCACTGTTTCTGGTGATTTTTGCTGTTCTGTTTTCAACAGCGGATATCAGCAGCGGCTATATTAAAAATATTGGAGGTCAGGTTGGAAATAGGGGATCTTTGATTTTTTCCAGGTCAATTGCATTGTCTGTCTTTACGGTACTGACAATGACCGGGGCATTCTTATTTCAGGCAGCGGCGAACTGTATTGTTTTCGGTGAATTGGAATGGGGAAATACAAAGGTGATTTTATCTTATTTTGTGGCGGAGCTGGCTCTTCATTATGCACTTGTGCTGATTTGTATGGCGATTGCAATTATTTTGAAAAATAATGTAATCAGCATGGTCATTGCTGTCTGTCTTACTATGAATGTAATGACCATTGTGTATGGAGTGGTCAACAGTGCTATTCAAAAAATAGGAATTCAGAATTTCCAGATTTATAAGTATACGATAACTGGAAAATTATCACTGCTTCCTATGAATCCAAGTGGAAATGAGTGCTTGGCAGCATTCGGTGTAGCAATGGTGTTCATTGTTATAATGATATCTGTTAGTAGCGTTGTTTTTCAAAAGAGGGATATTTAACGGATGTATATCGTAATTGGGATATTAGCAGGAATTATTATTTTACAATTTATTATTATGTGGAAATACCAGCGGCAGGTGAAAGACATCTGCCGCCAATTGGCGTTTTTGATGAAACATGACAGTAACATGTTGATTAATCGTGAATTTGATATGGGAGGAATAGGAACGCTTTCAGACAGGTTGAATGAACTTCTGGAACTGCGGAGAAAAGAGAAGCAGCAGTATCAAGAGAAAGAAACTCTGATTGCGGATACTTATACAAATCTTTCTCATGATATTCGAACTCCATTGACATCTCTGGATGGATATTTCCAGCTTATGGAAGAATGTGAAAATGTGGAGGATCAGAAACGTTATCTAGGCATTATCCACGAAAGAATTCATAGTCTGAATGAAATGCTGGAAGAACTTTTTACATTTACAAAGTTAAAAAACGAATCTTATAATTTGGAATTGACGCCTTGCTGTATTAACCGGATAATGAAAGAAACTGTTTTTTCATACTATGATGACTGGGGAAGAATGGAAATTCAGCCTGATATTCAGATTACGGAAGAACAGTTGTATATACATGGAAACAGGCAAGGGCTTCGCCGTGTTATCCAAAATGTAATAAAAAATGGGCTGGATCATGGAGAAAAGAAGATTAGTATTGAGTTGGAGCGTAATCAAAATCAGGCAGTGCTTAGAATTAGCAATCAGGTTACATATCCGGAACAGATTAATATAGATCATGTGTTTGAGAGATTTTACAAAGCAGATGCTGCCAGAAGTAAAACATCTACTGGATTGGGACTATCTATTGCAAGGGAGTTGGTAAGTCGGATGAATGGAGAGATTGAAGCAAAGATAGAGAAAGAAGAGTTTATTGTTGAAATGAGATTTCCGCTTGTGGCAGACGAAATGGGAAATATCCTTTTATCTGTTACTGTCGAGTAATTGTTGGCACTATTTTCATACAGATTATTCAGATTGATATGATATCTGTCACACAAACGGTGAGCCTTTGTTCAATTTGTTTTCAATATATATTCGGTCTTCAAAAATAAGATATTTCAGGTTACCTGTGATATGACTATCGCTTCTTTTAACAGCAGTAGAAGGAGCAATAGTCATATCACTTTTGTGTGCAAGAGTAAATATCAATTGTATAAAAGTAAATGCTATTCTTCTAAGAAAATGCAATTTAAAAAGTCATTTTGGGCATCAGAGAATAGGCAAAGAATTTGTGGAGGAAAATCTATAGATGTGGTAGAATAAAGAAAAACAAATCAAAAAATTGTAGATTGATGAAGGCAGGAATCTGTTTAATTGATGTAGAGTATGATCAGTTTGTATATCACTAAGAAGCACAGTTGTAAATTGGCAGAAGAGATAACGATTTAGATAAGGATAAATATTGAATTGTACAGAAAAAAATTTTGAGAATAATTGTTTGAGTGTAGCCGCGGATAAAAAATATTTCTATGCTTTGAAAAGATTATAAAGTTGATTCTAAGGTGTGTAATTCTTTGTTAATGCAGATTTAAATTGAAAAAATATCTTTTATAAAGAGGAGGTTTGAAAATATGAGCGATATAAAAAATATTTTTGTTTCGCATTATCATACGGATGCGGAAAGAATAGAAGATTTAAAGTCATTGCTTGGTACACATGGTATGACAATGAAAGATAGCTCAATCTATGAAAATAAAAATCCTAATAATGCTCATAATGAAGAATATATAAAATCCATTATTCGACCACAAATTGATTGGGCGGGGACAATGGTTGTACTGATAGGTAAGGATACGAGTAAAAGTGAGTATGTAAATTGGGAAATAGAACATGCTGCAAGAAAAGGGAAACGTATAGTGGGTGTTTATTTACCAGGAGAAAGTGATAGTGAACTTCCAGAAGCATTGAATAAATATGGGGATTCACTTCAAAAATGGAACGGAGAAAGTATTATTTCGGGGATTAATGGAGATAACACATGGAACGGACCTAGCAGGAATTGGGGGACAACAAGGGTAACTTGTTAGAATGGTGGTATGAGTAGATATATTTATATTCATATGTAATTACAAGAGATTATGGCTTTGCTCCGAATCCTTTCTGGAATATTTGCTCATTGGCAACATGTAAACCACAAATTCGGGAACGAGCCTTAATGGGAGACTGGGTTGCAGGATTTGGAGGAGCAAACACGGCAATATCACATAAAATGGTTTTTTTAATGAGAGTCGATGAAATATGTACATTTGATGAGTATTGGGAAGATCCGAGATTTTTGGTGAAGAGACCACGCTTTGATGGAAATTATCAACAGTGTTATGGTGATAATATCTATCACCATATCGGAAATGAATGGATGCAAGAAAATTCGCATCATAGTTATGTAGATGGAATAAATCAAAATAATCTATTACATGATACAAGAATAGACAGAGTATTATTATCATTTTACTATTGGTATTTTGGGGAGAATGCCATAGAACTTCCGGAAGAATTTGCTGAAGCAATTGCTGCTGGAAGACCATATAAAAAATTGCCAGATAATATATGTGCCAATATTGTTGATTGGGTTGGATGCCATTACGAAATGGGACAGCAAGGCTTGCCATATAAATGGAACAAATCGGGTCAATTTGTTAGATTTGAAGGTGAAAGAAAATGATAATAAATACAAAAAGAGATGGATTAAAAAAGACAAAAGTATATGATACATACTGGCAGTTTGCATGCGAACGTCAAAATATTTTTATGCGTAAGTTGATGGGGAGTAAATGTAATCTTACGAATGATATGATTTTGAGAGAATATAAATTTACAAATGCTTATAGAGCAAGCGATAGGGTAAGTCAATATTTGATAAGAAATGTCATTTATCAAAGTGGGTATACGGAGGAAGATACCATATTTCGCATTTTACTTTTTAAAACATTTAACAACATAGAAACATGGGAAAAATTAGAGCATAATTTTGGAATCCTTAATTACAGAAATTTTGATATCGAGCAATATGAGAAAGTATTAAATGATTATTATGATAAGGGAGAAAAATTATATTCGGGTGCATACATAATGGCGTCTGGGAAGACGACCTTTGGGCAAGAACGTAAGTTTATGAATCATTTAATGCTAATAGATTATATGATGAAAGATCATATAACAAAAAAGGTTATTCAATGTCGAAAGCTAGAAGAACTTTATAATACGTTATTGTCATATCCAACTATAGGTACTTTTTTGGCATATCAATATGCTATTGATATTAACTATTCGGAATTGGTGAATTTTAATGAAATGGAATTTGTAATTGCAGGTCCTGGAGCGAAAGCCGGAATACGAAAATGTTTTAGCAATTCGGAAGAATATTCACAAGAGTATATTATTAGATATATGTGCGAACATCAAAAGGAAGAATTTAGACGATTAGGATTAAATTTTGTGACTCTTTGGGGGCGAGAACTTCAGCTTATTGACTGTCAAAATATTTTTTGTGAAACAGATAAATATTCTCGTGTTAAGTATCCAGATATTTTAGACTGTAGCGGACGAACGAGAATTAAGCAGAAATATAGGATGAAAGAAGATAAAATAGAATACTTTTATCCGCCTAAATGGGGGATAAATGATAAAATAGGGAAAATTTATGGGAATAAATGAGTGTGCTTTTGGCAGAACTGCAGATGAAGTATATTGTGATATATATCAAAAACTTGAGAAGTTTGGACAAGTTGCTTTTGGGCGGAATGGACAAACTAAAGAATTAACACATGTATGTATGTCTATAGCTGATCCAACGCAACGTTGGGTAGAGAGGCGGAAACCGGCGGTAAGTCCTGCTTTTGCTATTGCTGAATTAGTTATGATTATGAATGGCAGTGATGAAGCAATCCTGTTAAATGCATGGAATCCTGCACTTCCGAAATATCAGGGAAAATATGACCGGTATCCAGGAGCATATGGGAAACGACTGAGGTATTCTTTTGGGTTTGATCAGATAAACAGAGCTTATGATGCCTTGAAAAATAATCCAGAATCAAGGCAAGTGGTAATGGAGATTTGGAAACCAGACATAGATCTTCCACAAAGTAAGGGTAGACCAAATAATGATGATATACCATGCAATATTTGCTCATTGCTAAAAATTAGAGATGGAAAATTGTTATGGACTCAGATTATGCGTAGTAATGATATAGTATTTGGCTTACCATATAATTTTTTGCAATTTACATTTTTACAAGAAATCATTGCTGGATGGTTAAATGTTGGAGTTGGCGAGTATATGCATATTAGTGATAGTTTGCATATGTATGTTAACAATAAATGTTGCATTGATCTTGGGAAAAATGTCCATTTGAATACAGAACATCTGAAATTAGAAAAGAAAGAATCAGAAAATATATTTGGAGAACTATTGATTCGCATGAAGGAACTTTCTCAAAATGAATGTACAAGTGGTTATATTAAAAGTATTGTTAGAAGTAAATACTTGCCAGAAGCATACCAAAATATGCTAATACTTCTGTGTGAATATATTGCGTATCGCCACAATATGGATGACGAGGTAATTCACTGTTGTGAGCAAAATATCTCTAATACTTTATATCGAGATTTGATGAAAGAATGGATGAATAAAGAAGAAAGAAATAGACAGTGAAGTATTTTGAATCATTTCGAAAATTATAGGGAGGTGAAGATAAGTGAATATAATCGATATAGAACTAGATGGTTGGAGTACAATTGTGTTCAAATTTAATTGGCTGGCCGTTGTGTTTACACTGGTTTTAGTATTGGGAATTTCATTTTTGATGAAGCAATGTTTTAACTATGTTAGTAAAAAATCAGTTACAATAGATGAAGTCAATTTGGGAATAGGAAATAGTAGCGTAAAGTTTTCATATAGTAAGAAAGATCAGGAAATAGCTTATAAAATATGGGTGGAATTAAGTACGAGAAAAATCGGATTGCGTTTTGATAAAGAGAATGATGTAATCAAAGAAGTATATGATTCGTGGTATAAGTTCTTTGAAACAGCAAGAGAATTATTAAAAGATATTCCTGGAAATCGGATTCCGTATTCTGGTGATTTGATTGAACTTACTGAAAAAGTTTTGAATATAGGGCTTCGTCCGCATTTGACAAAATGGCAAGCTAAATATCGAAGGTGGTATGAGGAAGAATTGAAAAGAGATAGCGGAACACCTCAGGATATCCAGAAGAAATATCCTGAATATGATGCACTTGTAGAGGATTTAATAGAAACTAATGAAAAAATGATTGAATATAAAAAATTGATGAAGAGAATAGCCTTTGGTAGTGAATGTAATGATGAGCATTAATACATTATAAGAAAATGGTATGCTGGGGTAACTAAACATGTTTTTATCAATGATATACAAGATATTGAGGAAGGGGGTATATATAAAATTGCTTGAAGGTAAAGGTGATTTCGATTTTGGTTGTAAGAATTTAGCACTATTATAAAGAGAAAGAATAGATTCTTTTTTATAGATTGTGTGTAATGAAATAAGCAGAAGCTTGAATCGAAAATGGAGAAATATTACTATGGAGAAATCATACATTAAATCGTTATAGTCCATTTGAAGATAGTGTCGCTTATTGTGTGATAGAAGGACATAGTTCAGATATTTGTGATAGCGTAATTATAAATTATCAGTATTCTAAATTGGGTTCAGTGGTAAATTAATTCCAGCTTTCTGAAAATGATTATTTAAGAATAAAAATGTGCTTGATATAGAGAGTGAATAATAGTGAATTTTTTATGAAGGAGGAAGGTATGGAACCATTATCTGTCGTATTGGTATGGAATGAAACTGATCAGACAAGTGTTGAAAAATATATACAATATACTACAAAAATGTTATCTCGCGATATAAATAGACCATTTTCACGCACAATTAATCTGCCTATTTTTTATTATTCAAATTCTGAAGGAAATGAAGTTCCTATGTTGCCTAAGTTAAAATCAGAGAAAATTTTGATATATGTCTTTATTGGTATTAATAGTGCTTCGTCTGATAAATGGGGAGATTATGTTGAATCCCTATATGATATTGAGAACGCAAAAATTGTCCCGATTGCATTAGATAAATATGCTTATAAAGTGAGTGATAAAGTTCAAAATTATAATTTTATTAGGGAATATGAATTAACTGTTTGTAAGGAACAACAATTGTTTATTTCGATGGCGCATGAAATATATCGTTATGGATTTAATGAAAAAAAGGAAATTATTAGCACGACTAGTGCGTTGAAAATTTTCTTGAGTCATGCAAAAGAAGGGAAAAATGGGCTAAATATAGCAAAGCAATTGAAAGAATTGATAGACGATTCGGCTATGAGTCGTTTTTTTGATTCGAATGATATTGCGCCAGGTTATAGATTTGATGACGAGATAATTAATAATATAAAAGAATCATCGGTTATAATAATTAATTCAGATATTTATTCTTCAAGATATTGGTGCCAGCGAGAAATTCAAGCTGCAAAAGAATTTGAAAGACCAATAATAGAAATTGATTTGATCGATAAAGCAATGGATAGGAAGTTTCCGTTTGCGGGTAATGTACCAGTTGTAAGAGTGGATATTATTGATGACAAGGTTGAAGAGGGTGATTTATATAGAATTCTTGAAAATATTATGATAGAAACTATTAGATTTAATTATGTAGATAAAAAATTGGAATTATTGAAACTAGAAATACCTGGAAGAGTAAAAAAAATGTGTAGACCACCTGAAATGATAGACATGCCTAAGCTTATAAAGAAAGGTGAAGATATAGAATTAAAATATGATAAAATCATTTATCCGGATCCACCTATTTATTCTGAAGAAATAGAATTTTTAAAAAAATTGGGCATAGAAATATACACACCTATAGAATATGGAAAGGACAAGTTGTTTGGCAAAAAGGTAGGAATTTCAATATCAGACCCAGAAATAAATGAATTAAAAAGTAGTGGACAAAATAAAGTACATTTATCAAAATTGTCACAATATGTGGCAAATTATGTACTTGGTAGAGGAGCAACGCTTATATATGGTGGCGATTTGCGAAAGAATGGGTATACAGAGCAATTGTTGCAGGAAGCGCAGGTATTGAAAGACAGATTGAAAACTCGGGATATTTATTTGAAAAATTATCTTGCGTGGCCTATTTATTTAGCTGATACATTAGAGGTAAAGAAATGGAAAGCACAGTATCGAGGATTGTTGGAAATGAAAGAGATTCCAATTGATGAAACAGTGTCTGACCTTGTTCAAACAGACAAACAGTTTTTGGCTCCTGATACAGTAGATAATTGGTATGTATGGAGTAAATCTTTGTCGAAAATGCGTTATGAAATGATTAAGAATTGTGATGCACGTATATGCGCTGGTGGGAGAAAAGTTGGATATAAGGGAAAAATGCCTGGTGTGTTAGAAGAAATTCTAATTGCATCTGAGTTAGGATGTCCGTTATATTTGCTTGGTGGTTTTGGAGGTGTTGTGCGTGATGTATGTGAACTATTACAAGATAACAAATGTTCCGATTCATTAACAGAGCAGTGGCAATCTTCATGTAATAAAGGATATAGAGAATTATTGCAAAGGTATAAAGAACAAGGCGAGGAAGTTGATTATTTGGAACTACAAAATAAATTGAGATGTATTAATTTCAATAATGGCTTAACACAAGAAGAAAATGAGATATTATTTAATACAGTATATGTGGATGAGGCTATACAATTGATTTTAAAAGGATTACAATCAATATAGAATATTATTTATAGAAAGCGGGTATAAATTATGACACACAAAGTATTTGTTAGTTATCATCATTCAAATGATCAAAAAAAAGCTGAGTATTTAAGAACAATATATGGAGATAATAATACACTTCTGGATCGTTCGTTAGATGAGTCGTATGAAAACATGACAGACGATGAAATATTGGCAGCAATTAGGCAGGAGCATTTAAAAGATTCAACAGTTACCATAGTGTTAATTGGGAGCGAAACCGCGAATAGAAAGTGGATAGATTGGGAAATTTATTCTTCATTGCGTCCGTATGGCTCTCGAAGTCGGAACGGATTGTTGGGAATATATTTACCAACTGCTGGTGAAACACCAGCAAGATTGCAGGATAATATCGATTCCGGATATGCAGTAACAATGGAATGGAAAAATATATCATGGCAGTTGGAGAGCAAAATTGATGAAGCATTCAATAATAGAGGAAAAAGTGATTTAGTGCGAAATTCGAGGAAAAGGAGAGAGAGAAACAGTTAAATATTTATGACAAAATATTGAGTATAATGTATATGGTAAACCAGAAAGCCACCAGATAGAACTCATGATGAGTAAAAAAATTCGGTGGCAAAGTACAAGTTTATAAGAGGTGAATAAAAAAATCGTGGCTACATTTTGTCTACAATAATATTACGAACGAAGTGGATTGTGCGGATAAATCATCATAAAACACACAAAAACCGCACTCATATTACACTTTGATCGCAATCGTACGATTGTAAAAGACGAGTTTGATTATCCCACCTTTCACCTTTCCATGGATTGCTTCTGGGCAGAGGTCACAGCCGGTCACCTGGAACTGAAAGAAGCGGAAGCTGCAAAATGGCTCACGAAGGATCAACTGAACAGCGTTGCCTGGTTACCGGCAGATGTCACTTTGATAGAGAAAATTCGAAGGAACATGGAGAACTGATTTCTAATATTATTTTCAGAGGAATTGCTATGATATACACAGTAAAACGAATTGATGAAGACCTGGACTTCGGTTGTGAAGAGCGACCGAAAGGCATGCCAGTCATGGCAATAGTGACGCTTACGAATTCTTCAGGAGAAGAAATAAGGATAAAAGCAGAGGATGCTATGCTCTATGAATGTAACATCAATGAAGGGGACAAGGTTTGCTTTGATGTGAATAATAAGTTGGAAAAAGTGGCACTTCCGAATTGATGGGAGTGCCGTTAAATGTTATTGATTATCGTTGTTTTTGGAAAGCTGTTTCTGCAATGCAGAAAGCTGAATATTAGGTTAATTCCGCAATCATTGAATAGAGGAAAAGCTGTTCCAGGCGGTGTATGTGGATTCTGGGGAGCTTGTGGTGCTGGTATTAGTGCAGGAATGTTTATATCAATAATCTCAGGAGCAACCCCGCTTAAAAATGAACCTTGGGGGCTTGCTAATAAAATGACTTCTAAGGCACTTGACGCAATCGGGAGCATTGGTGGACCAAGATGTTGTAAAAGAGATTCCTATATAGCCATAATTTCAGCGATAGATTATGTAGCGGAAAATTTCAATATACAAATGGAAAAGTCAGTTATAAAGTGTATCCATTCTGATAAGAACAACCAATGTATTAAGGAGAGGTGCCCATTTCATGAATAAGAAAAAAATCGCATTTATCTGTGTTCATAATTCATGTCGTAGTCAGATAGCAGAGGCATTGGGAAAACATCTGGCATCAGATATATTTGAAAGTTATTCGGCAGGAACAGAGACAAAGCTTCAGATTAATCAGGATGCCGTTCGTGTCATGAAAGAGATTTATGGAATAGACATGGAAGCAAATGGTCAGTATAGTAAGCTGATTACTGATATCCCAGATGTTGATATCGCAATATCAATGGGCTGTAATGTGGGATGTCCTTTTATTGGAAGAGCATTTGATGATAACTGGGGACTTGATGATCCAACGGGGAAATCAGATGATGATTTTAAGGCTGTAATACAGCGGATTGAGGAGAATATCTTTGAGTTAAAGAAAAGGTTCAGCGAGAACAAATAGAATACCTGCAGAACAAAATGGCAGCTTATCAGCTTTATGACACAGGATTTACTGTGACAAAGGAAGATAAGCTGCTTTCCTTATCTATCTGCAAGTATTCCAGTAGGATTCCTGTTTTGAGACGAATGTCCGGAAGGTGGGTAACTACTTCCTGTCCTTGCTATTCTCTATCTTTAGCTGTTGAATACAAAAATGATTTAGGAAGTTTAGCCTTTTGGTTGTCGGGATTTTTGCACAGCCATTTGGTGTAAACTGATAATATTAGAAAAAGAAATCAAGGGGGAACTGGCAGATGAAAGGTTATAACACAAGCAACGGATACATGGGATACGTAGAAGGCAAATACATTTTATTTGCCAGTGAACAGGAATATTTCGAGTTTATGCACTACAGGGGTTATATCTATGTTATACTTGAGTTGGTATTAAAGGATTTAGTGAGGACTTGATTGATGCTGTAAAATTAATCTTGAGCCGATGAGAAAGATTTCCGGTCAGGATAAATAAGAATTAGAAATTAAATACAGGAGAAAATAAATGGTAAAGCAAATTGTAAGAGACATTTTCTTTTTAGGCCAGCCATCCAAGCCAGCCACAAAAGCAGATATCCAGATTGGGAAGGATCTGCAGGACACACTGCAGGCGAACCGGGAACGGTGCGTTGGTATGGCTGCAAATATGATTGGTGTAAGGAAGAATATTATCATTGTGAATATGGGATTTATAGATGTTGTTATGTTTAACCCGGTGATTGTTTCAAAGCATGACATGTATGAGACGGAAGAAGGCTGTCTGTCTCTGGATGGTGTTCGTAAGACGACCAGATATCAGGAAATTGAAGTAGAATATTATGACTTCAACTGGAAAAAACAGCGGCAGAAGCTGTCTGGATGGACGGCACAGATCTGTCAACATGAAATTGATCATTTGTCTGGGAAGATCATATAATCGAATGCGGATTGCGAGGTGGCCGGTATGTTAAAGAATGTACTGATTGTGGTGGATGATATAGAAAAATCCATAGAGTTTTATAGGGACTTATTTGGACTGCAAGTGATTCTTAAGAATGAAGGTAATGTGATCTTATCGGAGGGACTTGTTTTGCAGGATGCCGACATATGGGGGAAAACATTGAATGAAACTTCTACGCCGTTCAATAACATGATGGAATTGTATTTCGAGGATTTTGATATAGATGGATTGCTTGCGAAATATGAATCTGGTAAGTATTTCGTCCGATATGCCACAGAATTGACAGAACTTGCAGGTGGCCAGAAACTTGTAAGGCTGTATGATCCCAGTGATAATCTCATTGAGGTTCGTACTCCATTCAAATGTAATTAAAGTAGGAGAAAATATGCAGATTTTTGTTGATGCAGATGCCTGTCCGGTAGTTGGTATTGTTGAAAAAGTTGCAAAAGAGCATAGTGTTCCGGTAACGTTGTTATGTGATACAAATCATGTGTTGTCTTCTGATTACAGTGAGGTGATTGTAGTTGGAGCCGGTGCAGATGCAGTAGATTATAAACTGATCAGTATTTGTCATAAAGGCGATATTGTTGTGTCACAAGATTATGGAGTGGCGGCAATGGCACTTGGAAAAAATGCGTATGCGATTCATCAATCAGGGAAATGGTATACCAATGAGAATATTGACCAGATGCTTATGGAACGGCATTTGAATAAGAAGGCACGAAGGGCATCCGGAAAGAATCATTTAAAAGGACCAAGAAAACGAACATCGGAGGATGATGAGCTTTTCAGAGAATCCTTCGAGAAAATGATACATATGGCAATGGATAAAGAGAATTGATTTGAACGTACAGATTTTGGGGACAAAGAAGTGCAATGATGCAAAGAAAGCAGAACGTTTCTTTAAGGAACGTGGGATCAAGTTTCAGTTTATTGATATGAAAGAAAAGGGCATGAGTAAGGGCGAATTTAATTCAGTTGCCCAGGCAAACGGTGGACTGGAAAATATGATTAACTGGGAGGGCAAGGATGAGGATCTGCTTGCGCTCATTGAGTACATTGCAGAGGAAGATAAACTTGAGAAGGTACTGGAAAATCCGCAGGTGATTAAGACACCGGTTGTCCGTAATGGAAAACAATCCCCTCTTGGATATCAGCCGGATATCTGGAAGGCGTGGAAGTAAGAAATCGGAGGAGATGCAGAATTTCCGTCTGGATTGTATCACAGAGCAACCGAAGATCCGGTCAAAGTGTAGCTGTATTGCCAGGTATCGGTCATGAAATATTTCGGCACAGACTTTGAATGTAAGCCGGTTGATGCGGAGCGTTTTAAAGCAACGGTCAGCGTATACACCAGTACTACCTTTTATCGATGGGTATTCGGATTCAACGGAAAAATAAAAATCGTTGAACCGCAGAAAGTAACAACTATATATAAAGAATTGCTACAAAAGGCACTAGATGAATCTTAAATAATCATTGGAGGATTGTATATGGCAAGAAATCTTACAACTTCACAGGTTGATAGACAAAACATTCTAAATAATGAAAATGCAGTGGCAGAAATTCAAAATCAAACAGGTCTTCAAGGAATAATATTTGAAGGACGTCTACGTTTCACTAAAGCAATGGTAGCCTCTTTTTTCGAGGTGGAAGTTCGGACTATTGAACGCTATGTTAGTGAAAATCTTGAGGAAATCTCTGCGAATGGATACGAAATCATTAAAGGAAAAAGATTAAAAGATTTTTTGAATTGTGTTCTGAATCAAGATGTTCCCGACATTAATGTCGGGAACATCAGCAATCGAACTCCTCAAATTGCATTATTTGATTTTAAGGCTTTTTTGAATATTTCGATGCTCTTGGTCGAGAGTGAAAATGCAAAAATTCTCCGGCAGATCATGTTGGATATTGTTATTGATTTCATTAATCAAAGGACAGGTGGTTCGACAAAATATATCAATCAACGTGACAGGGATTTTATCAGTGCATTTTTACAGGAAGAAAACTATAGACGCGAATTCACTGATGCTCTTAGAGACTATGTTTCCATGGGAAATAGCAAATATGCAATTTATACGGATAAAATTTACCAAAGCATTTTTCGGGAAAAAGCCCAAGAATATAAGCAAGTTTTACATTTGTCTAAAAGAGATAGCGTCAGAGATACGATGTATTCTGAGGTTTTAGATCTAATTGCGTCTTACGAATGTGGGTTAGCGGCAATGATTAAAGATCAGTCTACACAGTTGGGAAGAAAACTAAACAATTGGGAATTGTCAGATTTGTTTTCAGCTTTTGAGTCATTACCTTTATGGAAGCCCCTGATTCTTAGAGCACGTACCAAAATGGCCAGTAGAGACATGGCTTTACGCGATGCATTTCATATGCAATTGGAAAAGTATATTAAGCCTCTGGAAGCAGAAGAATATGAGAAATTCTTAGGAGTCGCTGGCGATGAACTTGAATTGCTTATGCACGAGAATCAAGATGTACTGAAAAGATTGAAGGAGCGGAATTGATGGCTGAGATACACTATATTTCAATAGATGAGGCACGGGATATTCATCTTGCAACAATTCGGAATAGTGGCGGCGGCGATTGTGGCGAGCTCGATATAGGGAAACTTGAAAGCGTATTATGTCATATTCAAAACGATGATTATTATCCCACTTTTTTAGATAAGCTTTTGCATTTGTTTTACTGTTCTTGTAAATTTCATTGCTTTTGCGACGGTAATAAACGAATAGCTATTACTTTAACAGCAATGTTTCTACTAAAAAACGGTTATATGGCAGTTGCTAATACATACTTTCGAGAAATGGAGAATATCAGTTATCACGTAGCAGCTGGACATATTGATGAAGAGTTGCTTCGGAGAATTCTTGCTGCAATACTGACCTGTACATATGATTCTGATGAAGAACTAAAATTGGATATTTTTAATGCAATATCTGCAGAAGATGTTTTTTATTGAATGGAATCAAAAACTATTGATCAAAATTCTGCGCACCACGGTTCCATTAAGTAGAAGTCCCTTGATTCTCGAATCAAGGAACCCCTGGAAAATATGATTAACAGGGAGGGCAAGGATGAGGATCTGCTTGCGCTCATTAAGTACATTGCAGAGGAAGATAAACTTGAGAACTTCTGCAGGCGTTTGGCGGAGGTGGACATGCTGCGGCAGCAGGCGTGCGCAAGCGTACAAATGACGTAGAAAAATTCAGGCAGGAAATACTTGAGCGAATTATTACGATGAAAAAGATTTTTGGTCAAGATAAATAAGAATCGTGAGGTGCAGAATGACGGAAAAGGAAAGAACCTATATTGCAATTGATCTTAAGTCATTCTATGCATCTGTAGAATGTAAAGAACGAAATCGGGATCCTTTGACGACTAATCTTGTGGTTGCGGATAAAAGCAGAACAGAAAAAACGATCTGTCTTGCGGTATCTCCAGCATTAAAGTGTTATGGGATACCCGGAAGGGCTCGTTTATTTGAGGTTGTTCAAAAAGTAAAAGAAGCCAATAGTGCCCGCAGGTGGAAAGCACCGAACAGAATATTTATTGGTTCTTCTGATGACAGTACAGAATTAAATATCAATCCTGCACTGGAGATTGATTATATTGTTGCACCTCCCCGGATGGCTCTCTATCTGGAATACAGCACCAGAATTTACAGCATTTATCTGAAATATATTGCACCGGAAGATATTTTTCCGTATTCGATTGACGAAGTATTTATGGATGTAACGAATTATCTGCATACTTATAATATGACACCAAGAGAACTGGCGATGACCATGATACAGGATGTGCTGAAAACGACAGGTATAACGGCAACTGCTGGAATCGGAACAAATATGTATCTGTGTAAGATTGCGATGGATATCGTGGCGAAGCATATTAAAGCAGATAAAGATGGTGTACGAATTGCAGAACTGGATGAAATGTCATACCGAAGGAAACTCTGGAGCCACAGACCTCTTACTGATTTCTGGAGAGTCGGAAAGGGATATGCAAAGAAGTTGGAAGAATATGGCCTCTATACGATGGGTGATATTGCCAGATGTTCCATCGGAAAAGAGAATGAATTATATAACGAAGATCTGCTATATAAACTGTTTGGCGTTAATGCAGAGCTGCTGATCGATCATGCTTGGGGATATGAGCCCTGTACCATGAAAATGGTCAAGGCTTACAAACCGGAAACGAACAGTGTTTGTTCCGGACAGGTACTTCATTGTCCTTATGATTTTGAAAAAGCAAAATTAGTCGTCAAAGAGATGACGGACCAGATGGTTTTGGATTTGGTGGATAAGAAGCTTGTGACGGATCAGATTGTATTGACAGTTGGTTATGATATTGAGAATTTGAATAATACCGACAGGAAAAAGAAATATCATGGTGAGGTTACGATCGACCGTTATGGAAGAAGAATTCCGAAACACGCACATGGAACGACCAATCTGAAACGGCAGACTTCCTCAACAAAAATGATAACGGATGCAGTAATAGAACTATATGACAGGATTATTGACAGAAACCTGCTTATCAGAAGAATTAATATCACAGCGAACAGACTTGTGGATGAAAATTCTGTAAAGAAAGAAGAAGTGTATGAGCAACTGGATCTTTTTACGGATTATGAGGCGCAAAGGAAAAAGCAGGAAGAGGAAGAAGCTGCGCTGGATCGTGAGAAACGTATGCAGGAGGCAATGCTCAGTATCAAGAAGAAATTTGGAAAAAACGCTGTACTGAAGGGAATGAATCTTCAGGAAGGTGCAACCGCCAAGGACAGAAATGAACAAATTGGCGGACATAAGGCGTAAAGGAGTTGGAAGAGGATGAAAAATAATTCTTATGACGATATCATCAATTTACCGCATCCGGTCTCTAAGAATCATCCGCAAATGCCACTTCGGGATCGGGCAGCACAATTTGCTCCTTTTGCGGCCCTGACCGGACATGATGCTGCGATAAAAGAAACAGCAAGATTAACCGATGAACGATTGGAACTGAGTGAGGAAGTGATTGCTCAACTGAACGAAAAAATCAATATAATCAGAAATAATATCGGTATAGAACAGAATGTATCGATAACTTATTTTGTTCCCGATGCAAAAAAAGCCGGCGGATCCTATGTTACGTATTCTGGTATTGTAAAAAAGGTAGATGAATATGAGCATACCATGATCATGACAGATCAAACGGTCATTCCAATCGAACAGATAAGTGATATTAAATGTGAAGAGTGGTAAATGCGAAAAATGTTTCACTGGGAAAAGTGAAAACAGAAAATGGAGGTGATACGCTATGGCTTCTTTTGATCAGAAGCTCCGTACGTTATATCTGATGGAAATCATGCTTGAACGTACCGATGATGAACATATGTTAAATGCATCGGAATTATGTACGATTCTGGATCCGGGATGAGGATTGCCGGACCGGAAGATGTAAAGCAACAGTATAAAGTATATCTGCAAAGTGTACTTCGAAACTATTAGTTCTGGCAGCAGGAAAAAAATTATTCTGAAAGGTCAGAAAAAAGCTTTTCTATTATCGTATTACATGGTATACTGAATACCGAAATGAATGATATGCAAAATAGGATTTTATGCGTCAAGTGTTCGGTGAATGGGGAGTTGTCACTGAAACGAAAAGTGCGTCTTACGGTATATTATCCGCACCCGTTGCAAACAATATAAGAGGATATCTCATATTGTGTTAGGGAATGTTTTCGACATACATTCTATCACAATTGGAGATATTCTTTTTAATTTGGTCAAAAGGATAATCTCCATTTCAAAAATACAAAGGAGGTTATTTTTTAATGGTTGACAAAGTGAAAATTGAGCAGGCAGTCCGTCTGCTTCTGGAAGGTATCGGTGAAGATATCACACGGGAAGGTCTGATTGATACTCCTGACAGGATTGCCCGCATGTGTGAAGAAATTTACGGAGGTCTTGGTCATGAAGCGGATCAGCATCTGTTAAAGCAGTTTCCTGTAGAAAATAATGAAATCGTGCTGGAAAAAGACATCACCTTTTACTCCATGTGTGAGCATCATCTGATGCCTTTTTATGGAAAAGCTCATCTTGCATACATCCCCAACGGCAAAGTTACCGGTTTGAGCAAACTGGCACGTACAGTAGAGGTTTATTCCAGAAGACCACAGATCCAGGAACGGCTTACTGTTCAGATTGCAGATGCTTTGGAGCGCACTCTGGATCCAAAAGGAATTATGGTAATGCTGGAAGCGGAACATACCTGTATGACCATGCGCGGAATAAAAAAACCAGGAAGCAAAACAATCACTACTGTAACCCGTGGTGCGTTTACAGAAGATAAGGAACTGCAGAAAATGTTCCTTTCTATGGTAAAAGGATGAATAACAATTTTTCAGATATGGATCGTGTCAATCAGATCTGGAGGCACCCGGTTTATCAGGAACATTATAAAAAAATACAGGAACTTGAAAGTGAACGGATCTTCTGCCGTCATACCCCTGAACATTTTCTGGATGTTGCACGGCTGATGTACATTTATGCACTGGAGGAACATCTGGAGCTGCCCAAAGAGCTTATCTATGCAGCAGCACTTCTTCATGATATCGGACGTGCACAGCAATATCAGTACAACATTCCCCATGATATTGCAGGAGTAGAAATCGCACGGGAAATTCTGACAGATCTGCACTTTACAGAACAGGAAAAAGAACTGATTCTGTCTTCCATTGGACATCACCGAAAAGGAGATTCCTGCAGTACGCTGGCAGCACTTCTTTATAAAGCGGATAAGCAGTCCAGAAATTGTTTTTTATGTTCCGCTGCTTCTGAATGCTATTGGTCTGATGATAAAAAAAATATGAAAATTGAATACTGATCTTCTTCATAAGCATAAAAGAAAGGATGGGCTCTGCTCATGAAAATTGGAAACCGTTTTTTTGATACTAAGAATCATACTTACATAATGGGAATTTTGAATGTTACCCCTGATTCCTTTTCTGACGGCGGCAAATGGAATCATATGGATGAAGCTTTGAAACATACAGAGGCAATGATTGCTGATGGTGCAGATATTATTGATATCGGAGGCGAATCTACACGTCCCGGTCATACTCCTGTCAGTGCTGATGAGGAAGCACAGAGAGTTCTTCCTGTTATTGAAGCGGTCAAAAAACATTTTGACATTCCTGTTTCTGTAGATACTTTTAAGAGCAGTGTTGCTGAAAGCTCTATCCAGGCAGGAGCTGACCTGGTTAACGATATCTGGGGATTAAAATATGATCCGAAAATGGCAGCTGTAATCGCAAAATATGATGTGGCCTGTTGTCTGATGCACAACAAATCTAATACAGAATATCAAAACTTTCTCATTGATATGCTCGCCGAAACACAGGAATGTGTCAATCTTGCAAGACAGGCTGGCATTAAAGATGAAAAAATCATGCTTGACCCGGGAATTGGTTTTGGAAAAACATTTGAAATGAATCTGGAAGCAATGAATCACCTGGAGCTTTTTCAGAATCTGGGATTTCCGGTTCTCCTTGGTACATCACGCAAATCCATGATTGGACTGGCGTTGGATCTTCCTGTAGATCAGCGCATGGAGGGGACTTTGGCTACCAGTGTAATTGGCGTAATGAAGGGATGCTCTTTTGTTCGTGTCCACGATGTTAAAGAAAACAAGCGTGTGATCCAGATGACAGAAGCAATCCTGGGACGCAGATAAATTACTGGCACAAAACAGATGGTAAATATAAATAACATACAGAAAGGATTTACTGTTATGGATGAGACCAGATTAGATAAAATAGAAATTAAAGAGTTGGAAGTTTTTGCAAACCATGGTGTATATCCCGAAGAAAATGTTCTGGGACAGAAGTTTGTTATTTCTGCTACACTTTTTACCAGAACACGTCTGGCGGGATTAACCGATGAGTTGTCTGCTTCCATAAACTATGGCGAAGTCAGCCATATGATCACTGATTTCACCAGAAAACATACTTATAAACTTCTGGAATCTCTTGCAGAGAATCTTGCAGAAATGCTTCTTTGCTCTCTTTCCGGACTTGAAAAAATCACTCTGAAGATTGAAAAGCCCTGGGCACCGGTTGGTCTTCCTTTGAAAACTGTATCTGTGGAAATTACACGGAAATGGCATACTGCTTACATTGCTTTTGGCTCTAATATGGGTGATAAAAAGATGTATATAGATAATGGGATCCGTGGTCTGGCAGAGACAAAAGGATGCCGTATAGAGGCAATTTCCGATTATCTTATTACAGAACCTTACGGAGTTACTGATCAGGATGAATTTTTAAATGGAGTTCTGAAAATGCGGACACTTCTTACTCCTGGAGAATTGCTTGTGCGACTGCATCAGTTAGAACAGGAGGCAAACAGGGAACGTATAATTCACTGGGGACCAAGGACACTGGATCTGGATATCCTGTTTTATGATCAGGAAATTATTGATATGCCAGATCTTCATATTCCTCATATTGATCTGCACAACCGCGATTTCGTTCTTGTACCAATGAATCAGATTGCTCCGTATCTGCGACATCCTGTGTTAAATCAGACCATTTCGCAGCTTCTGGACAGCCTTCTGAACAAATCTGAAAATACTGCAAAATAAAGCGAACAGTAACCAGTAACGATATTTTTTTGAATGTTCCATTGATATTTACTTTGCCATTTTTTACAAACAGTGCTATGATATATTCAATGGAAATTCTATAAAAGAGAAAACACCTACAGGAGGGCAAAAAATTATGAGAATCAGACGCGAAGAACACATGGCAGGTGGAAATGGTCACGTAATCATCAAAGAAATCCTTGATGCAGAACAGTTGAACGGTAAATGTGGACTGTATGCACAGGTAACCCTGGAGCCGGGATGTTCACTGGGATATCATGAACATCATGGAGAAAGTGAAACCTACTATATTTTACAGGGACAGGGCGAATACAATGACAACGGTACCTATCGCCCGGTAAAAGCAGGAGATATTACATTCACACCGGACAATCATGGACATGCACTTGCAAATACAGGAAATACAGATCTGGTTTTTATGGCTCTGATCATTAAAGACTGATATAAAAGCAGCAGCACATATTTCTTATGGAAATAATGACTGCTGTTTTTATTACCAGGACAGACTGATTATAATAAAAAACAGTATAAATCAGGTAGCATTTTAGCCGAATCAAGTAAGTCCCCTGCTTCAATTGCGAAAAGTAATAAGCAGTGGGTGGGGACTTGCTTGTATCAGGAGGAGTGCAAGCTCCTTCTGATAAACTGCGAAGCAGTTATTCGATTATGAGCAAGTAGCGAAGCGGATTGCGAATATCCGCTTGATTAATCATTCAAATGGAGAATCAAACTATGTACAGAAAAACAGCAAAGAAGTTACTGAAATTCATAGAGAAAAGCCCCACTGCATTTCAGGCAGTGACGGAGATGACCAAAAGGCTTGACAAAGAAGGCTTTGAAGAATTGAAAGAGGAGGATCACTGGAAGCTTAAAAAAGGCGGAAATTATTATGTGACCAGAAATCATTCTGCGATCATAGCTTTTTCCATTCCGCAGAAGCCTGTGTGGAAGTTTCATATTATGGCAAGCCACAGTGATTCCCCTTCCCTTAAGATCAAGGAGAATCCTGAGATAGAGGTGGAGAATGCTTATATCAAACTGAATGTGGAGCGTTACGGTGGAATGATTCTGTCTCCATGGTTTGACAGACCTCTGTCAGTGGCAGGAAGGCTGATCGTCCGTCAGGATGGAAAAATCAGAGAGAAGATGGTGGCTGTGGACAGAGATCTGCTGGTTATTCCTAATCTTGCCATTCATATGAACAGGGAAGTAAATGACGGATATAAATATAATGTGCAGAAGGATATGCTGCCTCTTTTCAGCGATAAGGAAGGAAAGGGCAGATTTATGGAAACTGTGGCTGAGGCCGCAGAAGTAAAGACAGAAGATATTCTGGGACATGATCTGTTTCTTTATGACAGAACTCCGGGAACTCTCTGGGGAGTAAATGAGGAATTTGTCTCTGCACCCAGACTGGATGATCTGCAGTGTGCATTCTCTTCTATGGAGGGATTCCTGCAGGGAAATCGTGAAGAAAGCATTTCTGTACATTGTGTGCTGGATAATGAAGAAGTGGGAAGCAGTACAAGACAGGGCGCTGCTTCTGCTTTCCTGAAGGATACTCTGATGCGGATCAATATGGGACTGGGACGTACCCAGGAGGAATATTATATGGCACTTGCAGACAGTTTTATGATTTCTGCAGATAATGCCCATGCTCTCCATCCAAACTATACGGATAAGACAGATCCGGTAAACCGTCCGGTGCTGAACGGGGGAATCGTGATCAAGTACAATGCAAACCAGAAATATTGTACAGACGGAGTGTCCGCTGCAATTTTCAAGGATATCTGTGACAGGGCAAAGGTGCCGTACCAGACCTTTGTAAACCGTTCAGATATGGCAGGCGGTTCCACACTGGGAAATATTTCCAATACCCAGGTTCCTGTGAAAACAGTGGATATCGGTCTGGCACAGCTTGCCATGCATTCTGTATATGAAACCACAGGTGCGAAAGATACAGAGAGCCTGGTTAAGGCAGCGACAGTATTTTTTGCATAGCTTGTCGGCACACTGGAAGATAAAAAGTATATATGAAAATCAGGAGATAAGAAAGTGAACAGAAAAGCAGTGTTTTTTGATGCAGACGGAACACTCTGCGATATGGAAAAGGGTGTACCCCAGAGCACAAAGGAGGCATTGAAGAAATTAAGAGAAAACGGTCATGACGCATGGCTTTGCACAGGCAGGAGCAGGGCCTTTGTTTCCTGGTATCTGGAAGAGCTTCCGTTTACCGGTATGATCAGTGCCTGCGGGGCTACCATTGAAAAAGATGGAGAACGTCTTTTTAATAAAGAGATGCCCCCGGAAGTTGCAAAAAAGTCAGTGAAAATCCTGCGCAAATATGGTCTGGTTCCGGTTATGGAAGGTGCAGATTTCATGTATTATGATAAGGATGAATATAATACAGATGTGAACTGGTATACGGATCTGATCACAGAATCTTTAGGACCTAAATGGCGCCCCATAGGGGGAAATGAAGACTGTATGCGCATTAATAAGATCAGTGCCAAAATGATAAAGGGCTGTGATGCAGAAGCTGCCTGCAGGGAACTGAGTGAGTATTATGACATTATCCGTCATGAGAGTGGTTCAGGGATTGCGGGAACCACCATTGAACTTGTCCCAAAGGGCTTTAACAAGGCAGTGGGGATCTCGGCAGTGTGCAGACTCTTTGATATTCCATGGGAGGATACGATCGTGTTTGGAGACAGCAATAATGATCTCGCCATGTTTGAATATGCGGCAGTGAAGGTTGCCATGGGAAATAGTTCGGAGAAAATAAAAGCTCTGGCTGATCATATTACACAGGATATGTTCCATTATGGAATCAGAAACGGACTGGAATATTTGAAGCTGATATAAACATAAAAAGCCTGGGCTCAGATCAGTCCCAGGCTTTTGCATATATAGAGCCAGATTGTCATGGTAAAGGAGCTTAACAGAGTGGTAGTCATAACCACACCGGAAGTAAAATCGCCGTCATAATCCATGTTTTTGGCCATGATATAACAGCTTACAGTAGTGGCAGAGCCAAGCATGATAATGATCGCAACCAGCATGTCATGGGAAAATCCCAGAAGCACAGCCAGTGGAAGAAATACAGCTTCATATCCCACAAGCTTCAGAAAGCTACATGCGATCAGTGGTTTCGGCCTTGCGAATGCCTTGCCGAATTTCAGTGCGCCACCCATGGCCATCAGCCCAAGTGGAGTCGCTGTTTTTCCGAGATTATCTACGGCAGTATTCAGAATTGTTGGCATTGGCAGATGAAGCAGCGACCATACCATACCTGTCAGGATACCAAGGATAATAGGGTTCGTGGCGATTCCTTTCAGGGTTCGGATAAGCTTTGTGGTATCAAGTTTACCGCCGCCGGGAGCGAACAGTGACAGTGTTATAACTGCCATCACATTATAAAGCGGTACACTTCCGATGATCATAAGCGGTGCCATTCCTGCGTTTCCGTAAAGATTCTGGATAATTGCAATTCCAAGGATCGCAGCGCTGCTCCGGTAAGAAGCCTGGATAAATTCGCCCTGGATATTTCGCGGTTTCAGAAGATAGGAAAGTCCTGTGGAAATTCCGATACTGATCAGTGTGACAAAGAAGCAGAACAATACAAATTTCGTATTCCATACACTGTAGAAATCTGACTTTGCAATATCCAGAAACAAAAGCGCAGGCAGAGCTGCATTAAATACGAACTTATTCAGACGGCTGACAAAGGTGTCATCAAAGAGTCCGATCTTCCGAAAAAAGAGCCCGAGCATCAGGGTGAGAAAAATCGGGATTGTAGCATTAAGACAGAAAATAAGATTCTCCATTTTCATAAATCCTTTCAAAAAATGATTTCTGTACAAAAAGTACGGTTCATAAGGTGACTGCTATATCACAAGTTACTGTTCACTCCGTTCACAGTAACGTAGCCAAAATTCATTCCAGATTGCCTGCGGCAATGGAATTTTGGCTTGTATGTCTCGGGATTTTGGCATATTCATGCCAAAACACCTCGCGGGACAGTGGCGTGTGAACAGTAACAAATTTACTGTAGAAAATTTACCCTGCTTTTACATCCCATTGACTTTTCCAAAAGCTTGTGTTACTCTAAAGCGTGTTTGAAAAATTGTAACGCACATCTTGCGTAAAGCATTTTTCAAATACGCTCTAACAAGAGAAAATCTGCATAATGGATAATAACAACGGGAGCCTGTGAGACAGGCTGAGAGGAAGATTGATCTTCGACCGCACCTGATATGGATAATGCCAGC
>OBIM01000213.1_pt1 | contig 29456 bp, 19 predicted proteins | sample 1496191 | NCBI WGS metagenome assembly OBIM01 (sample SAMN00265067, study PRJEB22529) | human gut metagenome
ATTAGTATCTTTGAACCATTGGGAACAATTCACCTATTGTACCAACCCATGTACACACAGTTGTGATTTGCTTTCAAATTAGTATCTTTGAACCATTGGGAACAATACCGTAGCCTGGGTAAACTACATGACAAATGTTGTGATTTGCTTTCAAATTAGTATCTTTGAACCATTGGGAACAATACATTTCATATAATAAGATGTAATTCAATTAGTTACAAAGAAGATTAGAAAAGAAAAAAGAAGACTGTTCCCAACACAAAATCTCGCATTAATGCGAGATTTTGTGTTCTAAAACAATTCCAATTGCTGCCCTGGTGTATTGACACTCTGCGCCTTCTTTCCATAGAAAAGTTCTATGTCCCCAAATTGTTTATCCGTAATACACATGACTCCAACATGCCCTAGTTCCGGAAGGAAAGATTTAACTCTTTTTATATGTACTGCTGCATTCTCGCTACTAGCACAGTGACGTACATAAATGGAAAACTGAAACATCGTAAAACCATCTTTTTGCAGATTCTTTCTGAAATCCGCATAAGCCTTCTTTTCCTTCTTCGTTTCAGTTGGCAAATCAAAAAGAACGAGCACCCACATTATACGATATTCACTAAGACGATCCATTACCGTTCGGGATAGGCAACTCGGCGAAGCTCTCCATTGAAACATTTATAAAGTGAGGCAGTAGTTTGCCCCACAGCAATCATCAACGGACTGCGTTTACCTCCAATTATTACTTCCAATGTCGGAATAATAAGCAATCGCGTTTTCACCTCTTTCGTTAGCTCCACACCCATTCCATACTCCTGTATCAAGCTAAATACTAATTCATCCACATAAGGACGATAAGGTTCCATAATATCATCCGCCAAGCAATAAGCATTGTATCGATTATGATGATGGATACCCAAAGTAGGAAGTAATCCACTTATTACCAACCCACGTGCTACCACTGCACGAAGAATTGCATATCCGTAGTTTAATAGGTTATTTGGAGGAATACCTTCACGATCTCGCGTAAAACCGTCAACATCTGCAAATAAAGATTTCCAATAATATGCAGCAGCACGTGCTTCCAAATTATCAGGGTCGCCACTACGTACATCAGCTGCCCACACGCGCATACACTTTACCTCTTCATTCATACAATCTTTGAGCACAGATGCTTGGTTGTTAATCTTCGCCTGAATAGTTTGTTGCCAAAGTTGTTTCTTCAACGGCAACGAAGCGTCTAATTGTTCACGAAAACGCTCATTCTGCGTTGTATTTCCATAAAGAGGAAGCATCAGTCCAACTGGCATACTCTTACTATCGCAAGTGATTACAGAGCAAGTGTTTTCAAGCAAAGCCTCCAACACACCGGAAGTGATGGTGATTTGCTTGTTATCCAAAACTACAATGCCAATGTCTTCTATAGGTTTTGTCACTTCCGCCTGCTTTTTCAATACTTCCGGTAAGGCCGTTGCTTTTTCCACATCAGGCAATTTAATAACTAACTGCGCATTGCGCAACGACAGATAAACCGGATTTCCGAAATAAAGTGTTTTCTTAATCATGATTCATTCCTTTCAAAAGTTTATCAAAGTCCGATTCGTAATTCCGAAGTTGCCTAGTATGAAACTTGTCATATTCTTGTTCCGCCAATGCTTTGGCAACCTCATGGCTCACCTGCCCACTATGTTGCAATACCGCTTCTTCGTTAAATTGCAAGAATGCATCTAGCTTCTTCACCCAATCTTTCATATACATCACCTGTCCTTTTTTCGCTTGACGTTCTGCATAATCCAAATACATCGAAACAATACGATTCAAATCATCCATTTCAGTTTCATTGAGATAGTTCTTTGCGATGGATACATCCGGTTTACGAATCATCCCGTTAGGCGCATTTTTCCAAGTAGTCAATCCCATATTAGGTTTCTCTGCATCCACACGGGCAACAATTATCTCCGCTGCCGTCTGTCCGGAAATTGCCCAATGCAACTTATTCTGAACAGTTGCAAAAAACGTCTTTGTCACCTCGCTACCAGCTTCGTAATCAGCACTACATTGCGAATAAATATCAGTTATCTTCTGATAAAAACGACGTTCACTGCTACGAATATCACGAATACGAGCCAATTGCTCCTCGAAATAATCTTTGCCGAATAGCATTTGTGGATTTTTTAATCGCTCGTCGTTCATGGCAAAACCCTTAATCAAATATTCTTTCAGTACGCTGTTTGCCCAGATTCTAAAATGTGTGGCCTGAATGCTGTTGACACGGTAGCCTACGGATAAGATAGCATCAAGATTGTATAGCTTCGTTTGATACTTTTTACCATCAGCAGCAGTTAGTGCAATTTTTGCACTAACTGAATCCTCCTGCAATTCAGCCGTTTGAAAGATATTCTTCAAATGTTTTGTCACTACGCTTCTATCTACTCCAAACAATTGCGCAATCTTATCCTGTGTCAGCCAAACTGTTTCATTAAAAATATAGATTTCGACTTTCACTTCTCCATTACTGTCTTTGTAAAGAAAGAAATCAGAGGGAATTGGGGTGTTATTGTTTTTATTCATAAGCCAGATATTCCTTTAATATTTCCTAATCGATCAACTTTTAGTTTTATACAAACGTCTTTAATCATCTCGCCAGTCAGACTCCTTCCAATCTTATTCAATGACGAATATTCAACTTTGTTTACTATAGGACTTGCTACATAATAAGGAACAAAATGGCACTCTGAACCTGTACAACTTACCATTTTATAAATTCTCTTCCGTTGTTCATTATTAAGTTGGTCCAAATTAACAGCGTGAATGTTTTCTCGTTCATCCTCTATAGGCACATATACCAAATCATTAGGAGATAAATAAAATAATAGACTATGTTCCTTTCTATTTTTTTCCGGAACCACACTTAATCCTTGTTTTAAACGTTCTATTACGATATTTAAAGGTATAGTTTCATAAGAACGAATACCATTTTCATCTACATATATAGCAAAGAACAAATTGGTTCCCTTTGCCGCTTCCACATATTTGTCTTTCTTGTTTCCTTTTACTCCAACAGAGAATTTATTACCAATTGTTTCATAAACACGAACTTTAAATATTGGAAGATGCAACTTCCCTTCATTAAGCTGAATGATATTCTTGTTCATCTCCTCAATACCTTCAGGAGAGAACGCAATTTCAACCTTATTCCCTTTTGCCTCTAAATGATTAAGCAAGATTTTTTGTATGCCAGTGTCTGTTACAGATCCTTGAATAAACTTTTCTGTAAAAGATGTATCTACATTTTTTCGCACCGCCGCATTTTCTTCATCAAAATAATACATTTTTACTTTTGATACATCTACTTCTCCAAACTGGTACTTCCGATCTTTAAAATATCGCAAGATTGTATCCACATCAAATTTACCATATTGACAGGTAAGCCGTTTTATTTCTTGTTTTAGCTTTTTATCGACTATCTTTTTCCAATCTTTTAAAGCCTCACTCAAACGCACGGTTTTTCTTTTACGAAGTGATACTTTTGCAAATACAGTTTCTTTGTGTAGAGGTTTACGAATTGCCCAATTAAGACCTTTCTGGCCTACCTTTATCTTTTTACCGTTTTCATATTTCGTATATATATTGGTTGCCTTATTAATTATACGCAGGTTTTGTTTAAAGCTAACAATAATTTTTTCCAATTCATTACGGGCATCAACAGTGAAATTATCCCATGGCTTTTTAAATTCTTTCGGAATATCTTTTGTTACATTGTTCTTTGTTTGCGGGTCAATATATGTCACTCGCTCAAACAATCGTAATTTTCGTTGTAAATCATATCGAATTGTATCTGTATTTGCATGTTTATTGTTTAACAGATTGACATGGTCACGAGTTGCACAGGCTATTACCAAAGCATCCATTGCATGATGCCGATGATCAATACGCTTCTTTTGAAACCCTTTTGATAGTTCTAATGGAACAGTAGGCAAATATTTTTGATGTTGTTCATTCCAACTGGTGAATGCGATAGTCTTTGCCAACTCATTCATCCGCACAAAACGAGGAAGAATCAAATCATTCCAAACATCATTCAACCCCCAATCTTGTTTCAACATAGTTGTAATCTTGCCATTTACAGGAAGTACATTTTTTGAGTTTACTCCATTGTCATTTTCTTTTGCACGTACAAGATTTGACAAAAGAGGGAGAACAAATTTGCTGATGTAACGTGTATCATTCATTTGGCGTTCTATCATCTTTTCAGGTATTTCTTCCAATAGAAGCTTTGTCCTCTTGGAATGATTATAAGCATAATGCTGCTTTACAAAATTCTGATACGCCTCCTCATCAAAGATAGTTACTTTTTGTCCAAAGCCTGTTTCCACAATCTGCCCATGGTAGTTTTTTATAAACTCCAACCCTAAACATTTATCCTTCAATTTATTTACAGCGGCCTCACAAATTACTTTATTACTGAAACTATCATCATAGTAACGAGATTTTGGAATGATATGCTCAATCTGATATTCTTCGGTAAAGAGCTTCCCTAACGGGATGACCTTACCCGTATATGGAGAACAATATTTTTGCTCCAACCATAGTTTGTAGCGTTGTAGTTCTGTCGTTGTGGGTTGTGCAACCCTGCTTATTTTCTTTATATCTTCCTTTACCTTTTCATCCTTTTCGTTATCAAGCCCAGTGCTAATTGCATACTCTTCATATATTTTCAGAATATCCTGTTGCGTGGGTGAATAAGGACGGACATTTTCAACCTCCAATTTGCCATCAGAATTATTCTTTAATTCCATTAATAATGCTTTGATTCGCAAATTGGTATTCTCATTTTCTGTTACAACATTAACTATTTTTTTCCTTTCGTCAGCAGTGTTCTTCATATCACGTCCAAGCTCAACATGGATTTCACTAAAAAAGTTTTCTGCTCCTTGTCCGTATTTTCGCCAAATATCTCTCACTACCCGTAAAGTTTCCGTAATTATTTGTTCTACAATCGGATTACGTAAGGAATGCTGTTTAAACTCATTCAAATACTTTTCTAAATCAGCAACCGAATGCCATTTTCCTGCAATATCTGCTTCTGAATGTCGCCCATAAACAAGATATTGAGCCAACCATAACTGTAAACCTTGAAAATCGTTTTCATTAGTTAAAGCAATAGACTTTTCACGAACTATATCCTTAATTTCCTCATCATACTCGCCTGTGATTATTTTGGATATTCTATTTTGGGTATTATTATCAATATCATTCCATTTCCAGTATTTCCCCAAACGCATCAAAGGTAACAGTTTCTTTATTGCTTTTTCGGAGAATGATCCATATTCATTTTTAAAAGGAGGAATTTTCTTGAAATTATCTACAAAAGAAGCAATATCTAAATCATACTTTTTTGCAAAAGTTCTCAACGCTTTCTCAAACTCATTTTTATCTGTAACAGAATAAATGATATGCCAAAGTTTTTGTTCTATTTCTTTTGTAAAGAAATTATCTGGAATATTTTCTACTTTAGCCAAACGTGTAGAAATCATCGTTTTTGTTTCACTGCAAGGATATATCTTATCTTCAACATAATTCCATCGATATGCCTCTGTCTTTACCTGTTTTTTCAGACCTTTTGCCTTTATCAAATATTCAAGCAAAGGTTTCTGTTCTATACTTTTCCTATTACTTAAGAAATCAAATAGCTGTTCTTTATCTTCAATGTTTGCAATAAATTGCAAAGTAACATCTTCGTCATCTTCCTTCCGATATATCTTCAAATTGTACAGCCATTGCCATATACGGAATTCCTGATAAAGAGGATTGGATTTTGAAATGACCTTCAGATACTCTTTAATATTATTTCCATCTTTATCTTTGTATGTTTTAAATTCAAGTATGCAATCACCTATCGCAGACTTCTGACTCCGTAATGGTCTCTGATAAAATAAAATATCGTCCAAGAATAAATGAACAAAATCTCTTTTACTTAAAATAAATTGGTACGTCTCATTACTCCGATATAACTCTCTTACACAGTCGTTGTATAAATCTTCATCTCTCAATTCGGGATGAAACTCTCTTTGTTTCTCAAGAATTTGTTTCAGTTCATCCTTGTAGAACTTACGTTCGATTGTCCGTACAAGCTTTCCACGAACTTTTTGCATAGGATTTTGCAGTAATGTCTCATAGACATACGCACCAACTGTTTTATGAGACTTTTCTATATCACTCTCCGTCTTCTTTTTCAACAATACCCAATCATTTTCGCTTGGCGCACGAAAAGACCGCTTTTCTATTCCTTCCTTATCTTTTTTAACCGTCCCGTCGTCGTTCAAATCTGTAGTAACAATAAAATCACGTGTTTTATCTTTCCATCCAAATAACGGAATCTTACTGGAGCGACGATAAATCCAGCCGTTTTCTAAATGTAAAGAATACCATATATCACCTTTACTATTCGGTTTTTCATCGGCTATGACATCCACTATTTTCAATGAATAATATTCTACTAATTTATTAGGGTTCTCTTCCTCTTCTTCCCCTCTTAATTGATAATATCCCCGTTTCTGATTGAAATTTAATAAAATCCAAGCTAGTTCTTCCTTCTCTATCTCTTGAGAAAGAGCTTTCTTACGCAAATAATAGATAGTCCAATCATATGGGATTTTTTTATCTTCTCTAACCACCCCCTTATTCTTAAATTCTTCTATCATTTCATTAAAAGACTGTTGAAAAATAAACTCGAACCTCCCTTCATCATTTTGTTTCCAAGCTAGTTTGGGCTCCTTTTCATCAAAAAATTGTCCTAATCGCTTCTCAAAATCTATTTGAGAAGCATAATGTTCGGGTAAAAACTTCATCATATTCAAAACACGAATCAGACGCTCACGACGTAATAATGCTCTTTCGCGCAATCGGCGTGTGCCACGATAGGCCGTTCGCGCAGCTGTTTGAGTCTCTACCGGATTCCCCCCACTGAAAGTATCCAACACACCCTGATCCATAGGAATAATCCGACTACCCATTCCTAAAATTCTCTGCTCTTCGCTGTCAACCAATGCCCAACCAATACTGTTGGTTCCCAAATCCAGTCCTAATATTCTTTTCATATTTGCCCTATCTTATTATAACTCATCAAATATATTAATATTTTTCCACAAATTAGACATTAAAACAAAATAAATTACTATCTTTGTCACACTAATTAAAAGCAAATCACAATAAGGATTATTCCGTTGTGAAAACATTCAAGGTGGGGCATTTGCCTCGCCTTTTTTGTACTACTACAAACAAAACATCCCATATCAGCAGATAGGTTATATCATCCTTCAACACCAAATTCTTCGAATGAATCACATAATCTCCTTCTATACATTTATGAGAACTTTTTGTTGATTTTCCCCAATAGTCCTCGTAACACTTTTCTTTATTATATAAAATTTATGCTCCGTAGTGACAAGCATTAGTGTTATAGCATTCTCATAAAAGCATTCATTGGTAGTCATTGAATTTGACAGCAAAAAAATCCACCATGGCTATTATGAAAAGATAATTCTATATATTACACAGCAACATACAAGTACACATTTTCCTTTAAAAGGAACACCTCGTTGGTTTTAAAGGAACGATGCCTTGGTTTTAAACCAACGGGGCGTTCCTTTTAAACCAACAAAGCACTTATTTTAAGCCTTATTTCACGAACCCTTCGAATGACCATGAAAACATATTCAAGAAAGCTTGCATTTCTTTCCATTACTTACCATGAAAGTGCCAAACTTTATCCATTAGAAGTGCGTCGTGTCCGATAACAGTGAAAATCAGTGAAAGAATTTAAAAGAGAAACAAATACAACAGAATTATTTGGAAAGAATAAGTTGAACGCTTACATTTGTCATGTGATTTTTTTCATAGTATTAGATTTAAGGTTAACAAAGGTTGGAGCAAGGCGTTGCTCCTTTTTTTATATCCATATATGAGGTTAGTCTATACGAGTTAATTCAATAACTGATACATTCCTCCTGCCAATACACGAACTACTCCTTTCATTTCCAGTTCAAAAAGAATAGCATTTATCTTATGTACGGGAATATCTGCTTCTACTACCAGAGAATTAATCTGTAAATTCCCCTGTTTCTCCAGAATAGAGACAATCTTCTGTTCTTCTTCGGACAAGTCGAGAAAAAGACTACGTTGCACATTTACTTTTTCGGAAGAAGTTGTTGGTATATTCCATCCCATTGCCTGTACAAGATCTTCAGCCGATAATAGTAAGGAAGCCTTATTATCTCTAATCAACCGATTACACCCCTTTGAATATTCATCATTTATCCGGCCGGGAAAAGCAAAACAATCGCGATGATAGCCTTCAGCAAGTTCAGCAGTGATTAATGAGCCTCCTTTTTCTGCCGATTCAATGACAACCGTAGCATCACACATACCTGCGACAATGCGGTTACGACTGACGAAATTATGTTTGTCGGGATTCGTACCGGACAGAAATTCGGTCAATAGTCCTCCTTTTTCGAGCATATCAATGGCTGTTTTCCGATGGACATAAGGATAAATACGATCCAGACCGTGGGCAAGGACACCTACCGTAGGCAGATCATTGACCAGCGCTTCACGATGCGCATGAATATCGATTCCGTAAGCAAGTCCGCTGACTACCAACACATCAGGACAAAGTGTTTTCAGATCGCGTAAGAAAGAGGCGCAAATCCGGGTACCATAATCAGTGGCATTACGAGTGCCTACCATATTTATTATATGCAGGGAATTCAAATCGGTATTTCCTTTAAAGAAAAGGACAATAGGAGCATCTTCACATTCCCGCAAACGGGAAGGATAAGCCTCGTCATGGAAAGTCAGGCAGGAGATCCGGTTCTTCCGGATAAATTCATATTCCTGTTCGGCACGGATCACAGCTTGCGGACAATCCAACGCATCTACCATCCGTTGACTCACTTCAGGAATACGTTCCGGTATTTCTTTACGCAGACGGAAGACATCAACAGCATTATTCATTCCGTCTATCAGATGTTTCGCCCCTATGTGCCCGATACCGGGCACCATTGTCAGGGCGATACTATAAATCTGTTCTTCCTCGGAACTGCTCATTTCAGGTAAGGGGCAAAGACGCTATCGAATAATTCGCTGTCACTCAAACGTCCGTTTACCACACATACCGTTTCAACAGTGGATTTCACTACTACTTTATTATCACTCTTACGGAAAATATCCTGATAGAATACATATTTGATACCTTCCTTCTTCATATAGAGTTTAGAGACAAACTCGTCTCCGCTTTTCAACGGCGTTTTGAATGCCATATTAATGCGTGCCACTACCGGATCGACTCCCTGTTCGTGGAGTGCAGCAAAACTGATGCCTACCGACGTCAGAAACTCATGGCGGGTATGTTCCAAATAATGCTGATAGTTCGCATTATTAACAATCCCTTGAAGGTCGCACTCGTAATCACGCACCTTCATTTCCAATTCATAGATATAGTTCATCAATTAAAAATAGAAGATTAAAAATTAAAAGTTGAGAAATAGCAGTTAGCCTCTTTTTTGCTCAATATCGAGTCCTTTGAACTTCTTCAGTTCTTCGGTTGATACCAGTTTATACAGCTTGTCACTGGGGCGTATCTTATCTGATTTCATGGAGAAGTGCTGGCCTTTCTTCACAGTCTGCACGGATTCCAAGTCAACACGGGCTTCTTCCAAAGTCATGAATAGAGCACCTGTGGTCGGTCCGGTAATGAGAAGTTTATCGCCTACGCTAACTTCCGCAGCCTCTACCAGAAATTCGGAAACTCCAATGTTAGAGAAGTATTTGATACCTTTACCTACATATATCTTACGTTCCGTAGCTGCCGAGCCATAGTTTCTGGTCCATTCGCCTAAACGTTGTCCCAAATAATAGCCATCCCAAAAGCCGCGGTTGAATACAGTTTTCAGACGTTCGTCCCAAGCTGCAATCTTTTCATCGGTAAATGTTCCTTCCAGATAAGCTTTGATAGCCTCTTTGTAACATTCTACCACTGTACGCACATATTCAGGTCCACGGGCACGGCCTTCAATTTTGAATACACGCACACCGGCATCCAACATCTTATTCATAAAGTGGATGGTCTTCAAATCTTTCGGTGACATGATATATTCGTTATCAATATCCAGTTCCACATCCGTCTCTTTGTCACGGACTGTATAGGAACGGCGACACACCTGCATACAAGCGCCGCGGTTGGCAGAATGGTTCATCTCATGCAAAGAGAGGTAACATTTACCCGATACAGCCATACAAAGCGCACCGTGACAGAACATCTCAATGCGAATCTGTTCACCACTCGGACCACAAATATGTTCTTCCTGAATCTGGCGATAGATTTCGGCTACCTGCTCCAGATTCAACTCACGGGCCAATACTACCACATCTGCAAATTGTGCGTAGAATTTTAAAGCCTCTGCATTGGAGATGTTCAGTTGAGTGGAAAGGTGTACCTCCTGCCCTATCTGACGGGCATAGTTCATCACCGCCACATCAGCTGCAATCACCGCAGAGATTCCGGCTTCCTTGGCTGCATCGACAATGGTATGCATCAATGGAATATCTTTATCATAGATAATCGTGTTGACCGTCAAGTAACTTTTCATCCCGTGTTCATCACACGTACGGGCGATCTCCCGCAAATCATCAATCGTAAACGTATTGGCCGAACGGGCACGCATGTTCAGGTTTTCTATACCGAAATAGATAGAATCGGCACCTGCCTGAATAGCCGCAGCAAGAGATTCGCGCGAACCGACAGGAGCCATTATTTCAAAATCTTTCAAACTAAGACTCATAGAATATATACTTATTTGTATCAGTTAAGCAAATGAATGCGTACAAAGGTAGGCTTTTTTCCGTATTTTTGCAGCGAAAACAAGAAGTTACTTCAATCATAAACAGTAAATATCAGATTCATATATGAAGATAGGCCAAATAGATTTGGGTAAATATCCCATCTTACTTGCTCCGATGGAGGATGTGACCGATCCGGCTTTCCGCCTGATGTGCAAGAGGTTCGGAGCAGATATGGTATACACCGAATTTGTGTCGAGCGATGCGCTGATTCGCGCTGTCAGCAAGACTGCGCAGAAACTAAGTATCAGTGATGCCGAACGTCCCGTTGCCATCCAGATATACGGGAAAGATACGGAAACGATGGTGGAAGCTGCCAAGATTGTGGAACAGGCACAACCTGATATTCTGGATATCAATTTCGGATGCCCGGTAAAAAGAGTAGCCGGAAAAGGAGCAGGAGCAGGTATGTTACAGAATATCCCCAAGATGCTGGAGATCACCCGTGCGGTAGTAGATGCGGTGAAAATCCCCGTAACGGTCAAGACCCGCCTGGGATGGGATGCTAACAACAAAGTAATTGTAGAGCTAGCAGAACAGCTACAGGATTGTGGTATTGCTGCACTGACTATACATGGCCGCACCCGTGCACAAATGTATACCGGAGAAGCAGACTGGACATTAATAGGCGAAGTGAAGAATAATCCACGGATGCATATTCCTATTATCGGTAATGGTGACGTGACGACGCCTGAACGCTGCAAAGAGTGTTTTGACCGTTATGGAGTAGATGCTGTCATGATTGGTCGTGCCAGCTTTGGTCGTCCATGGATATTCAAAGAAGTGAAACACTATCTGGAGACTGGTGAAGAATTACCACCGCTAAGTTTCGACTGGTGCATGGAAGTGCTTCGCCAGGAAGTGGTCGACAGCGTAAATCTACTTGATGAGCGCAGAGGTATTCTGCACGTACGTCGTCATCTGGCTGCGAGCCCATTATTCAAAGGAATCCCTAATTTCCGTAATACGCGTATTTCCATGTTACGGGCAGAAACAAAGGAAGAGCTTTTCCGCATATTTGAAGAAATCACTTCCCAACGTAAAGAGAATCCGGAAATTTAATCCACCATAGATCATAATCTTCATCCGCAAACTCTGACTCCTGCGGATGGAGATTATCTGTTTCAAAATACAGAAGTATATTCCAATTTTCTACTTAAACATCGGTTGTGCAAACCACTTCTTAAACATCCAGGTCACAACCACATACAATAGGAATGCAGAGAAAAACCCTACAATGGCATCAATCACATAATGTGCCTGAATATATACGGTTGCCCCGCAAAGCAACATATAGAAAGGTATCAGACAAGCAAACAATTTCTTACTGCCACGCCATGCCATAATCATCAAAATAGTAGAAATACCGACGTGCGAACTGGGGAATGCTGCCGTAGGACGTTCGCCTACCTGCTGTGAGCCTTCCACTAAGCTATAAAAGAATCCATGTTGATAACCCGGTCCGGGAAGTAATTCCTGATTATGATTGAAATAGTCACCGATAGCAGGGAAAACACCTTTAGATACATTATCAATCCCGATGGCAGGGAAATAGAATTGAGGCCCCGCGACAGGAACGAATATATAAATCAGATAATAGATAAAGAAGGAAGTGACGAGAACAAAAGACATCTTTTCGAACCACTCAAACTTATAAATGAAATAAAACAATGCCACAATCAGCATCATCGGATAATAAAAGAAATATCCCATATTAAATGCTTCACTGACGATAAGGTGCGGAAACGTATGGCAAAACCAGATAGCAGGCTGACCATTGAAAATAAACTCCTCGGCAGTTGCAAATACATGGTCTAAATTCGGAAAGAAACGATTGAACTCGAAAGTATCCGGATACCAGTAAGACAATAGACTCATCTGGATAACAATGCGCACAAACGCTGAAAACTTACAGGGGGCAAGACGATAAAGATACATCAACAAAAAGGTCATCGCCGCGATCATAGCCCTATCCAGCAACATGTGCCATGGATGATCCATTCGCTGAAACAGGAATAGAATCAATATGGAAGTCAACAGATTATAAATCAGTGTAATCTTTTCCACAGCAAACAACCCTTTCCGGGTTTCTACGCGCTTAAATAAGTCTAAAGCCATCCTTCATTTTTATACCAGGCAATGGTTTCACGAACTCCCTTTTCCAAATCATATTCGGGTACATACCCAAGTTCTTTCATTACCGGGGATATGTCGCATTGCCAGTTGCGTTGTTTCATTATCTTATATTTATCCGAATTCAGGGTACTGCTCCTCCCGGAACGTGTAGCAATGAATTCAGCGAACAAAGATATAACTTTTAGCACAATTAATGGACATTTCAAGTGAAGAACAAACGGATTGCCCAATTCTTTTTGTATCAGATCCGAAAAGGCACGACTTTTATAGATTTTCCCATCTGTCAGGAAATACGCCTTTTGAACCACTTTTCTCTCCATTCCCAGAAAAATCGCCTGCACAATGTCCTTCACATAAACAAAAGTCAAGTCCTGGCGTCGAAAACCTACCGAAAAATCAACATGCTTCTGAATGGACTTGGCCATCAGGAAATAGTCTGACTCACGGGGACCATAGACTCCCGTAGGACGATAAATGACATAAGGAAAACCGGGAATACTCTGAATATATAATTCCGCTTTCAATTTACTCAATCCATAAGCCGTATTAGGCATCGGAGTATCTTCTCCGCTTATCGGAGTATAATCCTTCTCACGTACAGGTCCGAATACACTCAACGTGCTAATATATATAAACTGCTTCGGAACCATATTCAATTCCTTCAGCGTGTCTATAAAATATTTAGTCTGAAGATAATTCACATAATCAAAGGTCTTTTTATCAGAACACTTTGTCACACCGGCGCAATGGATGATATAATCAAACTTACTGTAAGTACCTTTATGCCCGGAGAGTTGGGCGCGAAGTTCATTAGGATGCGCAAAGTCCAGTTCCAAAAAGTGAATTTTCCGGTTTTTCAGATATCGCTTACTACTCGTGGAGCGAATTCCTGCCCACACACCAAACTTTCGTTTCAACGCTTCCTCCACGATGAAACTCCCTATAAAACCACTTGCACCTGTTATTAAAACACTCTCCATTATTACTCTTCAGGTCCTACATGAATATTAATTGAAAAAAATATGATGCCACAAAGATACAATAAATATAAAACAAAAGTCATTTTGCTTTTCTCAATTATTATTTGTTTATTTGCAATACCAATTTATTTATTACTCAACACTTTTAAGCACGTGGAAGATAAAGCTGATTTCGATTTTCTTTTTAAAGAGTATTATTCTCAACTTTACTATTATGCATTTCATTTGATTAATAATATGGAGGCTAGCAAAGATATCGTAAGTGACGCCTTCGAATTTATCTGGTCCAATTATGCTAAAATAGATAAAGCGACAGCAAAATCTTATCTCTATATTTATGTGCGTAATAAAAGTATCGACTTCCTGCGACACCAAAATACACATGAACAGTATGTACAACTCTATTCCGAACTGACTAAAAGTTATGTCGAAACGGAATATCAGGAGCAGGATGAAAGAATGATGCATATCAGTAAGGCAATGGAAAAACTGACTCCACATACCAGGCATATTTTAGAAGAATGTTATATTCAACGCAAGAAATATCAGGAAGTGGCAGAAGAGTTAAATATCAGCGTCAGTGCAGTCAGGAAGCATATTGTGAAAGCATTGCAGGTAATACGCGAAGAATGTGCAAAAAAATCATAAAGCTGGTGTCTTTATCGGTTGAATAAAACGTAATATATATAAGTATGATATAGCCTTAATAGCAATGAATAAAGATATTGACAATAAAAATAATACGGAAGAAGCCGTAAACAAAGCACTCGACATCATGGAGAGTCCGGCAGTATTCAGTGAAAAACAACTTCAGGAAATGCTTGAAGATGAAGAATGTCTGCAAACCTGCCGTGACATTATGGATAGCAGCCTTTTCCTGCAACAACAAAAAGAAATAAAATTCCCCAATGCTGAAATAGAGTTAGAACGATTCAAAAAGAAACAGCATTCTATACAAGCACGTTCTATACTATGGAAAACCGGAATTGGTATTGCCGCTATGGTCACTCTCCTATTTGGAACTTATTATATTATCAGCAGTCTGACAAACACCCCCTCTGAACCAATCACCATATTTACTGCCGATACAGCTCCACAACACATCATCCTGCAAAAAGACAACGGAGAAAAAATGATATTGGATGAGCCGCAGTCCGACAATAAGATGCTTTCTGAAACAACTGATGCTCAAACGACCTCCAAAGAATTAGACTACAGGCAGATTGTTTCAAAAACAACTCAAAAACACATACTGACTGTTCCACGAGGCGAAAGTTTCAAAGTTGTATTGTGCGACGGCACGGAAGTATGGCTGAATGCCAATAGTAACTTTGTCTACCCTACAGCCTTCGTTGAAAATGAACGCGTCGTCACCTTAGAAGGTGAAGCCTACTTCAAGGTGGCCAAAGATGCCAAACGCCCTTTTATTGTTAAAACTCCAGCCGTACAGACCAGAGTTCTAGGTACAGAATTCAACATACGCAGTTATACGGCAGAAGATACTCATATCGTACTCATCAACGGAAAAGTGGAAGTCAGCAACACGCAGGGAGGCTCTTATACCCGACTTTATCCGGGAGAAGATGCGCACTTACAACCCAATGGCAATTTTATCCTGACCGAAGTCGACTTAGATTCTTATGTTTATTGGAAAGACGGCTATTTTTATTTTGATGATATCACGCTAAAGGATATCATGCAGAATCTGGGACGTTGGTATAATGTAAATATCGAATTTAGGAATAAAGAAGCGATGAATTACAAGATGCACTTTGTTTCCGACCGTACCAAGAACCTAGAACACACTATTTCATTGCTCAACAGCATGAAGAAGGTCACAGTAACTCTAAAGAACAATACGCTTACCATAGACTAAAAAAGGATAGCATAAGTATAACAAATATATGCAAAAGCAAACAAAATATCACTTTTATTAAAAAAAACCGCAAAAAGGGGTGTCTTAAATCCTTTCTCATACGCATTATATTAAAACAATATAATGTAGTATTATAAAAACTAAATGTATGAGAAAAAAAGGGTATTTACTCATTCTGTATTTTCTGAGTATTTGTATCTTGCCATATCAGGCTGCAAAGGCACAAACACTTTCCCAAAAGAAAATAACGATTGAATTTAACAATGAACGTCTGCCATCCGTACTGAAGCGGCTAGAGAAAATTTCAGGATATAAAATCCTGTTCACGTATGACGATATTAAGAAATTCACCGTTTCGGGTTCAGTCAAAGACAAAAGCATAAGTCAGGCAATGAATGCCATTATAGGTAACAAGCCATTGGAATTTCATATAGAAGACTTATTTATCACCGTCACAACTAAAGGACCTTCTAAGCAAGCGAAGATATTCGATGTAAAAGGAATCGTCATCTCGGAAGATGACGGACAGCCTCTAATTGGAGCTACAGTCCTTATAAAAGGCAGTAAAAATGGAGTTCTGACCGATATGGACGGACGTTTTTTTATCGAAAAGGTGCCTAGCAACTCATTACTACAGTTTTCATATATAGGGATGAACTCGAAAGAGGTAACCCCTTCTCCTTCCATGAATGTAACCTTGACGGCTAATGTACAGGTTCTTACAGAGGTTGTAGTAACCGGTATGCAGAAAATGGACAAACGCCTTTTCACCGGAGCGACCAAGCAACTGGATGCAAGCAATGTAAAATTGGATGGTTTGGCAGATATCAGCCGTGGACTGGAAGGACGTGCAGCCGGAGTATCGGTACAAAATGTATCCGGAACCTTTGGTACAGCACCGAAAATCCGTGTACGTGGAGCAACTTCCATCTATGGTAGCTCAAAGCCGCTATGGGTAGTGGATGGCGTGATTATGGAAGACGCCATTGACGTAGGTCCGGACGATCTTTCTTCCGGTGATGCGGAAACATTGATCAGCTCAGCTATTGCCGGACTAAATGCCGATGACATTGAGAGTTTCCAGATATTAAAAGATGGTTCTGCAACTTCTATCTATGGTGCACGCGCTATGGCAGGAGTTATCGTCGTAACTACTAAAAAGGGAAAAGCCGGAATCAGCAAGATCAGTTACACTGGTGAATTTACCACACGCATGATTCCCAGCTACAAAGAGTTCAATATAATGAACTCACAACAGCAGATGGGAGTTTATAAAGAAATGGAGCAAAAAGGATGGTTGAATAATGCCGATCTTTTCCGTGCCGCAAACAGTGGTATTTACGGTCGTATGTACAGACTAATGGATCAATATAACGAAGCGGAAGGAAGATATGAACTTCTGAATACGGACGAAGCACGTAACGCCTACCTTCGTGAAGCCGAAATGCGTAATACGGATTGGTTTGACATTCTTTTCTCTAACAATTTGTCACAGAATCATTCTGTCAGTATATCTTCCGGAACAGAAAAAGCATCCTTCTATGCTTCTTTAAGTGCTATGTTGGATCCGGGGTGGTACAAGCAAAGCGGAGTAAAACGCTACACTGCCAACATGAATACCACCTATAATATATATAAGAACTTATCTGTAAACCTGATTTCCAGCGCATCTTATCGCCAGCAATATGCACCCGGCACAATGAGTGCCATACCTGATGTCTCTACCGGAGAAGTCAACCGTTCTTTTGATATAAACCCTTATTCGTATGCACTAAATACATCCCGCACCTTGGATCCATCTGCCGAATATACAGCCAATTATGCTCCATTCAACATCTTGCATGAGTTGGATAATAATTATATGGAACTAAATGTAGTGGATGTCAAACTGCAAGGAGAATTGAAATGGAAAGTGATTCCAGAATTGGAAGTTAGTGTTTTGGGAGCAATGCGTTACCAAAACACTTCACAAGAACACAATATTCTGGATAACTCCAATCAGGCCAATGCTTATCGAAGCGGCATAGACGACGCAACCATTCGCAAAGAAAACGGATTGCTCTACACCGATCCAGACAATCCATACAATCTTCCGGTCAGCATATTGCCCGAAGGAGGTATCTATCAACGACAAGACCGTCGGATGAGGGGATATGATTTCCGAGGTACAGTCTCTTGGAATCATCTCTTTGCAGACAAACATATCACCAATTTCTTTGCCGGAATGGAAATCAATGACCTGCAACGCACCTACTCCACCTTTCAGGGTTGGGGAATGCAATATTCAATGGGAGAGATTCCTTCTTATGTGTACCAATTCTTTAAAAGAGGCATTGAGAATGGTTCCAAATATTATGCACTCAGCCACTCACTGACTCGCAGCGTTGCCAATTTTGCCAATGTCACTTACTCTTATGACAGACGATATACATTAAATGGAACTTTCCGTTATGAAGGAACAAACCGAATGGGACGTAGCCGGTCTTCTCGATGGTTGCCAACATGGAACTTGTCCGGAGCATGGAATGCCCATGAAGAGAAATTCTTCAAAGCATTAAATCCCACTCTCTCCAACCTGACCCTCAAAGCATCGTACTCATTAACTGCCGATCGGGGACCTGCCAGTGTAACCAACTCTCAAGCGATTATTCGCAGTTATTCTACTTACCGTCCTTTCACCAGCGTGCAGGAAACGGGGTTATATGTGGTGGATACTGAAAACAGTGAATTAACCTACGAAAAGAAACATGAGCTGAATTTAGGTATCGATTTAGGATTCATTCATAACCGAATTAACTTCTCTGCCGACTGGTATACCCGCAACAACTACGACTTGATTGGCCTCATCCCTACACAAGGATTGAGTGGAAATGTCTACAAATATGCTAACGTAGCATCCATGAAATCACATGGTGTAGAATTTACACTGTCAACTAAGAATATAAAGACAAGCAGTTTTTCATGGAACAGTGACTTTATCTTCTCTTATGCAAAAAATGAAGTTACCGACCTGAAAGGTCGTACTAACATGATGGACTTAGTCACAGGAACTGGGTTTGCCCGTGAAGGCTATCCGGTGCGCAGCTTGTTCTCTATTCCTTTTGCCGGACTAAGTGAAGACGGTATTCCACAATACCTTATTAATGGAGAACTTACTTCCACAAGCATCAATTTCCAACAACGGGATAACTTGGATTATTTAAAATATGAAGGTCCGACCGACCCTACTGTCACAGGTAGCTTTGGGAACGTATTCACCTACAAAGGGTTCAAGCTGAATGTGTTCATGACTTATGCCTTTGGAAACGTAGTCCGTCTGAACCCAATCTTCAGTTACGGTTATGATGATTTGATAGCTATGCCGCGAGAATTTAAAAACCGCTGGACATTACCCGGTGATGAAAAGAATACGAACATCCCTACGGTTCTAGCAAAAACAGCTTACGTTGACAATCCAATGCTTCAGTTGGCCTACTCGGCCTATAACAATTCGACCGAACGTATCGCCAAAGGAGATTTTATACGAATGAAAGAAATCTCATTAGCCTATGATTTCCCCGCCGCATGGCTGGCACCAACCAAAATATCTACTCTGTCACTCAAACTGCAAGCTACCAATTTATTCTTGCTTTATGCAGATAAGAAGTTGAATGGTCAAGATCCTGAATTTGTCAATACAGGTGGAGTAGCCTCCCCGGTTCCACGCCAATTCACATTGACATTACGTCTGGGATTTTAAATAGAAAAATGAATAAAATATAGAAGAATAAATATGAAACATATAAGCACACTTCGTACATCAATGCTCGTCGCCCTCTGTCTGGGAGCAGCATCCTGCGACAAATTTCTGGACGAACTGCCTGATAACCGTACAGAACTGGATACCGAACAGAAAATTGCCAAGATTTTGGTTTCCGCCTATCCGGAAGCAACCCCTAACGAGATATTCGAACTTTACAGTGATAATACAGATGATAATGGCTCCAGTTCTTCCTATTACCAACTGTCTGAACATGACTTATACAATTGGAAAGATACCGGTGAAGAATATCAAGACACGCCACATTATTTGTGGGCATCCAGTTATTCTGCCATAACCGCTGCTAATATGGCTCTGCAAGCCATTGAGGAAGCAGGAAACCCGACATCACTCAATCCGCAGCGTGGTGAAGCCCTCTTGTGCCGCGCATACAATCATTTTGTATTGGTCAATCTTTTCTGCAATGCTTATGATTCCCGTGCAAGTCAACAACTGGGAATTCCCTATCTGGAAGGAGTAGAAACAACGGTGTCTCCCCAATATCAACGGGGTACACTGGAAGAAGTCTACCAGAAAATAGAACGAGACTTAGAAACAGGAATCCCTCTTATTTCCGATGATAGTTACAGCGTTCCTAAATATCATTTCAATAAAAAAGCAGCCTATGCGTTTGCTGCCCGGTTCTATCTGTACTATATGAAACCCGATTTCTCCAATTGTGATAAAGTGATTGACTATGCCACCCGGGTGGTAGGTAGCAGACCAGCCAATGTGTTGCGTAACTGGGAGGCATGGAGTAAAGTATCGGCAAATGACAACGTACAGCCGGATGCCTATATTGATTCTTCCAATGAGGCTAATTTAATGATGAGTAGTGTTGTATCCAACTGGGGAGCACTCTGCAGTGCATATTATGTGGGAAAACGCTATTTGCACAATAAAGACATTGCCAGCTATGAAACCAGTCAATCTTCCGGTCCGTGGGGAAATTCGGAGAGCTTCTATGTTAAGCCATTCACCACTACCGGTGTCGACTTCAGCATTGTCCGTAAAGTAGGACTTTACGGAGATTATATGTATTGCGTGCCCGTCATCTTCAATACGGATGAAACGCTTCTATGCCGTGCCGAAGCCTATATCTTAAAGAAACAATATGCTCTTGCTGCCACAGACCTCACCACATGGATGCACGCCTACACTCGCAGCACACTGACATTAACTCCGGAAAACATAACGACCTACTACAATCGGTTGGATTATTATAGTCCGATTGCAAACAAGACTCCGAAGAAACAACTCAATCCGGATTTTGAGATAGAGAACGGCACGCAAGAGAATATGCTCCATTGCCTGCTCCACATGCGTCGTATTGCTACTCTCCACGATGGATTACGCTGGCAAGACATCAAACGTTACGGCATTGTCATCTACCGTCGTGATATAACGAATAACCGCATAACGGACACAATGGGACCCGATGACCTGCGTCGTGCCATTCAGATACCATCCAGTGTTGTACTGTCCGGCATGCAGCCAAATCCACGAATTGAAAATAAATAATAAATAAAACGATGAAGAATTATATTCTTATAATACTTGGACTTGCGTCATTTTGTTTAGTATCCTGCAACAACGATGATGCAATAGATACAAATCAAAGTATTTTTTCGCCTTCAACGGCAAAGCCCAACGAATTTGACGAATGGCTACTGGACAATTACACTTATCCCTATAACGTCAGTTTCAAATATCGGATGCAGGACATCGAAAGCGACCAGACCTACAATCTGATACCTGCCGAATATGAGAAATCCGTAGCATTGGCTCAAATCATCAAACACGTATGGATGGATGCCTATACAGAATTGGCGGGAACTAATTTCCTGCGCCAATATATACCGAAGACCTTTCATCTGATTGGTTCCGGTGCATATGACAGTAGCGGTACAATGGTACTTGGTACGGCAGAAGGAGGGAAAAAGATTACTCTTTACGGTGTAAACGAACTTGATACGGAGGACATTGACATTGATCTTTTAAATCAGTATTATTTTAAAACCATGCACCATGAGTTTGCGCATATCCTTCATCAGAAAAGGAACTACGACACAGCATTTGACCGTGTTTGTGAAGGAAAGTATATCGGTTCGGACTGGTACTTCTACATTGACGAAGACGGAGCGTATGCACAACGTACCGATGACGTAGCTTGGAAAGATGGTTTTGTCACTGCCTATGCAATGAGCGAATCCCGCGAAGATTTTGTAGAAAATATCGCTATGTACGTCACCAATGATGAAAATTACTGGCAGGGCATGCTACAAAGTGCCGGTAGTGAAGGAGCTGCCATCATACAAAAGAAATTTGATATTGTATACAGCTATATGTATGATACATGGGGAATAGACTTAAATAAACTCCGGGCAATCGTGCTACGTCGCCAAGCAGAAATAGAAAAGATTGATTTAACCACCATTCATTAATGACGATACGATTATGAAGAAGAAAATAACAATATATTTTTTATTAGCCCTCGTTTGCGTGGGGTTACAGTCTTGTCTGTTTCAGGAGGAAGATTATTTCGATGATTCCTCTGCCAATCGTGCTTCTGCCGATGTGGCAAGATGTGCGGACATCCTTAAATCCGCTCCCAATGGCTGGGTGATGGAATACTATTTGGGAGAGAATTATCTTTTAGGGGGATTTTCCCTCTATTGTCTGTTCGATGGAGAAAAAGTAACGATGGCTTCGCAATTATACGGAAAAGGACAGGAAGCCGTCTCATCACTCTACCGTGTCATATCAGAGCAAAGCACCATGCTGACATTCGACACTTATAACCCGTTACTACATGTATTTGGCGCACCCAATGGAAGTATGTCCAGCGACCCTAACGGTAATCTGGGCGGTGATTATGAATTTATCATCATGGAAGCCTCGGCAGACCGTATAGAGCTAAAAGGGAAAAAATACAGCAATCGCATCATCATGACTCCACTGCCTGAAACCATAACATGGAAGAAATACATGGGAACGCTGAGCGAGATGGACAACAACCTCTATCAATATACGTACGACATCTATATAGACGGACTATATTCCGGAACGATGCAACGCAGCAATTACTCTTTTCAAACCACTTATTATGACGAGATAGGCGGTATACACACCCGGCAAACACCTTTCATGATCAGTACTGAAGGATTGCGTCTTCGTGAACCAATTATGATAGATGGAATAACGATACAACATTTCGCATGGAATACCCAAAAAGAAGTACTCGTTGGCACAGACAAAGGAGCAGAAAAAGTAGAACTGCGAGGCGTCAATCCGGAAGGGTATGTGGAATATGCAGATTTCATAGGAGACTATGTGATGAGCTATTATACTTATGATGACACTGGAAGGCAATTGATTGAAAAGACACGTGCCGTTTCATTATCACAAAATGAGCAAGGAGAAAGTTATCTGTTGAAAGGCGCAGTCGACGGATATTCCCTACCAGTTTCTTACGACAGAACAAACGGTATACTCATGCTAAATGCCGGTGAACTGGTCGCTGAAAAAAGCGGGCAATACCTCTATCTGACAGCATGCGACATCTATACCGGAATGTTGACTAAGTCAAATGGCATCGGTTTGTTCAGCTACGTGTACCCCGGTCAGGAGACATTGACATTCTCTTTGGTTGACAACGGCCGTTGGGGATGGGCACAGTCCAATGGATTCTTCCTCGGTGTTTTTGATTCAAAAAAGGATAATGCAGGCTATATTACTTACATAGGTGAAGTGATTGCCGGAGCCATATTTATAAAAGAATAGAAAGGAAACTTATATATGAAGAATAGATTAAACATCCTACTATGTATCCTTGTGAGCTACCTATTGGTAGCTTGCGGAGACGATAGCAATGAAACATCTTCCACTTTGCGAGTAAGCAAATCGAATATAGACTTTGCAGCAGCTGGTGGAACGCTACAAATACCTTTTGAAGGCGACAAGGAGATAACAGCAATTTCTGGTGCAGACTGGTGCCGGATCGTTGAAATCACCCATGAGAACTTTTCTATCATGGTACGCCCCAACACGGATTATGCAGGACGTGCGACACGGGTAACAATTAGTGACGGGACTAGTACGCAAGTTATCTCAGTCACTCAACAAGGCGATATCTTTGCACCGGAAGCAGACAAACAAGTTATGCGGTTGGGAAACGCAGCCACAACAGTGCCGATAGAAATAAACAGTTCATTTGGCTATACAGTTGCCATTTCCAGTGGAACCGACTGGCTGACCATAGAAAAAATAAACAACGGTTTCAGCCTTTCTCTTGCAGCCAATGAAACCGGTGCTCCACGAGCTTGCATCGTACGTGTAAAAAGTGATCAGGACAGAATATTCGACTATACAATCTATCAATATGATATTGAAGATTTGTTGAGGAACTGGAGTTATGGATCTTTATACAGCTATTGGGACGATCATATCATTTCCGATGGGCTTGCTTTGGTGGTTTCTCCGGTGACCATCACTGCCAATACGGAAGATGAAAACTATACCATTTCCATCCCTTTAGAAAAGACACTGATAGGAAAAGCTATGCGAGACCCTTCAAAGGCAACTCTCCGTTTGCAAGCCTCTTATCAAGAAGGTGCTTTCGTAATCAGCAGTTTGCAGCCTCAAGATGATCTTATCATGGATCTAGAAAATAACGACGGAACTACTGTAACTCTTTACGGTGCTACTGTCACTCTCAGCGGTGGTTCATTCTATAGTAAAGGCGATATAGGAATTGCCCCTGTTCTGTATGGCGGCCAAATATTCTTGAGCTATAATGATGTCAGCACCACTCCGGGTGAAGGAGACGCATTCTTGACTGTCGGTTTCTTTTCAGATCGAGAACTAACAGACCTGCAAGACTATATTTTATTCCCTGGACTTGAAATCTATAAATAAAGCAACCCATATTCATTAATCAATAATTATTATAATCATGATAAAAAAATGGATGTATTTGCTGGCAAGCAGTTTCTTTCTATTCACGGCTTGCAGCAATGAAGACAATCCGGGAAATACCGAACAAGAGAATGCCGGTTCGGGAGGGAGCAATGTACCGGAAGTGATCGAATTCACCAATGCACACCTCATCTATTGGGGCAGAGAGGATGAAGAGTATGTTTCTTGTCTTTTTGAACTTTCCTTATACACAGATATGGAAATCAACTATGATAATAATCCTATCGGACCGGGAAAAATTATGCGATTAAGCATGAATGCTCCCTTGTTTGAGGAAGATGCCACGGAGTTCCCGCTGCCGGAAGGGAAGTTCTCAGCCTCCAACACCAGTTATACGTTTGACGAGTGGAGTTTCAATCCAGGATTCGCTCAGCAAACGGATCTTCCGACAGGTACAGTTACTACACACGGTGGAACATTCTACGGTGATGTAACTGCTTATTCTACTGAATATGCGGCAGATTTATTGAATGTCGGAACATTCACCGTGAAACGAAACAACGATGGTACTTATACCGTAAGCGGATGGGTGGCAGGTGATTCTTCACTTAAACATCATTTCACCTATACCGGTAAACTGGAGACAATAGACAGACACGCAACTGCCGAACAGATACCCAACAGTACGATTACCAAGGACATAGACTTAACTACGCTGACTAAAGCCCGTTTGCAGGATAAAGGTAACTATTTCTTGTTGGATGAAGAGAGTCGGGTACGTTCAGTCTCTTTATATTTGGCAGAAGAATCTGTCAATCTGGAAAAGGCCATAGCAACAGGCAATGGGCAATTATTATTTGTTGAATTCTTCGTTCCTTGGGAAACAGACGTACAGCAAGGCATTCCGGCAGGAACATATACTGTAACTGAACGCGAATCTACCTCACACGGCATACCTAAAGAATTCATAAAAGCTTTTAATATTGCCTCGGGATACCCTAATAAGTTCACCTATATAGAAGGTACTTGGTATCAGAAGCTCAAAAATGGTATTATGGAGAGCGAGTACGCCCGAATAGATGAAGGAACGATGGTTGTTGAACGTGGAATGGATGGAAGCCATAAGATAACGATCGACTTTATCGACAGCAATAAAGAGCAACCTCACCATATCCGTTGTACCTATACCCAAAGCGAGGCTATCGCTGTATCAGAAGACAAACCTATAATAAACGAATAAAAAAAGAAACGTATGAAAACAAAATTTATTTCTTATTTCTTATTCATGCTGGCAATGAGTATGTTTGCCGCATGTAGCAGTGATGACTCAACGGACAATCCTACAAATGAACCGGAACCGGAAGGAGCAATCAACACCTATAATTATAAAGAGAAAGTTGTAGAAGCTAAATCTGTGATTTGTACAGATATCTTCAATGGATCTTATTGCATTTATATGAGTCCATTAATGAATCTGGAGACTGTAGAGGATTTCGTCACAAGTGGCAGGGAATATGTGACATTCATGATTCCACAAGCTTCTGTTGACAAAGAAATGTCTCTTATGGACAGCGAGAATGGTTGCACTTTCTACTATGTAGATGAAAATAATACCCCCATCTTAGCTTACAATAATCCCGAAACTTGGGAAAGCGTTTCAGACGGTAAACTCTCCATAAAACTGACTGACGAAGATAAGGATGGCGTTTATGAAGTAAAGGCGAATTTTAATATCACCTTTAAAGACGGAAAATCGTTCAATGGAAACTCTTCCTGCACCTACACGCCACCGACTCCTTTAGTCAATCAAGTGACAGACGGAGATGAAATCAGAGAGATTAAATCCGCATTAAGCCTTAATCTCAACGGTTATCAATACATCTTCTTAAGTCCGGTAGAGAACTTGAAAACAATGGATGATTTTTATTATGCAGAAGATTACATGTATATCGGCTTGAATCCTACTGTAATCGGAACAGAGGCTGGAATTGATATAACTACCGAGAAAACTGTCTATACACTATTGCATGGACTGAAGTGGAAGAATGCAGCAGGGTTGGAAGATCAAATGTCCATTTCAAATGATTCATGGGACGACTATTGCCAAAGTGGAAATATAAAGGTAAAATCTCTGGAAAACAATAAGGTCAAACTCTCATTCAGTCTCAGGATGCTTTCGGGCAAAGCTTTCAGATGTGCATACGAAGGAAACTGTATCATCGAATCCAGCGGTCCATCATCTACCAACGCATTGACAGTCGATGATCTGACACAAGAAATAGAAGCTGCCTTCTATACAAAGCAAGAAGGTGTAACAGGGCTTTACTTGACACCAAGCGGCATTACAAGTTTTGACGATGTTTTCAACGTTGCCACTTACTTTGTATATGTTGCTGTTCCGGATGCGGCACTGGATGGAAGAAGCATAGACTTGAGCGATCCGAAAAGCAATTATTCAGTAATGTATTACAACCCTACTACTGAACAATCAATTTGGGCTGATCCTACCAATCCTGATAGTCCTAAAGTCATTAGTGGAACATACAGCATAAAAGCCGGCAGCAACGAGAATGAATACGAAGTAAAGATAGAAAACGTCAAATTGGATAACATGACAATCTCCGGGAACTATAAAGGAACATTCATGTCTGACGCGCCTGCTGCAAAAAAGAATGAATATCACTTAGGCGGTGACGGAACTCCCGTAGCTATCAATTCTGTTGTAATAGACCAGACTGATAAAACGACGGTAATGTGCGATGTTTATTTATCTAACACAAGTGGACTGACTACGGTAGATGCTATCAAGGCCGCTAATCCTATTATCCTTCATTTGGATAAGACTTCTTTTGAAGGAGAAACACAATCATTCTCTCACGACCATGGTATGTCGATAACCTACGAAGGTATAACGTATGATTATGAAGCCTCTAATGGTACAGATGCAAAATTGAATGGAGGTAATGCTATTGTCACTCTGGCGGATGATGATGCAACTATTGAATTTAACTTGTACCAGATAGTCAAATACGAATCCAAGACCCTAGCAGGATACTACAATGGTAAAGTTACAGTTATCAAATAATAAATGAAAGAAATATTCTATATGAAAGAATGGCTTAAACACATATTACCGCTTGCCTGTATCGGACTCATGTCATTCTTATGGGTTTCTTGCAGCAGTGACGATAATGACGGAGAACCAACTCCCCCTACTGTCGAGTCCGAAAAAACGGAAGAAGGAATCGGGACATACCGTTTCAGAGGTATCGATCATCAGATTACTTCAGGCGTATTCTCCATCGATGAAACCGGAGGAGTTACCTGCATCTTCTCACCGGAGGATTTAGCAGGAAGCAGCATAACTACTTATTTTTCCATTTATCTTGCCGCTTACTGGCTTGGCAATGAGTGCAATACTGTGACGGACAATTTATGGAAGAATATCGATTACGTTTTTACCTATGAGGATCCTTTTTATTACTATTCACGGTATCAGGATATCACAGGGAAGATTTATATCAAACGCAATTCGGATACGAACTTGACTGTCAACTTAAACGTGCGCTTTCACGATAACGTTCATTTCAAGGTTGACGTAACTGCTGATTTAATAGACTTGTCCGCTGCAGGGACAAAAGCTATTAGTACAAAAGTAATGCAACGCCTGCAACACAAAGAAGTGTTGAAAGGGTATGTTGATGATTGTTCACATTGATTTCTCTCTTAAACATTAATATTTCAACTATCATTACAAGAGAGCTGTTTTTCACAAAACAGCTCTCTTGTTTATCTCCGTCTATAGCCAAGACAAGCAAATTTCTCTCCTCAAAGTTTCTATAAGGAAAATAATCCTATATCTTTGTAACTACATATTTTTAAATACCAATTATTATGGCAAAAAAGAAAGAAAAGAAAGAGAAAAAGGCCGGCAAAAGAATGAGTAAGAAAGAGCTGGCAGCATTATTAATAGACTTTTTCCATGCCAAATCCAGCGAGACCTTGAGTATGAAATATATATTTTCGGAACTGCGTCTCACTACTCATCCGCAGAAAATGCTATGCGTCGATATATTACACGACCTTTTAGCTGACGATTATATTTCTGAAATAGAAAAAGGAAAGTTCCGTCTCAACAATCATGGAACGGAGATGACAGGCACTTTCCAACGGAAAAGCAATGGTAAGAATTCCTTCATTCCTGAAGGAGGAGGCGAACCGATATTTGTAGCCGAACGTAATTCGGCACATGCTATGAACAATGACAAAGTAAAGATTGCTTTCTACGCCAAACGGAAAAACAGAGAAGCAGAAGGAGAAGTGATAGAAATACTGGAACGCGCCAACGATACTTTCGTCGGCACGCTGGAAGTAGCTAAGTCATACGCATTCCTGGTGACAGAGAACCGTACATTAGCCAATGATATTTTCATCCCGAGAGATAAGCTAAAAGGCGGAAAGACCGGAGATAAAGCCATTGTGAAAGTAACCGAATGGCCGGACAAGGCAAAGAATCCTATCGGACAAGTAATAGATATATTAGGTCAGGCTGGCGACAACACCACAGAGATGCACGCAATTCTTGCGGAGTTCGGTCTGCCGTATGTATATCCGAAAGCAGTAGAGACAGCAGCGGACAAGATTCCTGCCGAGATTTCAGCAGAAGAGATTGCCAAACGCGAAGATTTTCGTAAGGTAACAACTTTCACTATCGACCCGAAAGACGCCAAAGATTTTGACGACGCACTCTCCATCCGCAAGCTAAAGGACGGATTGTGGGAAGTAGGCGTACACATTGCCGATGTGACACATTACGTAAAAGAAGGCAGCATCATCGACAAGGAAGCAGAAAAGCGGG
>OBIM01000234.1_pt1 | contig 27841 bp, 19 predicted proteins | sample 1496191 | NCBI WGS metagenome assembly OBIM01 (sample SAMN00265067, study PRJEB22529) | human gut metagenome
AAGACGCTAAGAGAATCATCCTGTCTCACAGCCGTATCTTCGAAGATGTAGCTAAAGCTGAAGAAAGAGCAGAAAAGAAAGCTGCTTCTGGCGCAAAGAAAGCATCTTCTGGTAAGAGAGAAGATTCTCCGATGATCCAAAACCAAGCTGCTTCAACTACTCTGGGCGACATCGACGCTCTGGCTGCATTGAAAGAACAGTTGGAAGGAAAGAAATAATCTGAACAGAATATTTTTTGATGAAGGCGCTCCCGGTTGGGGGCGCCTTTTTTTATTCACCACAGAGGACGCAGAGGACACAGAGGGTAGGGAGGATATAGAGAGGATATAGAGGACAGGAAGGATATGGAGAATACAGAGGGTGTGAAGGCTTGATTTAACAAACTAACGATGGCGATATATTTTATTTATATAAATCTACCCTCTTCTTCTCCTCCGCATCCTCTCCATATGCTCCTTACCCTTCTTACCCTCTGCGTCCTCCGTGTCCTCTGTGGTGAATAGAAAAAAAAGTTTCTTCCTTTGCAAGATTGAATCTGAAATGCTTTATCTTTGCATACCATGGAAAAATTTGAGTTACATATATTGGGATGCGGTTCCGCTTTGCCTACTACGCGACATTTTGCGACCTCTCAAGTCGTAAACCTGCGTGAAAAACTATTTATGATTGATTGTGGCGAGGGAGCACAAATGCAGTTACGCCGTTCGCGACTGAAATTTTCCCGATTGAATCATATCTTCATCTCTCATCTACATGGTGACCATTGTTTCGGATTGTTGGGGCTGATTTCTACATTCGGATTATTGGGAAGAACAGCCGATTTGCATATTCATTCTCCACGAGGACTGGAAGAACTGTTTGCACCGATGCTTGCTTTCTTTTGTAAGACTTTGACTTATAAGGTGTTCTTCCATGAATTCGAAACGAAAGAACCGATGCTTATCTACGATGACCGTTCGGTGACTGTAACTACTATCCCTTTAAAACATCGAATTCCCTGCTGCGGTTTCCTTTTTGAAGAGAAACAGCGTCCGAACCATATTATCAGAGACATGGTGGACTTTTATAAAGTCCCCGTCTATGAACTGAACCGTATCAAGAACGGAGCAGACTTTGTAACTCCTGAAGGAGAAGTAATACCTAATTTACGCCTGACCCGTCCTTCAGCTCCGGCTCGTAAATATGCTTATTGCTCCGATACAATCTATCGCCCGTCGCTTGCCGAACAAATCAGCAATGTAGATTTGCTTTTCCATGAGGCTACCTTTGCGCAGACAGAGCAGGCACGTGCTAAGGAAACTTATCATACTACGGCTGCGCAAGCCGCACAACTAGCTTTGGACGCCAATGTGAAACAATTGGTGATCGGACACTTTTCAGCCCGTTACGAGGATGAATCTATTTTGCTTAATGAAGCATCCGCCATTTTCCCGCAAACCATTTTAGCGAAAGAGAATATGTGTATTGACGTTGATGGAGGAACTGTGTATGAGAAATAGACGCCTGCTTTGGGGAGCGGTAATCCTGTTCGTCGTTTGTTTGGTAGCCTGTAAGAAAGAGAAACCCCAATCTCCGATACCGGACTCTCTGGCTTCCCTGCAAGAACTGTTCAACCCTGCTTATCAAATAGATGCCGACAGTATTCGTCTGATGATTCGTTCCTATTTGAACGAAAGCCCCGTAACTCCCTGGGATTCGGCTTTGTTGGCCCATTATCGGGAAAAAGATGAATTCTTCTGGTTGAATGACTCGCTTGTGTCCGATAAACCTGCCGCACAGGTGGCGGACTCTATGTTGTTCTGGCTGGGAGACATTTCACGGCATGGTATTAACCCGAATCTTTATTCGGTCGATAGCATCCGTGAGAGATTGCAACAAATACGTTCTTTGAAGTTGCAGGAAGGAAAGACAATGAACCGTCTGTTGGCAGATGTAGAATATCAGTTGACAGCCGCATATCTTTCGTATGTGTGCCAGTTGAAGTTTGGTTTCCTGCCTTCGGAACGCAGATGGAATGATTCGATCAATCGTATTCCCTTAAAACATTGTGATGTTACTTTTGCAAATGCCGCCCTCGATTCCTTGCGTGCAAATCCAATTGCTGCTCTTCGTGGAGTACAACCTTCTTCTCCGCTTTATCGCAAGATGCAGGAAGAACTGGTTCGTGTAAATGCTTGGGGGAAAACGGATACTACGGATTATTACCGGAATCGTCTGTTGGTAAATATGGAGCGGGCGCGTTGGCAATATGCATTGGACAAAGGACAGAAATATGTGATAGCCAATGTGGCGGCATTCATGTTGCAGGCAATCAACGAAGAAACGGACTCTATTCTGGAGATGCGTATCTGTGTGGGGAGTGTGAAAAATAAAACTCCTCTGTTGTCGAGCAGGATTTATTATATGGAACTGAATCCGTACTGGAATGTACCTCAAAGTATTATCAGGAAAGAAATCATCCCTACTTATCGCAGAGATACGACCTATTTCACCCGTAATCGCATGAAGGTATACGATAAGAACGGCTTACAAGTAAACCCTCATCAGGTTAATTGGGCTAAATATGCAGGAAAAGGTGTACCTTATACGGTGAAGCAGGACAATAAAACGGGGAATTCATTGGGACGCATCATCTTCCGCTTTCCTAATCCTCATTCCGTATATCTGCACGATACTCCTTCCCGGTGGGCTTTCACGCGAAACAATCGTGCGGTGAGCCACGGTTGCGTCCGCCTTCAGAAAGCACTCGACTTCGCGTTCTTCCTGTTGAAAGAACCGGATGAATTATTGGAAGACCGTATCCGCATTGCAATGGATATCAAGCCGGTGAGTGAAGAGGGGAAGAAGCTGCCTGTCAGTGCGGCCTATCGCGAACTGAAACATTATAGTTTAGAGAAATATATACCTTTATTTATAGATTATCAGACGGTTTATCTGTCTGCCGATAATAATTTGAGGTATTGTGAGGACATTTATAAATATGATTCGTCTTTACTAGAAGCAATGAACAACCTGAATTTGAAACCATAAATAAACATACAGATACAAGAGATTATGATTCCTTATAACGAACGCGAAGTTCTGAAACTCCTTCAGGAGGAGAGTACACAGCGGAAAGGATTTGAAATGATTGTGGGGCAGTATAGCGAGCAATTGTATTGGCAAATCCGCCGGATGGTACTGTCGCATGAGGATGCGAACGATCTCCTGCAAAACACTTTCATCAAGGCATGGACGAATATCGATTATTTCCGTGCCGAGGCGAAGCTGTCGACCTGGCTCTATCGCATCGCGCTGAATGAGTGTCTTACCTTTCTGAATAAGCAGCGTGCCATGACTACCGTGGATATTGACGATCCTGAAGCAGTAGTTGTGCAAAAGCTGGAAAGTGACGCCTACTTTTCGGGCGACAAGATACAGATGTGCTTGCAAAAAGCCCTGCAGACTTTGCCCGAAAAGCAGCGTATGGTGTTCAACCTGAAATACTATCAGGAAATGAAGTACGAAGAGATGTCGGAAATCTTCGGCACGTCGGTCGGTGCACTGAAAGCATCTTATCATCATGCGGTGAAGAAAATTGAGAAGTTTTTAGAAGAAATAGATTAAACCTTTTAAATGAGACACTGTCTAATGAAAAGAGAGGAGAAAAACGTATGAAAGAAGAAGATATTTTATTGAAGAAGCTTGGAAAGGAAAATTCCTTCAAAGTGCCCGATGGTTACTTTGAGAACCTGACTTCGGAGGTAATGAATAAACTTCCTGAAAAAGAGAAAGTTGCTTTTAAGGAAGAGCCTGTCAGCACATGGACAAGACTGAAACCATTGCTCTATATGGCAGCTATGTTCGTAGGGGCGGCCTTGATTATCCGGGTGGCGTCAACAGACCATAAACCTGCTGCAGCAGATGATGTAGCGGTGACAGAAGTGGATACTGAAGTAGTCGTATCTGACGAAATGATTGATGTAGCAGTGGATCGTGCCATGCTGGATGATTATTCGTTATATGTTTATTTGAGTGACGCAAGTGTAGAATGATTTATTAAAACTGATTGAATACAGAAAATGAGAAAACTAATCGCATGGGTTGTTTTGTTGTGTGGCTTTATGCCTGTTCTTTGGGCTGCTGACGGATGTGATCAGCATTTATCCCGGGAGGAGTTCAGGGCAAAACAAAAGGAATTCATTACCGAACAGGCAGGATTGAGTAAAAAGGAGGCAGCCAAGTTCTTTCCCGTCTATTTTGAACTCCAGGATAAGAAGAAGAAGCTGAATGATGAATCGTGGGATTTGATGCGCAAAGGTAAAGATGATAAGACGACGGAAGCTCAATATGCAGAAATCAACGATAAGATAGCCAACAATCGTATTGCTGCCGATCAGCTTGATAAGACTTATCTGGGTAAGTTCAAAAAGATTCTTTCCAGTAAGAAGATATTTCTCGTGCAGCGTGCGGAAATGTGCTTCCACCGGGAGATGATAAAAGGAATGAATCGTGGCAAGGATAAAGGAAACGATTCGAAGAAGAAATAAAGAAAAACAGAGCGTTTATTCATACGAGTTAGACGCTCTGTTTGAGTAAAATAGAGGCTCTACTCGCACGGAATAGAGTCTCTATTTTTTTTATTTAGATAGCATTGATTTTAAGTGTTCTATTTCTGCAATCAATAGTGGAATATCCTGTTTGGCATGTATTATGAACTCCAAATCATCTTTCGATGATTGCATGTAAATCAATGTTATTCATGGGTCTTACAGTCCTTTTTTCTTTGCTTCATTCCAAATAGCATCCATCTCTTCAAGAGACATATCCTTCAGGCTTTTTCCTTCCTTGATAGTATGTTCCTCCAAATAATTGAAGCGACGGATAAACTTTTGGTTGGTAAGTTCCAAAGCGTTATCAGGATTGATCTTGTAGAGACGCGCTGCATTGATAAGGCTAAACATAACGTCGCCGAATTCAGCTTCTGCCTTGTCCTTATCCATATTAGCCACTTCATCCTGAAATTCTCCGATTTCTTCCTTCACTTTATCCCATACCTGTTCACGCTCTTCCCAGTCGAAACCTACATTGCGGGCTTTGTCTTGAATACGATAAGCCTTGATGAGCGAGGGGAGGGCAGCGGGTACACCGCTCAATACACTCTTATTGCCGTCTTTCTCCTTTAGCTTCAACTGTTCCCAATTTTCGGAAACTTGTCCTGCTGTCTCTGCTTTTACCTCTCCGAATACATGCGGGTGACGGAAAATCAGTTTATCACACAGTTTGTCGCAAACATCTTTGATGTCAAAATCTCCTGTTTCCGAGCCTATCTTGGCATAGAAAGCAACGTGCAATAATACGTCGCCCAATTCCTTGCAGATTTCTTTCTTGTCATCCCTCATCAGGGCGTCGCAAAGTTCGTAAGTCTCTTCTATGGTGTTGGGACGCAGACTTTCATTGGTCTGTTTGCGGTCCCAGGGACATTTAACACGCAGTTCGTCGAGAATGTCCAGGAAGCGTCCGAAGGCTTCCATCTGTTCTTGTCTGGTATGTGACATAAATATATCTATTTTTTGTTCTTGATTTTTATTTCTTTTTCCACTCCTGATAGGAAATCAGCAGTCCCACTACTTCCGAATAGTTTTGCCGTCCGCTTTCTATCTTATTCCCTTTCAGATAAAGGTCGTATATCCAATCCTGCACAGCACCGACCACAGGGCTATACTTGGCAGCCCAATACGCCTGATTATTCTTAGCCAATTCGATAATTTCCGGTCGGATGCGTTTAAACAGTCGGGTGTATTCTTCTTCCGGGAGTAATCTTTGCGCATTTCCCAATACATGTCCCAATATAGAGAAATATCCGGAAAAACGGATTCCCATTGCTTCTGAACGGGTGCAAACCTGATAAGCATAGAAATTAGCTTCCGCCTCACTGGTGATACCTAATAAATGGGCTAATTCGTGAGCATAAGTGGCCGGATAATTAACGGGAAGCAAATCTCCGTTGAGTGTAAACTCGCAGAAGAAAGGCCCCATGCTACCCGTTACCCCTACCATCGAAATGAAGGGAGTGAATAACATTGTTTTTACCCTTGGATGCTCGTGTGGAGGGCGATGTACGCCCAGACTATCACTTAACTGATGATAGATTCGCACAGTTTCCTCTCGTATCAAATCTTGATTGATACTATTGACAGGAGTATACGAACGGTTCAGTTGAGTAATATAATCATCTACGAATTCTTGGAAAATCTCGGGAGTATAGGCGGTATACGGGATTTCTGCTCGTTGATAGAAATTTTTCTGCGAGTAGTTCAGTCCCCATGCCAGATAGAACCATACATAAATCCGTAATAAGTATTCCCCGTCGCGCAATAAGATTTTCTTCCAAGGCAACTTCTTGCGGAGACGGGCATAAACGGGATAAACAATCACGCCTGTGATGCTAAGGAAAATAAATAAATCCCCTATGGCAAAAGGAAATAAACCGGAAAAAAACGACAGGACGTAGGAGATAAGGGGATAGATTGTTTGAGAATAGATCGTTGCCAGAGCAGGAATCCATTGCGTTAGCCACACTAGGATTAATAATGCTCCTAAGGCTAAATATCTTACATTTGGCTTATTTTTCATCATTTGTATAAAATCAGTCAACAAAAATATGCATTTAATAAACGTCGCGCGAAAAAATACCTCTATATTTGCAAAAAATCTGTTAACAGTGACTTTGTGTACCTGCGTAATCAGAGAAAGTTATTCAACATAAACCGGATAAGATGGCTACATCAGAAGAAATAGAAAAGTATTGCAGGAATTGCGTGTCACGTGATTTTGTGAACGGAAAAGGACTCGTTTGTAAACGTACCGGAGAACTTCCCGCTTTTGAAGAAGAATGTGATAGTTTTGAGCAAGATAAGGAACTGGAAAGATTAGCGCCTCCCAAGCCAGAAGACTTTCCGGTATCCATGACAGAAGAGGAAATGTTTGCCGAAGAGAACCTGCCCAAAGGAGTATTGTGTGCAGTTGTTGCATGCATCGTTGGTGCGGTGGCATGGGGGCTGATCTCCGTTTCTACAGGTCGTCAGATTGGGTTTATGCCCATTGCTATCGGATTCATGGTAGGTTTTGCGATGCGGCAGGGCAAGGGAATACGTCCCATTTTCGGAATTATCGGTGCGGCATTATCTCTGGTTAGTTGCATCTTAGGTGATTTCTTGTCTATTATCGGGTATATCTCCCAAGATTATGAAATGGGCTATTTTCAAGTCCTGGCAGGTGTAGACTATGGAGAGATATTCTCTATTCTGTTGAAAAATGTAATGTCGATGACTGCCCTGTTCTACGGATTCGCTCTTTATGAGGGATATAAATTCTCTTTCCGTGCACAGAAACATCCCGAGGGTGGTAAGATTTGAATTTAAATTATTAATTTTGCACCCGTTATTTTTAGAATATACATTATCATATATACATAAAACAATATGGAATTAGCAAGTAAGTACAATCCCGCTGACGTGGAGGGAAAGTGGTACCAGTATTGGCTGGACCACAAATTATTCAGTTCAAAACCCGATGGCCGTGAACCTTACACCATCGTCATCCCGCCCCCGAACGTCACCGGTGTGTTACACATGGGACACATGCTTAATAATACCATCCAGGATATTTTAGTTCGTCGTGCCCGTATGGAAGGCAAGAATGCTTGCTGGGTGCCGGGAACTGACCACGCTTCTATTGCTACCGAAGCTAAAGTTGTAAACAAACTCGCTTCTCAAGGTATCAAGAAAACCGATCTATCTCGTGACGAATTCTTGAAACATGCCTGGGAATGGACAGACGAGCACGGTGGTATTATCCTGAAACAACTCCGTAAACTCGGCGCATCCTGCGATTGGGATCGTACTGCTTTCACTATGGATGAGAAACGTAGTGAAAGTGTAATCAAGGTATTTGTCGATCTGTTCGATAAAGGATTGATCTACCGGGGCGTCCGCATGGTAAACTGGGATCCGAAAGCCTTGACTGCCCTTTCTGACGAAGAAGTAATCTACAAGGAAGAACACGGAAAATTGTATTACCTTCGCTATAAAGTAGAAGGTGATCCGGAAGGTCGCTACGCGGTTGTTGCAACAACCCGTCCTGAAACAATTATGGGTGATACGGCTATGTGTATCAATCCGAACGACCCGAAGAACGAATGGCTGAAAGGAAAGAAAGTGATCGTTCCGCTGGTAAACCGTGTCATTCCTGTGATTGAGGATGATTATGTAGACATCGAATTCGGTACGGGTTGTCTGAAAGTAACCCCGGCCCATGATGTAAACGACTATATGCTGGGTGAAAAATACAACTTGCCTAGTATCGATATTTTCAATGACAACGGTACATTGAGCGAAGCTGCCGGTATGTATATCGGTATGGACCGTTTCGATGTTCGTAAACAAATAGAGAAAGACCTCGAAGCTGCCGGATTGCTCGAAAAAATAGAAGCCTATACTAATAAGGTAGGATATTCGGAACGTACCAACGTTGTGATCGAACCGAAATTGTCTATGCAATGGTTCCTCAAGATGCAACATTTTGCAGATATGGCATTGCCTCCGGTAATGAACGACGATCTGAAATTCTACCCTGCCAAATACAAGAATACCTACCGTCACTGGATGGAAAACATCAAAGACTGGTGTATCAGCCGTCAGTTGTGGTGGGGACATCGTATTCCTGCATACTTCCTGCCGGAAGGTGGTTATGTAGTAGCCGCTACTCCCGAGGAAGCTCTGGCAAAAGCAAAAGAAAAGACGGGTAATGCCGCCCTGACAATGGAAGACCTTCGTCAGGATGAAGATTGCCTGGACACTTGGTTCTCTTCCTGGTTGTGGCCTATCTCTTTGTTCGACGGAATCAACAACCCGGGCAACGAAGAAATCAAATACTACTATCCGACAAGCGACCTTGTGACAGGACCGGATATTATCTTTTTCTGGGTAGCCCGTATGATTATGGCAGGCTACGAATACGAGGGACAGATGCCGTTTAAAAACGTATACTTCACAGGAATCGTTCGTGATAAACAGGGACGTAAGATGTCTAAATCGCTCGGTAACTCTCCCGATCCATTGGAACTGATCGAAAAGTATGGTGCCGACGGTGTGCGTATGGGTATGATGCTTTCAGCTCCTGCCGGAAACGACATTCTTTTCGACGACGCCCTTTGCGAACAGGGACGTAACTTCTGCAACAAGATATGGAATGCTTTCCGTCTGATTAAAGGATGGACTAATGGCAAAAGTTCCATTCCGGTTCCACCCGAGGCTCATCTGGCTGTTCAATGGTTCGACCAGAGACTGGATGCAGCTGCGGTTGAAGTTGCCGATTTGTTCTCTAAATATCGTTTGAGCGAAGCATTGATGTTGGTTTACAAACTGTTCTGGGATGAGTTCTCTTCCTGGTTGCTGGAAATTGTGAAACCTGCTTATGGACAGCCCATTAATGGCTTTATTTATAGTATGGTGCTTAGTTCTTTCGAACGTCTGCTTGAGTTGCTTCATCCTTTCATGCCGTTTATCACAGAAGAACTGTGGCAACAACTGCGTGAGCGCGAACCGGGTGCAAGTTTGATGGTTACTCTCATGAAAGAGCCTCTTGAGGTAAACGAGAAATTCCTGCAAGAATTTGAATTGGCTAAGGAAATTATCAGCAATGTTCGCAGCATTCGTTTGCAGAAGAATATTGCTTTGAAGGAACAACTCGAATTGCAGGTTGTGGATAGTCATCCGGTAGAAAAAATGAATCCGGTGATTATCAAGATGTGTAACCTTTCTGCTATTAATGTAGTATTCAAAAAAGCAGAAGGTGCTGCTTCTTTCATGGTTGGAACGACAGAATTTGCCGTACCATTGATTGATATGATTGATATAGATGCGGAAATCACTCGTCTGTTGGCCGAACTTAAACATAAGGAAAGCTTCCTGCAAGGCATCGTGAAGAAATTGAGCAACGAGAAATTCGTGAACAATGCTCCGGCAGCCGTCATAGAACTTGAACGCAAGAAACAGGCGGATGCGGAAAGTATCATTCGTTCTTTGAAAGAAAGCCTTACTATCTTGTTGAAGAAATAACTCTTTGATACCTGGTTTTATATAATATAAGGCATCTCAATTAATTTTGAGATGCCTTTTTTTTGCGAAATGGAAATAAATACTACCTTTGCCGTAGCTATTATAGAACATCACAAATGAAACAAGTACTCCGAACCATCTCATTCTTAGGCTTATTCCTTTTTATAGAAGGATTCTTATTATCTGTGTCAGCCCGAACTGAAATAACAAATAAAGAAGTACTGGTTTTGAATTCCATTAATTTTAATCTGCCTTGGGCTAAAAATTTCTATTGGTGTATACACGATGCTCTTCAGAAGCAGGGGATATCTGCCAAAGCGGAATCCCTTTCCGTACCAGCTTTGGTGAATAAGATGGAAGCAGATGCCGTAGTCACCCATTTACGGGAGAAATACCCGGTAGCTCCCGCTGCCATCGTCCTGATTGGAGATCCGGGATGGATTGTCTGCCGTGAACTGTTTGATGACGTATGGAAAGATGTTCCGGTAATAGTGACAAATGCCCGCGACCGCCTGCCTGCTTCTCTCGACGTTTTGCTGTCTCATGCTCCACTAACAGAAACCAATAGTGTCCCCGGTGAAGAATGGAGAAGAGGCTATAATCTGACACTTTTGAAGCAGCATTATTATGTGAAGGAAACAGTGGAACTGATTTATAAACTAATACCGGATATGCAACGTCTGGCATTTATTTCAGACGACAGATATATTAGTGAAGAAACCCGTAGAGATGTAAAGGAAGCCGTCGAAGAGAATTTTCCGGATTTACATTTGGATCTGCTTTCTACCACTCAATTATCGACAGAAATGTTGCTGGATACCCTGCATAGTTATAAACCTAATACAGGGATTATTTACTATTCCTGGTTTGAGTCTCATAATGAAAATGATAACAACTACCTTTTCGACCACATACAGGAAATTATAACCAATTTTACTCCCTCACCTCTGTTTTTGCTATCTCCCGAAAATTTATCGAACAATACTTTCGCAGGAGGGTATTATGTATCGACGGAGTCTTTTTGTGATTCTTTGCTGGAAATCCTGAATCGCATATTGAATGGAGAACAAGCCCGCAATATCCCGGGTGGAGTGGGAGGGGAAGGAAATTCCTATCTTTGTTATCCTGTATTAAAGTCTTATAATATTCCGTCAAGTCGCTATCCCGACGATGCTGTATATATTGATAAACCTCAAACTTTTTTTCAGCAACACTATGTTAAGATTATTGCTAGTTCTGTTTTTCTATTACTTTTGATAGCTGCTATTGTCTATTATATTCGTATTCTTCGGAAAGCGTATAGCCGTTTGAGTGAAGCGGTGGAGAAAGCGGAGCAGGCTAATCAATTGAAATCTGCCTTTCTGGCGAACATGAGCCATGAAATACGTACTCCTTTGAACGCAATCGTGGGCTTTTCAAATATGCTTCCCCATACAGAAGATCCTGTCGAAATGCGCGAGTACGCAGATATCATCGAAACAAATACCGACTTGTTGCTCCAATTAATTAATGATATTCTGGATTTGTCGAAGATTGAAGCCGGAACATTTGATTTCTATCCTTCCTCGATCGATGTTAATCAGACAATGGAGGAAATTGAACAAAGTATGCGGTTACGTTTGAAAAACAGTGATGTTACCCTTGCATTTACCGAACGCTTGCCGGGTTGTCTTTTTTATATTGATAAGAATCGACTGATACAATTGCTTGCCAACTTTGTCAATAACGCTATCAAATTTACTCAAACAGGCACTATCTGTATGGGGTATCGTATGACAGACACCGATACTATTTATTTTTATGTATCAGATACCGGCTGTGGTATGTCAAACGAACAGTGTGAACATGTTTTCGAACGATTCGTAAAATATAACCCATTCATTCAAGGTACCGGCTTAGGACTTTCCATTTGTCGTACGATTGTTGAGCGTCTCGGGGGAAAAATAGGAGTAGATTCAGAAGAAGGTAAAGGATCTACTTTCTGGTTTACACTTCCTTATAGAAAGAGATGAAGTTAGTTAATAGATAAGTTACTGTCTCCTTATTGCAAACTTCCTTTTCCTTACTGCCAAAGTTGTTTTTGTCTAAGAGAAATCTATAAACGGAAGCTTTGTTTTTATAAATGAAACTTACATTTATAAAAATGAAGGTTGCATTTATATAATTGGAACTTTCGTTTATAGTTTGTTTCAGGTCAAAGGGAACTTTTGCCTTAGAGGAACGTAAGTTTATCTTTAATACAACGTAAGTTGTCTATTAATACTTTAGCTGACAGGTAATAGCTAAATGAAGTAATATTGGTGGTTACTTATATGTTTCGTCTCTCTAGGGAAATAAGAGAGGTAGTAGTAACGGGAGGTAATCTTTCAAATCCACGCGCAGTTGCTTTAACGCTTGTTGAATACGGTAATCTATTGTTTTGGGCGATACCCCCAGTGTTTCTGCAATCTCCTTGTAACTCATATCCCGGAATCGGTGCATCACAAAAGCTTCCCGATAACTTTCGGGCAGTGCCGCGACAGCATCTTCAATCCGTTTCGCAAGTTCTTCAATCTGGTAATAGTCCGTATCTTGCAGCATTTCCTGCATTTCTTCATAAAAGCGGGTATCTGCCCGTTGGGTGGCATCGATATGTGCAAGCTTGTTCAAAGCCCTGCGATACACCATCTTAAAAAGATAAGAATTAAGAGAAGACTCGATAACCAGTGTTTCCCGATTTTCCCAAATCCATAAAAGAGAATCCTCTACAATCTCTTCTGCATCTTCCAACTCGACAAACCGGTGACCATACGCGCACAGCATCGGATAATATCTCCGAAATAGTGTATCGAACGCTTTTTGATCTCCGCGTTGAACGGCTGATAATAGAAAATCATTGTCTGATTGATAAGTTCCTTTCATGTATTAGCTCCATAATTTAACTGCAAATATAGCTTTTTTAGATAGAAACAAAGATTTTTCTAAAAAAAATGGTTTTTAGTTTAGGAGTCTTCCTATTCTCCCTTGTCTTATAATAAAAGGCAATAAAAAAAGATATGGATAAAACAGATAGAAATACGATAGAAGAACTGCTTCCCCGTTATTGTGAAGGGGTGGCAACGGAAGAAGAACGTCTGCAAGTTGAGATGTGGATGAGCGAATCGGACGAAAATCGACGGATGGCAAAACAGGTACATGCTCTTTATCTTGCCACGGATACAGTTAATGTTATGAAGAAAGTCGATACGGAGAAAGCATTGTTGAAGGTGAAAAGTAGAATGTCGGGTAACAGACACAAGGGAACGATGTGGTGGCAATGGGCACAACGTGCGGCAGCAATTTTGTTCATTCCACTTCTCGTTACATTGATGCTCCAGTATTGGGGAGGAAACGAACAGGAATTGGCACAAATCATGGAAGTGAAAACAAATCCTGGGATGATGACCTCATTGACCCTGCCCGATGGTACGCTTGTTTATCTGAATTCGGAATCAACACTAAGTTATCCTTCACGTTTCGATAATGATACAAGAAATGTGACTTTACAGGGAGAAGCTTATTTTGAAGTGGCTAAGAATCCGGAAAAGAAATTTATAGTTTCCACTTTCCATCAATCACAAATAGAAGTACTGGGAACTCATTTTAATGTAGAGGCTTACGAGAAAGAAGATCGGATTTCAGCGACATTGGTAGAAGGAAAGATCGGTTTTATTTATAAATCAAATGATGTCTCGAAAAAAGTGCTGATGGATCCGGGACAGAAATTGGTCTATGATTCAAAAGATAATAAGGTTCAGCTTTATGCCACTTCCGGAGAATCGGAGATTGCCTGGAAAGAAGGTAAGATTATATTTAGAAATACTCCTTTGGAAGAAGGCCTGCGAATGTTGGAAAAACGGTATAATGTGGAATTCATTATTAAAAACGATCGTTTGAAAGGAGATTCATTTACGGGAACATTTACCAACCAACGCCTGGAACGTATCCTTGAATACTTCCAACTTTCTTCTCAAATCCGCTGGCGTTATCTTGATTCGCCGGATATGAAGGATGAAAAGAGCAAAATAGAAATATACTGATTGATTAACCTTAAAACAAAAAATGCAATGAAAGACAGAGCCCCTTAATTAAAAAACATACGGGATGATATTGGCGTATCTTCCCGTATGGAAATTGGTAAATCTTTTTGATGCTTGTTTGGCGACAAGCTTAGATAAACTTTTTATTAACTTTAAGTCATCACAAATTTATGCAAAATTATTTTAGCATCCAATTTTTATGGGTGGTAAAGTCGCTTTGGCGAGTTTCTAACAAAATCCCATTATCTATGAGACTTTTGATTTTATTCTTGGTATGCTCTATCGGGCTATGTTATGCGTCCGATAGTTATGCACAAAAAACTTTAATCAGTATTGATGTACACAATCAGCGGGTGGAGGATATTTTAAAAGAGATTGAAGAGCAGTCTGATTTTGATTTCTTTTTCAATAACAAACATGTGGATTTGAATCGCCGCGTATCTATATCAGTTGATAGAAGTAATATATTTAGTGTGCTTAAGGAAGTTTTTGCTGGCACTAACGTGCGATATTCAGTGCTAGACAAGAAGATTATACTGTCTGTTGAGGTACAGTCACCGCAACAGGAAAAGAAAATGATTGTATCTGGTATCATATCGGATGTACAGGGAGAGCCGGTAATAGGTGCCAGTATTCAGGAAAAAGGAGTGGTTGGGAAAGGTACAGTTTCCGATTTGGATGGAAAATTTAAGTTGACGGTTGCATCCGATGCCATATTGGTGATTTCATACATTGGCTTTCAGTCTCTTGAAGTAAAGGTGGGAAACCGTACAAACTTGTCAGTGGTATTGAAAGAAGATCATCAGTTGCTGGATGAGGTAGTCGTTATCGGTTATGGAACGATGGAGAAACGTGCAGTGACCAGTTCCATCACTTCCATATCATCCAAAGATTTAGTGACTGGAATGGGAGGCTCCACTATTGCGACAGCTTTAAAGGGTAAAATCTCCGGTATGAATGTTTCCGAGACTTCCAGTCCGAATGCTTCTGCCAGTTTCCAGCTGCGTGGAGTAGCGTCCATCAATGCTTCCTCCTCTCCTTTGATTGTGATAGACGGAATTCCCGGAGGTGATTTACGTTCTATTAGTCAGGAAGATATTCAGTCTATTGATGTTTTGAAAGATGCCTCTGCAGGTGCTATTTACGGAACAAGAGCAGCCGGTGGTGTCATCTTAGTGACTACCAAGAAAGCAAAAGAAGGTCCCATAACCTTATCATATACGGGCGAACTCTCTACCGAGCAAGTTTCCAGGAGACCGCAGGTCCTTGATCGTGATGCTTTCGTAAGGTTCGGAGTAGGAACAGATTTAGGTGCATCCACCGACTGGTACGGTGAACTTTTGAATGAAGGAGCACTCTCCCAACGCCATGTTGTCAACCTCTCGGGCGGCGGCCATACAGCTAAAATATATGCTACTATTATGGCACAGGATCAAAAAGGTATCGCAATTGGTGACAACCGTAAAGACTATTCGGGGCGTATCAATGCAAATTTTAACCTTCTCGATGATTTGCTGGAAATAGGCTTGCACACAGAATACCGGGAAGCACACCGGGATCAGCGGAGCAGTAGTTCCTATTTCGACATGGCATTGAAGATGAATCCGACGGAACATGTATATGACAGCACTAGTGAAACAGGATATAATGTATTGGTTGGTGGTAGTGAATATTACAATCCTTTAGCAGAAGTAATGTTGAAACAGGCAGATAATGTTGACAAATGGCTGAAGGCGGATGCGACGGTAAAGCTCAATTTGCCTGCCGGATTCTCGGCACAAGCTACTCTTGGCTGGGAAGATCGCCAGTATCAGCAGACACATTATACGTCCGCGTTACACAGAACCTCTTTAAATGGAAGTTATAAAGGAAGAGGATTTCATGCATATAGCAAAACAGTCAATGTCTCTTTTGAACCTACCATCAATTTTATGCGTGTTTTTGCAGACGACCATACGGTTAGTGCGGTAGCCGGATATAGTTATTGGGAAAATAACTCTGAAAACTTTAATATGACTAACTACGATTTTCCTGTGGATGGAGTAGGGGCTTGGGATATGGGGACAGGTAGCTGGCTTTCCGACGGAAAGGCGGCAATGTCTTCCCACAAATATCCCCGTGAACGTCTTATTTCATTCTTTGGCCGGGCGAATTATAGCTATAAAGACCGCTATATGCTTACAGGAAGTGTTCGCCACGAGGGCTCGTCAAAATTCGGAAAGAATCATCGTTGGGGAACATTTTGGGCAGTATCAGGTGGATGGCGTATATCCAATGAGGCATTTCTGCGTGATGTCAGTTTTCTCGATGACCTTAAAGTACGCGTTGGTTACGGTGTAACGGGAAATAACAATTTCTCTGCAGGAGCATCCACTGCCATGTATTCTTCCAATTCGATGTGGCCGTATAACGGTACATGGATCACCTCTTATGGACCGGCCCGTAACGTCAATTATGACTTGCACTGGGAAAAGAAAGCAGAGCTTAACATCGGCTTGGATTATGCATTTCTGAATAACCGTCTTTTTGGTAAGTTTGATATCTATAAGAGAAGAGTTTCCGGGATGCTATATAATATCAACGTTCCCAATCCTCCCGCTGTTTATGAAACAACCACCATGAATTACGGTAATCTTGAGAATACCGGATGGGAGTTCGAGATAGGAGGAGTACCTGTCAAAACCAGAAACTTTAATTGGACAACTACTATGCGCCTATCACACTCCTCCTCCAAAATTACCTCTTTGTGGGGCAATAATACCTATCAGGATCGTGTAGGATTTCCGTCACCGGGTACAAACGGATCAGCCGGTAGAATTGAGGCCGGAACAAAAATCGGAAGCTATTACATCTGGAAATATGCCGGTATCACGGACAATGGCAGGTGGCTTCTGTATGATAAGAATGACAATGTAATCCTTAGCGATAAAAAAACGTATGACGACAAACGATATATCGGCAATGCCATTCCTGCATTGATGGTATCATGGGATCATACCTTCACTTACAAAAATCTCTCTTTAGGCATCAACCTGCGTAGCTGGATCGATTTCGATGTGTTCAATACCATAAATATGTACTATGGACTTTCTGAAGTGGCAGGCCAGAATGTTCTTCGCAACGCATACATTGATAACCGGCACATCAAAGAAGTAAAGCAACTTTGCGATTACTGGCTTGAGGATGGTACATTCTTGAAGATTGATGCCATTAGCCTGGGGTATTCTCTTAACATGAAAAAATGGCAAAAGTATATAGATAAGATTGATCTTTACCTGACCGTCCGTAACGTTGCCTGTTTCACAAAATATTCAGGATTGAATCCGGAAGTGAATGTGAACGGTTTGGATCCCGGTTATGAATGGTTTAATAATATTTACCCTGAAACTCGTAGATATACCTTTGGTATGAAAATCCAATTCTAATAGTAAAGTACCTATAAACTAATATAATGATATGAGACGAAATATTCTAATTATAATCTCTTTCCTCACCCTTCTGGTGGCCTCCGGTTGTACTAATCTGGATGAGAAGTGGTATTCCGAAGTAACTCCGGATACTTATTTCACATCTAAGGAAACTGTCTACTCTTTTCTGGTACGCTCTTTCACGCACTGGCGTTGGTTTCACGGATTCGACCGTGCCATTCTTCAGGAATGTACAACAGACGAGATGTGTGTCACACAAAAAGGAATACATTACAATGATGTCCGATACGCCCAGCTGCAACACCATGACTGGACACCACTTCACCCCAACAACGAAGAAACATGGCGTGGAGTAGGTATGGGAGTAGCCATGGCTTTAGCCTGTAAAGAAGACTTAGCTGGTGTAGACTATGTTTCATTAGGTATGACGGAAGAACTGAAGGCAGATCATCAGATGCAGCTCCAGACATTAGTGGCCTATTTCTATTTGAGAGGACTTGATTTCTATGGCGGTATGCCTATTTACCGACGCTCTACCACAGAGGAATCTCCACGTTCCACAGCACGGGAAACCTTTAATTATGTGGAAGAACTCCTGCTTGCCGCCATCCCCAAATTAGAGAAAAAAACAGCAGATATGCTGGAAGAAGGTTACTTACGCCAGGGAACCGCGGCTGCTCTACTTGCTCAATTATACTTTAATGCAGAAGTCTATACAGGGGAGAGTCGCTTTGCTGAATGTGCGCAGATTTGTCAGGATTTACTAGACGGTAAATACGGCTATTACGAGTTGGAAGAAGACTGGTTCGGTCCTTTCACTTTCGAAAATAACAAGTCGAAAGAAGTGATGTGGTCCGTTCAGTCGCAATATGCAAAAGGAACTCTGTTTCAGTGGCAGTTCGAACGTTATAATCATTATAATGCGAAGAACTATTTCGATCTTAGCGGCTATTCCTCTACGAACGGTATGCATCTCCAACCATCTCTGAAACCCAATGGTGATCCTTATACGGACAAACTCGGACGTCCTTTTGCCAAGTTTCATGCGAAAGACCTTCGTAAGAAATTGTATGTATATAAAGGAAATGGCAAATACGAAGGAATGTTTCTTTACGGAAAATTACAACGTATATCAAGAAGTGGAACAGAGGTGAAATGTACGGGACTGTATGAATACCCGGGTGAGGTTCTTGAATTTGTTGACCAGGTAGCACAATTTAAGAAAGTGAAAGACGGAGAATATTCTTCCGTAAATGAACTTCCTTCCAATATAAGTACCGGAGAAGAGAATTCGGGAATACGTTTGTGCAAACTGCCGGTGCCGGACAATACAGACAAGACACTTGCTTTTAATCCTGACTATCCGGTTCTTCGTTTTGCAGAAATCTATTATATGCTTGCCGAATGTAAATACAGAAGCGGATATAAGAAAGAAGCAGCCAATCTTTTCAACGAAGTGCGTAAACGCAACTTTGAGAATGAAGTAGACCCTGATCCGGTGACTGAAACGAATATTGACAAGTATCGGATTCTCGATGAGTGGATGGTCGAATTTCTTGGCGAGCAGCGTCGTCGTACCGATCTTCGTCGCTGGGGCTTATATACAACAGGCACCTGGTGGGATCACAAAGCTACTAATGACGATCATTATGAACTCTTTCCTATTCCGGAAAAGTCAATTTCCGTCAGCAACGTCTTGAGACAGAATCCGGGATATGGAGGCGGCAATGAAATGACGAAAGAGGAAGCCGGTATATACAGTGTTAAACAAATTGATTAATAGAACATTAAAGAATAAAACAATGAATAGTAAGATATTATTTCTAGGAGCCGTTATGATGCTGCCTACATTCGCTAGTTGCCAACAGGAAAAGCCTTTTCCGGATGATGCTGTAGATAAAGTGTATGAATACCTTCCGGAGTGGCAGGCTGGTTATTTGGACATTCATCAGATTAGCACGGGAAGAGGGAATGCAGCCTATCTTATTTTTCCGGACGGGACTACCATGTTGCTGGATGCAGGAGATTTGGGAGTACACACCGGTACCCAGGAGATTATGAAAGCAGTTCCTAATGACTCTAAACGGCCTGCTGAATGGATTGCCCAATATATAAAACATTTCTCATTGCCGTTGAAAAATAACGGTGCTATTGATTATGCCTTGCTCACTCACTTCGATACAGACCATATCGGACAAAATGGAAAACTGGCAATCGAAAAAGTAGGGCTGGACTACAAACTTACCGGAATAACTCATGTGGGTAATCTTCTGGATATTTCCACATTGATAGATCGTGGCTACCCTACATACGATTATCCGACAGCGGCTAAAGTTACGGGTGCCCATATCTCAAACTATAAATTATATGTTGCCGCTCGTGACCGGGAAGGTAAAAAGAATGAAGGGTTTGTGACAGGAAGTAACACACAAATCAAACTATTAAAAGCTCCGGGTTCCTATCCTACATTCGAAGTACGTAATATTGTGGGTAACGGTAAAATTTGGACAGGCAGCGGAACGACTTCCAAAGAGCTTGTGCCATCTACCGCTTCTTCGAGCGAACAGTTGAACGAGAACCGTTGCAGTTGCGGAATACGTATCACATACGGTAATTTCGATTACTTCTCGGGCGGAGATATCCTTGGAGTGGAAAAAGCGCCGGAATGGTTTGACATAGAAACACCTGTAGCTACATTGCTGGGCGAAACAGATGTGGTAGTGGCCAATCATCATGCATACTCTGACGCTATGTGTGATACCTACATTTCCCAAGTGAAAGCGCAAGCCTACGTGATTCCCGTGTGGGATTACTATCATCCTCAACCGGCTCCGCTAAGCCGGATGCTGTCTCAAAGCCTTTATGCCGGTGAACGGTCGGTTTTTGCCGCCGGTATGGTAGACAGTAACAGGAGCAGGCTGGGTGAAGACGGTTTGAAGATAAAACCCGCCGGACATGTTGTTACACGTGTTTATCCGGGAGGAGAGAAGTTTCAGATCTTTGTGTTGAATGATCGAAATGAAGCTTATGAGATACTATATAAAACAGGTGAAATTAAATCTAATAATTGATGAATATGAAAATTAAAGATTCAATAGCCTGGGCAGCTTTTGGGGCTGTGATGGCAATTATCATGTTTCCGTCATGCTCTGACGAAAATGAAGCCGGCATATTGGAGATAACAAATAATGAGATTATTCTTCAGGCTGAAGGTACTCCGGTTCAGGTTGAAGTGAAATCCAATACCGAGTGGCGCATAGACTTTGCAGAATCAACCTGGTTTTCTACAGATATACGTGGAGCCCAGTCATCAAGAACTTATTTCACAGTGACTTATGATGAAAATATCAGTGATTCCGAACGTTTCTGTGATATTCGTGTGTTTACAAAAGATGGGAAGACTTCGGATGTAATCAAGATAAAACAACTATCCCGTTATCCATTTATAGTTCCTGCCAGTGATAATATGGAACTCTTTACCAAAGGAGGCGAATATAATATGGATATTTCGACCAATGTGCCTGAAACGGATATTGTGATTACGCCGACAGTGGAATGGGTGAAAGAGTATCGGATAAGTGACGGAAAACTTTATTTCAATACGGAAACAAATTCTCAATCACCCCGCACAGGAAGTATCGTATTGAGTTATGACGATCAATACCAACGTAAAGCCACGACTACAATCAACCTGTCGCAAGCATATTCTGAATATGCGAATGCAGAACTTGTCAGCTATCCAACCGTTTATGGTTATCCTGTCGGTGGAATTACTAACAATGTATATATTGAAGGAACGATCGTTGCCACTGGTACATCGAAAAACTTCCCGAACAATCGTTATGTCATTCAGAATGAGACCGGGGAGACAGTGGTATTTGAATCAGAGTCTCTGATTACATTTGCGCAATTTGCCAAAGTCTCATTGTGTTTGAAAGATGGAACGATAAAGGAAGAATCAGAGGGCAGCTTTACCTACAGACTGATTAGCGGTATCACTGCCGCCCATGTAATCAGTTCGGAACTTTCCACCTTCACGATTCCTGAAAAAACAATCGCAGAACTAACGGATAATATGGTATTCAGCCTTGTGACCTTAAAAGATGTCGAGATTGCCTCTCCGGTAGGCGCATTTACTAATTTCAAGACTACCGATCCGGGAGCTGCCGACCGTAAGGCGAATAAAAATTATTGGGTGGAGAAATTCCCGGCATACTACAGATACTATCCAACCTGCATTAGAGATAAAAACGGCTCTAATACATATATGCTTACTTCGCTCGATGCTCCTTATGCGCATGAGACACTTCCTAAAGGTTCAGGAACCATCACCGGAATCGTAGCGAAAGTCAAGCTTACCAATTTTGACATCTCCGAAAGCCAGTTGTGTATTCTTCCGCTTCATAGAGAGGACATCAATATCGGTGATATGAACGAGATTACTTCGGTGCTCGTGGAGTGGGATTGTAATGTGCCCGATTGGAAAGAAATAGGTGCTTCTACATTTACGGAGTATCATCCTACAGGCGGAGAAGCATCGCAGTCAAATGCTATTCTTAATAAAGACGGGAATAAGCATTTCCAGCAAACCTATGCAGATTACATCTTAGGTTTCCAGGATGATTTTCGGGGAGATATGAATCTTAATACCACAGATGGATATTATGGGCGTATGCGAGGAGGAGCCTTCAATAGTAGGCCATGGTCTACAAGTTCATATTTCTATGTAGATAAAATATCGACAGTAGGGATTTCTACCTCACTTTCTCTTCAGGTTGAAATGAATTCAAGTTGGGGAGGTGGGCCTGTGGCCGTGGTTGAATATGCTTATTCGATGAGTGGTGAATGGGTGAAAGTAGATAATTCTGAATTCACAATCTTGGGACAGTTTGACAGAACTGCTGCAGGAGGGCAGACAGAGAAAAATATTCCTGGTTATAAGGTCTATGATTTTAAACTGCCGGATGCTTTATTGAACCGCGATAATATCTGTATCAGATTGCGGCCTGTTCGACTCCCGTCCGGCGTATCGAGCTTCATGCCGCTTCGACTTGCTAATATCTCGATCAAATATAATAAATAACCAATAGGGAAGTATCTATAAAAATAATCGGAAGCAACAGGAAATACCCTGCTTGCTTCCGATTCTCTTTATATAATGATCTCGGATATTTATATTAATCCTGAACGAACTCTATCCTAAAAATGCTGTATCTTATTTTTCCAACAACTCTTTTAAGAACTCGTCCAATTCCTTATCCAACCCTTTCAGCAATTCATCGTTCACCAGGATCGTATCATCGTCCACCAGTAACAATTCCGCTATGGTTTCTTTCTCTTCATCCACCAGAACGAAAGAGTAAGGCTTCAGGATAGTCACCTTGTCGAAGTCTCCAGCATCTTTCATTCTGCAAAGAATGTTGCGTAGAGAAGGTTCCACACTTTCAAGGAAATCATCCCCTTCATACGTAGCCCATTCTTCGATCATGATGTTCGCCAGTTCTTCATCATCATCATTGTAAATATTAAGTTGTCCCGATGTCTGGTCCGGTTGGAGATGGATGTCGGTTACAACTGTTTGTTCGCAGTTACATACATATTTGGCGACTGCCTTTTGGATAGCCGATTCGATAATGGATAGTGATTGTTGGCTTAGTTTCATGGGTTCCTTCTTTTTATAAGTTCAAAGGTATAAAAAAAATAAGATTTGATACACAATTTCCTTAAAAATCATCATTAAATCGGCTCATTTGTAATTTTAACTTAGGTAATTGAGCGTTTCTCTCCTTCAATTCGGCTAAATACAAGGATGTAAGATAATAATTCGGCACATCGTCAATGCTGGCCTGAACACTATCTGTGATATTCTTTTTATCAATTTTCTTGGCTAGTTGCTGTGCTTTTTCCGCCCATTCTTCCGCTTTGGCCAGACTATCTTTCATTTCATAATAAACAGCTATGTTGAGAGCTGCCCGCATCTTCTTCTTTTGGTTCTTGGTACCTTCGAAAGCCTGGTTCCAAAGTTCGTATGCGTCGTCCCATGAATTTTCGCGTACATAGATGGCAGCATCACGCATGGGAACCGAACCTCCGGTATACAGATACCGTGTTCCTTTTTTCCACATGGGGACGAGATATTTCACCGGAACTGTCCCTGCAAATACCGCCGCTTCCTCCAGCATTTGTTTGTCGCGAATCATGCGGGTGGCAGCTTCTACGGCAGTACCTCCAAACTCTTCCCAAAAGATGCTGTCGTTAGGATGGAGCGTAGTCATCGGCCGACTACGTTCGGGAAGATACACTTTCACCGTGGGATATACTTTTACGTCTACTGCTCCTTGAAAACAGTTGAACTCATTCAGAAAACGGACAGATTTAGTTGCTTTGAGTTGCAGATTTTCCAGTGCAATGATAAAATCCACTCCCAAACTAGAGGCTAACTGACGGACTTCCTCCTGGCTCAATGTACTTTCGCGGGCTAGTTTATCATTTGCCCGCAAAGCAGAGTCACAGATGACTACTTCTTCAAAATAATTCTGATGTGCGATTTCTTCAGCCAGTGATTCGGTGGCAATCTTGGGATCTCCGTTGGCGTATGCAGTTGCACGACTTACGAGCGGTGTACCTTCTTTGATTTTTTCAGTCGTTGTTATTAGTTTGTTATCCGGGGTGTTGCTGGTGTTATTCACGATAGCTACTTTCCGGAGTTGCGGAGGAAAGCTCAAGTCGGCAGGTTGCAGATAATCAATGGGGATCTGTTCCAGACTCTGACAGCTACCCAGAGTCAGCAGGAATAAAACGATGAAAACCAGTGAATAAGATTTTGCCATAGTTTTGTTCTATTTAGTAATTTGAACAAAAGTACAATTTTGGAGGAATAAAAGAAAGTCTCAAACAGTTTTTAACCGTTTGAGACTTTCTTTTGTGTATTGAAACTTGAGATTATACCTTAATGTTAAAAATTAAATAAGGCTTTTGAGCGAAGCTGATTAAAAAATGAGCGCAAAGAAATAGAAACTCCTACTTACCCAACTTTTAACTCTCAACTCTCCCTTCTCAACTTCTTAAAGGTTTTTACCGTGACAGTTCTTATACTTCTTACCGCTTCCGCATGGACAAGGATCGTTACGTCCTACAGTCTTTTCTGCACGGATGGGTTCACGTTTCTGCTGTTCACGAGTATCCTGACTGGCAGCAGCCTGCTGGTTCGGATCACTCAAGTCCTGCTTGTTTTCGCGATACTTGCTCATATCCTGACGTTGTTCAGGAGCGGCCTGGCGCACTTCCACACGACGGGCAGCCTGTTCGTCCGGAGCTTCCTGTACAGGAATTTGTCCGCGCATCAAGATAGATATAGTCTGGTTGTTGATCTTGTTCACCATGGCGTCGAACAAAGTCACAGATTCCAGTTTATAAATCAACAGCGGGTCTTTCTGTTCGTAACTTGCGTTCTGTACGGAATGTTTCAGTTCGTCCAGTTCGCGGAGGTTTTCTTTCCATGCTTCGTCGATGACGTGGAGCAGGATTGATTTTTCGAACGATTTCACCACTTCTTTAGATTCCGATTCGTAAGCCGCTTTCAGGTTACAAGAGATATTATACATTCGTTTACCGTCTGTAATAGGGATCAGGATGTTTTCGTACATGTGTCCCTGATTTTCATATACCTGTTTGATAACCGGATTAGCGATCTGTGCCAGACGTTCAGTTTTGCGTTTGAAGTTATCCATCGCAATGTTGAAAGTCTTTTCGGCCAACTTTTCTTTCTTCTCGTTACGGAATTCTTCTTCAGTGAACGGAGTTTCCATCGCCAATGTCTGAAGCAGTTCCATCTGGCAGCCTTCATAATCATTGTTTTCGATAGCATTGGCACAACGGTCCCAAATCATGTTTACGATGTCCATACCGATACGTTCACCCATCAAAGCGTGGCGACGTTTGGTGTAAACCACTGTACGCTGCTTGTTCATCACGTCGTCATATTCCAACAGACGTTTACGAATACCGAAGTTGTTTTCTTCCACCTTCTTCTGGGCACGTTCGATAGAATTGGAAATCATCTTGTGCTCGATCATTTCGCCTTCCTGGAAACCAAGTTTGTCCATTACGCTGGCGATACGGTCAGAGGAGAACAGACGCATCAAATCATCTTCCAGTGACACAAAGAATACAGAAGAACCCGGGTCACCCTGACGTCCTGCACGACCACGCAACTGGCGGTCTACACGACGGGATTCGTGACGTTCCGTACCGATAATTGCCAAACCTCCCGCAGCTTTCACTTCCGGACTTAACTTGATGTCGGTACCACGACCAGCCATATTGGTAGCGATGGTTACTGTTCCGCTCAAACCGGCAGTAGCAACGATGTCCGCTTCTTTCTGGTGCAGTTTGGCGTTCAATACCTTGTGCTCGATATGGCGCATGGCAAGCATCTTGCTCAACATTTCGGAGATTTCTACCGAGGTAGTACCCACCAATACCGGACGTCCTGCTTGAACCAATTTTTCGATTTCCTCGATAACAGCTTTATACTTTTCGCGTTTCGTCTTGTAAACGCGGTCGTTCATATCCTTTCTTGCAATCGGACGGTTGGTCGGGATCACGACTACGTCCAATTTGTAGATGTCCCAAAGTTCGCCTGCTTCCGTTTCAGCGGTACCGGTCATACCGGACAGTTTGTGATACATACGGAAGTAGTTCTGCAAAGTAATCGTTGCAAAGGTCTGCGTAGCAGCTTCCACTTTCACACGTTCCTTGGCTTCGATAGCCTGGTGCAATCCGTCAGAGTAGCGACGACCTTCCATGATACGGCCTGTCTGTTCGTCTACAATCTTCACCTGTCCGTCGATCACTACATATTCATCATCTTTCTCGAACATGGTGTAAGCCTTCAACAGCTGGTTGATGGTGTGTACACGTTCCGATTTGATGGCATAGTTTGTCAGAAGTTCATCTTTCTTTTCAAGCAGTTGTTCGTTAGTCAGATGTTGGTTTTCCAGTTCCGAAAGTTGTCCGGCGATGTCCGGAAGAACGAACAATGTCGGGTCTTCAGAGTTACCGGTAATCAGGTCTACACCCTTGTCTGTCAGGTCTACACTATTCAGTTTCTCGTCGATTACGAAATACAGCGGATCAGTAACTTCATGCATACGCTTGTTGTTCTGTTCCATGTAGATTTCTTCCGTCTTGAGCATACCTGCCTTGATACCTTGTTCACTAAGGAACTTAATCAAAGCCTTGTTTTTCGGCAATGCCTTGTGGCTGCGGTATAAAGCGAGGAATCCTTCTTCCACCTCTTTCTTATCGTTGGATGCGATCAGTTTCTTAGCTTCGGAGAGATATTTGGTAGCCAATACTTTCTGTGCTTCTACCAGACGTTCTACTAACGGACGGAGTTGCTCGAACAATTGGTCGTCGCCTTTCGGTACAGGACCGGAGATAATCAACGGAGTACGGGCGTCGTCAATCAATACCGAGTCGACCTCATCGACGATGGCATAGTTGTGCTGACGTTGTACAAGGTCTTTCGGGCTGATAGCCATGTTGTCACGCAGGTAGTCGAAACCGAATTCGTTGTTCGTACCGAACGTGATGTCTGCCAGGTATGCCTGACGGCGTGCGTCGGAGTTCGGTTGATGGCGGTCGATACAATCCACGCTCAATCCGTGGAACATATAAAGAGGTCCCATCCATTCGGAGTCACGTTTGGCGAGGTAATCATTCACGGTAACCACGTGCACACCGTTTCCGGTTAGTGCGTTGAGGAATACCGGGAGGGTAGCCACCAATGTTTTACCTTCACCGGTTGCCATTTCCGCAATCTTACCTTTGTGCAGAACGACACCACCGAAGAGCTGTACATCGTAGTGAACCATGTTCCATACCGTATCGTTACCACCGGCTATCCAGTGATTCTGATAGATGGCCTTGTCGCCTTCGATGCGTACAAAATCTTTCGTTGCAGCCAGTTGGCGGTCAAAATCCGTAGCGGTAACAACGATTTCTTCATTTTCTGTGAAACGTTTGGCAGTAGCTTTCACGATAGAAAAAGCAACGGGCAGTACTTCGTCCAGTGCTTTTTCATATTTCTCCAGAATTTCTTTTTCTGTCTTATCGATTTGTGCGAAGACTTCTTCGCGGTCTTCCAGTTCCAGTGTCTCGATGCTTGCCTTCAACTCTTCCACTTTCGCACGTTCGGCAGTAGCCGATTCATGGATATATTTTTTGAGTTCTTCCGTTTTGGCACGGAGGG
>OBIM01000275.1_pt1 | contig 25563 bp, 20 predicted proteins | sample 1496191 | NCBI WGS metagenome assembly OBIM01 (sample SAMN00265067, study PRJEB22529) | human gut metagenome
GCAGGACTGAGTAATTCAGAATCTTTTATTTGATTTTTATAAAGAAAAACCTCGAAAACATAACGTTTCCGAGGTTTTTAAATTTCTATTAAGCAACTGCTTTCTTAGCTACTTCTGCAAGTGCTGCAAATCCGGCTGCATCGTTAACTGCCATCTCTGCTAACATTTTACGGTTGATATCGATACCGGATACTTTTAATCCGTGCATCATCTGGCTGTAAGAGATTCCGTTCATTCTTGCTGCTGCGTTGATACGAGCGATCCATAACTGACGGAACTGTCTCTTTCTTTCTTTTCTACCAGCATAAGAACTTGTTAAGGCTCTCATAACTGACTGTTTTGCTACTCTATACTGTTTAGATCTAGCGCCTCTGTAACCTTTTGCTAATTTTAAAGTTCTATTATGTCTTTTTTTAGCGCCTAAACCGCCTTTTACTCTTGCCATTTTTTATTCCTCCTTACATGATTCCTATGCGTATGGTAAAATCTTCTTCATATTCTTAACGTTTGTTGCATCAACCATTGCTGGTTTTCTAAGATTTCTCTTATTTTTTGTTGTTTTCTTTGTTAAGATATGTCTCTTATAAGCTTTACTTCTTTTTAATTTTCCTGTTCCTGTAACTTTGAAACGTTTTGCAGCTGCTCTGCTTGTTTTCATTTTTGGCATGATAGATTCCTCCTTAAAATAATTATTTCTTTTCTGCCAACACCATGCTGATACTTCTTCCTTCAACCTTTGGTGCTTTTTCCACTACTGCTGTGTCAGATAAGCTTTCTGCGAAATCATCGAGAATGTGTTTACTTGCATTCATATGAGCCATTTCACGTCCGCGGAATCTCAAAGTGATCTTCACTTTATCTCCCTTGGATAAAAACTTCTTTGCAGCGTTCATTTTGGTATTCAGATCATTTAAATCAATATTCGGTGACAAGCGAATCTCTTTCAGCTCAACCACTTTCTGTTTCTTTTTGGCTTCTTTTTCTTTTCTTGCCAGTTCATAACGATACTTACCGTAATCGATAATCTTGCAGACAGGTGGTTTTGCAGTTGGAGCGATTTTAACTAAGTCAAGTTCTGCTTCCTCAGCAAGCTTCATAGCTTCTCTCGCTGACATAATGCCAAGCTGTTCTCCGTTTTCTCCGATCAGACGAATTTCTTTGTCTCTGATCTGTTCATTAATCATTAACTCGCTAATGGTATTGCACCTCCAAAATAATTTTTCATGCTTCCACATAAAAAAAGTGGATAGGCAGACTATCCACAATCAATCAAATACGCATAAGCGACGTTTGAGGTATTAAACCATGAGACACTGTAAATTTGTGCTCCGGTGAGAGTGGATACTCTACTTTGTTTTCAACAACTCTGACAATATAACATACACACACTCATTTCGTCAAGTATATTTTTTGCATTTTATAAATTTTCTCGAATGAAATTTTATAAATTTAGCATCAGTATTTGCATTTTGCGTTGCCATTTAGTACACTCTTCTTAATATCATAAAAATTTTTTTAAAATACAAGAACCATGAAAGGTATTGACAAATAAACTATGGATCACAGAATTATCGATTTACATGTACATTCCACCGAATCAGACGGAACTTTCACACCCGAAGATCTGGTGGCTGAGGCAAAGAAAGCCGGGCTGGCGGCATTTGCACTGACAGACCATGACACCTGCCAGGGTGTGGGCAAAGCAATGCCCTGCGCAGCTTCTGCCGGGATTGAACTGATACCGGGCATCGAACTCTCCACAGATTATCACGGAAAAGAAGTCCATATCGTGGGGTTATATATTGATATCGAAAATGAGCAGCTTCTGAAAAAGACAGCCGAATACCGGAAATGCCGCAGTGAGCGCAATGCACTTATGGTGGAGGCACTCCGGAAGGAAGGGCTTTCCATTACGATGGAAGAACTGGTGGCTGAAAATCCGGACTGCGTGATTACACGTGCTAACATTGCACGTTTCCTGTATGAACATGGTCAGATCAAGAGTGTCCGCGAAGCCTTCGACCGTTATATCGGCGATCACTGCAAATGTTATGTCGGCAGGTTGAAAGTCGCTTCCACCGATGCCGTGCGTCTCATCAAAGAAGCCGGAGGAACTGCCATTTTAGCTCACCCTCTGCTCTACGGTCTGAGTAACACCAATCTCCAGAAAATGATCGACGAGCTGAACCCGGCGGGACTTGACGGGTTAGAAGCAATCTACTCCACCTACGCCACCGGAGAAGAACAGCAGATGAAACGTCTTGCAAGGGAAAACGGACTACTTATCAGCGGTGGCTCTGATTTCCACGGCTCAAACAAACCGGATATCGCTCTTGGCAAAGGACGGGGACATCTGTATATTCCTTACTCTGTTTTAGAAACGATAAAAGCCGGCAGATAAAAAAAGGAAGCTTACATATCAACGGTAAGCTTCTCTTTTTTTATAAAATAAACTTCTCGATCACTTCCGCGATTGCATCATGGTTGTTATCATTTTCCGTAACATAATCAGCGGCTTTCTTGATATCATCGATCCCGTTCTTCATAGCGATACCAATATGTGCGGATTGGATCATCGGAATGTCGTTCTGCTCATCTCCGATCGCAACCGTGCTGGTATGTGGAATATTTAACAATTTCACCAGATACTGTGCACCGGTTCCTTTGTCCGTGTTGACTGGACAATACTCCAGATACTCTTTGCAGGAGAAAAAGGAGTTGCATTTTCCTTTCGCCCAGGCAGCATTTGCTTTCTGGAAACGTTTTAATTTTTCATCATCCTCCAGATGGATCAGAATGACTTTCTGAGGTTCCGAATCCAGACAATCCGAAATTCTTCTTGTGAGTTTGTAGGTCATATGAGAACGCTCAACATAATAATCCAGTTCTTTTGTGTGCCGTTTTGTCACAATGTCTACGGTATTGTAGGTCTGCGCATAGATGCCGGCTTTATGCGCCCGGTCAAAAATCTCCTGCGCAACCTCGATTGGAAGTGCACTTTTATAAAGCACACGGTCTGCCGCACAGTCATAGATCACTGCCCCGTTAAAGGCGATCATATAACATCCCGGACTGGTCAGCCCAAGATCTTTCACAACAATTCTCCCTGACTCTACCGGTCGTCCGGTTGCCAGAACAAAATAGTGTCCACGCTCTAACATTTTCTGTATTGCAGCCCGGTTCTTTTCAGAAATCGACTTATCATCACACAATAATGTACGATCCAAATCCGCAAATAAAATTTTATTATTCATAGCCCATCCTCCCTCACACAATAACTGCTCTTACCGTAATGCTATTTATTCTACAGGTTCTGCCGGAATAAACACTCTTCCCTGATATCCGTGAGATGGTTTTGGAACAGCTTCCATTGCTTCCTTACAGAAAACATCCTGAGATGATAATGCTGCTTTTCCACGTCTGTCTACCTTCTCGTAATTGCCGTCAGCATGCAGTACATGTGCTTTTAAAGTGTCTGCCAGCTCCACATCCAGAATATGTCTGACACGTTTTTTCAGTTCATCATCTAATACCGGGAATAAAATCTCCACTCGTCTGTCTAAGTTACGCGGCATCCAGTCGGCACTTCCCATGTAAAGTTCTTCTTCTCCATCGTTGAAGAAATAGAATATCCGGCTGTGCTCTAAGAAATTTCCAACGATCGAACGGACTTCAATATTCTCGCTCACCCCTGGGATTCCGACTTTTAAGCAGCAGATTCCACGGACGATCAGCTGGATCTTAACACCTGCTGCAGACGCTTCATAAAGGGATTCAATGATTCCCGGATCACAGAGCGAATTCATTTTTGCAATGATCTTTGCAGGTTTTCCCTCTTTTGCATGCTTCGTCTCACGACGGATCAGCTTTGTGAACTTCGTGCGAAGCCAGATCGGTGCAACCGCAAGTTCATTCCACGACAATGGTTCGGAGTAGCCGGACAACATATTGAATACGGCAGTTGCATCCTCTCCGATCGCACCGTCACAGGTAAAAATACCACAGTCTGTATATAACTTTGCAGTGGAGTCGTTGTAATTACCAGTTCCAAGATGCACATAACGCCGGATACCATCTTCCTCTCTCCGGACAACCAGCGCTATTTTACTGTGGGTTTTCAGTCCAACCAGTCCATAGATAACATGGCAGCCTGCCTGCTCTAATTTTTTTGCCCAGACAATGTTGTTTTCCTCATCAAACCGGGCTTTTAACTCCACTAAAACAGAAACCTGCTTGCCGTTTTCAGCCGCCTGTGCCAATGAAGCAATAATTGGTGAATTGCCGCTGACACGGTAAAGCGTCTGTTTGATGGCAAGTACATCCGGATCCACAGATGCCTGACGTATAAAATCAACCACCGGATCAAACGTCTGGTATGGATGATGCAAAAGGATATCTCCTTTTCGGATCTCATCAAAAATATTTTCCCCCGGTACGATCTCCGGCACGCGCTGTGGCGTGTAAGGCTCATTCCGCAGATCGTCACAGCCTTCTAATCCATACATTTTCATCAGAAATGTGAAATCAATTGGTCCGTTGATCTGAAAAATATCCTGTTCTGCCACTTTTAATTCATCTTTTAAGAAGTTTAACAGCTTTTTGTCAATGCCATCTTCTACTTCCAGACGGATAACCTCGCCCCACTGACGCATTTTTAACTGTTTCTGAATCTCTTTTAGCAGGTCCGCCGCTTCATCCTCATCAATCGACAGATCGGCATTTCGCATAACACGGTAAGGATATGCGCAGAGTACATCGTAGTTTAAAAACAGTTTATCAATATTCCGCTCAATGACCTGCTCCAATAAAATGAAGGTCTTTTCATTTCCATCTTCCGAAGGGATATGTACCAGGCGTGGCAACACGCTTGGAACCTGGACGGTTGCAAATTCAATTTCCTCTTTTTCTGCTTTTCCTTTTTTCTTGGAAAGAAGTGCTGCAATGTTCAATGTCTTGTTCCGGATCAGTGGAAATGGTCTTGAGGCATCCACCGCCATCGGGGTGAGTACCGGATATACATTGTCTTCAAAATAGCGGTCCACAAACGCAGCCTGTGACTCACTCAGATCTTCAAACGCATCTATCACAACGATCCCATGCTGGTGCATAAGCGGTACAAGAGAACGGTTATAGGTATTGTACTGAAGTGTGACAAGCTCTCTTGTGCGCTCATTGATCTTCTCTAACTGTTCTGATGCTGACATTCCGGCAATGTCTTTTTTCTTATAATTGGCGTGTACCATATCCTTCAGGGATGCGACACGCACCATGAAAAATTCGTCCAGATTTGACGAAGTGATACTGACAAACTTTAATCGTTCCAGAAGCGGAATGGATTTATCTCTCGCCTCGTTTAATACACGGTGATTAAATTTCAGCCAGCTCAATTCCCTGTTTTCATAATATTCCGGTTTTTTAAAATCCTGTTCTTTCTCCATAAGATAAACCTAGCCTTTCCATTGGTTGTCTGTCAGCCGTAGACTCTCTTTTCTTTGATCACCGGCTTTATGCTGAATATATTTTCAAAATATGACGTTTTGGCATCAAACAGTGCTTTTTCCAAAGCAATATCATCCATTGTCTCAATTGTGATCACAAGCTCTCTTCCCTTGACCGCCGCCTTCACATTCTTAAACTTCTGCTTGTGGCTCCGGTCCATTGCATTGGATACACGAAGGATTGCAGAAAGTTTTGCAACGGTCAGATAACTGTCATGATCCAATTTATCTGCGAGATCTTCATAGTCAGGAAGCGGCCATGTATTATATAATACTGTGTTTGCAATGATCTCACGCTCTTTGTGTGTCAGTCCGATAATCTCGGAAGCCATAATAATGTCATAGGAGCAGGACGGACCGTTGGCAAAACTGATATATTTTCCGCAGTCATGTAAAATGGCAGCCACCTGCAAAAGCAGCCGTTCTCTTCTGCCAAGTCCATGTACTTTTTTCATCGTATCAAAAATAAGGGTTGCCATCTGCGTCAGTGCATCAATATGTGGGGTGTAACTCATGTAACGCTCGGAAAGATTTCTTGCGGCAGATAAGACATCCGCCTCAAAATCATGTTCCACCCGGATCATATTATTCTTCTGTGCATAGTGGAATGCGATACCATCGCTGACATTCGTTCCCGGTGCCCAGAGACTCTCTGCGCCGATGCTCTCTGCCATGCATTTAAAAATCATCATATATGGAATGACAAGCGCATCACTCTCATTCGAAAGGTTCAATTCCTCTGAGATTTCCTCTAATGTCTTCTCATCCAGCTTTCTGATGTACTTTAAGAACTTTGCTGCCTCTATGGTATTGTCTTCCTTGTTTTTTTCTACTTTTCTGCTGATCTCTGATATATAATCACCGATGATGATCAGGTATTTGATCTTCGTCTCCTGAAGATACATAGCTTTAAAAACTTCAAGTTCCTTGTCAACAAGTTCTTCTACCTGAAGTTCATACTGTGCCAGATTATTACTTTTTCTTGCAAGCTGCTCCCGCATACGCATGGTGCCGAGTGCCAGATGCTGTGTTGTGACTACTTTTCCCTTTGAGAATACCGTGATCTGCATACCGCCGCCTCCGGCATCCACAACTGCTGCACCTTTCTGGATCATACGCTCAAAATCTTCCCGCATGGCAACCGATTTATAACTGATAAAGCGATGCTCAGAGTTACTTAAAACTTTTACGAGAAGTCCTGTCCGGATGCGGATCTGGTCTAAGATAAAAAGTTCATTTTCAGCGTTTCTCAAGGCTGCGGCTGCATACGCTTCGTAACTGTCCACCCGGTAGCCGTCCATGATCTTTTTGTACTCGGCAAGCGTATCACATAGCGCCTCCACAAGTTCATATCCGATACTTCCCTTGGAATATGCATCTCTTCCGAGCTCGATCCTGCTCCGGATATAATCGATGTCACGGATTTTCTTCTTTCCTGAAATCTCAAATATTTTAATACTTACTTCATAAGAACCGATATAAATTGCTGCGAATGTATGGATCACCAGACGTCTGCCTCCTCATTTCTTTTGTATAACTCTATTATACCAATTTTTTATTCTTTTCCAAGTAAATAGTTGATAAATTGCTGTGCCGTCCTGCCGGATAATCCACCGTGGGAAAGCTCCCATTTATTGGCCTCAGCAAGCAAAGTGTCCTCATCCATGGAAACCTGATATTTTTCTGCAAGTACTTTGACAATATTCTGGAATTCCTTCTTGTTCGGTGCGCCAAAATAGATGGAAACACCAAATCTTGCATACAGGGATAGTTTTTCCTGTACAGTATCGGAAGTATGCATATCCTCACGCACTTCCTCTTTATCCGAAAATGTTTCACGGATCAGGTGGCGTCTGTTGGAGGTCGCATAGATCAGTACGTTGTCCGGTTTTTTCTCAAGACCGCCCTCGATCACTGCCTTCAGATATTTATATTCAATCTCAAACTCTTCAAAAGAGAGATCGTCCATATAAATAATGAACTTGTAATTGCGGTTTTTGATCTGTGCGATGACATCATTCAGATCACAGAACTGGTGCTTGTACACTTCGATCAGACGTAAGCCTCTATCATAGTACTGGTTTGCAATGGCTTTGATACTGGTGGATTTTCCGGTTCCGGCATCTCCATATAACAGACAGTTATTTGCCTGCTTTCCGTTGACAAATGCTTCCGTATTGTCGATGAGTTTCTGTTTTGCAAGCTCATAGCCGACCAGATCGTCTAATTTCACATGGGCAATATTTGTGATCGGCACGATCTCCACATCTCCCTTTTCCCTGTGCTGAATGCGGAATGCCTTGTGAAGTCCTAGTTTGCCAACGCCAAAATCTTTATAAAATGCCGTCACTGCATCTTTAAATCCGGACACATCTGTGGAAGCTTCCAGCTTTAACTTCAACTCATTGATACGCTCCTTGATCCTCTTATTAAAAATCTTTCCGCTCCCTGACATGCTCTGATAATCAGTGATGGCATCCATACAGTCCATCTCAAAATAAGAGGCAAGTTTTCCAAAATCAAAATCAAACAGTGATTTGATGATCTCAAAGTCATGCAATACGATCTGATTGACAGAGCCCTCCACTTCGCCGCGGATCTCACAGGCTTTGCTGTAAGCATTCTCATTATTTACAAGAAGGAATGCCAGAAAACTGTGCCACAGATTTCCCACAAAGCCATGACTCACTGCCAGTTCCATTAACTGGTTCAAACTCTCATACAAAAGAGACTCCACATCCTCTTTATTATAATATTCATTTTCATAATTCTCCATGATCCAGGTCATGTTGTAAAATAAGTTACCATTTTCAAAATCTTTATATAAGATCAAATTCTTTGGACTTTTCATCAGTTTATTCATTCCCTTCTGCACTCACATAATTGCCAAGTATTTTCAATCGGATGGTCTCCTCTGTCAGCCCCCGCAGCGCATTCTGTACGGCTGCATCATTGAGGTTTCCCTCAATGTCAACAAAGAAGCGGTACTCCCACGCTTTTCCCTGCACCGGTCTGGACTCGATCTTGTTCATGTTGATTCCGTTGTAGATAAAATGGGACAGCTTATGGTACAGCGAACCGCTCTCATGCGGAACTTCAAAAGAGATACTGATCTTATTGGCTCTCGATTCAAAAATCTTCTTGTTCGCCACAATGATAAACTTTGTGTAATTGTTTTTATTGTTCTGGATCGCCTCGTCGAGCACTTTCAGACCATAAATATCCGCAGTCAGGGTGCTTGCGATCGCTGCCTTGTTCTTTTTCCCATCCTCTTTGATCTTCTGGGCGGACATCGCCGTATTTTTCAGACTGTGCTTTTCCCAGTCTCTGTGGCTCTCAAGGTATTTCGAGCACTGCATCAGCGCCTGTGGGTGGGAATAAATGTCGGTGATATCGTCCATGTCTGCTTCCGACAGACCCAAAAGTGCATGGTCGATACGGATGATCTGCTCTCCCACGATATAATTATTGTATTCCACCATAAGATCATAGTTCTCGGAAACGATTCCGGCGGATGAATTCTCAATTGGGAATACAGCGTAATCGGCCTCCCCGTTTTGGATGGCTTCCATCGCATCCCGCCACGTATCCACATGATAACTGTCTGCATTCTCCCCGAAATACTCATTCAGCGCAAGCTGGGAATACGCGCCTTCTGTTCCCTGAAATACGATTTTAGCATTTTTGTAATTCAGATGATCTACTTCTTTAAAATCGGGTTTTTCCGTCTGGCCATGTTCTGTCAGAAGCTGATACTGACGCTTCCGGCTCATGGACATGATCTGCTCGAACAGTTCACGGATACCATGTTTTAAAAATGGCGTAGTTCCTTTTCTGCTCAATGTTTCCAACTTGGAAACCTCACGCTGCTTGTCAAATACTTTCTTTCCTACAGCAATTTTATATTCAGCAACTTCCTCAGAAATTGCCATTCTGCGTTCATACAGATCTACGATCTGACTGTCGATCTGATCGATCTCATCTCTTAGTTCCAATAAATCTCTCATAATAAATCCAAGCCTTTCCATTTATTATTTATAATATATTACATTCACAGTTTGCTTGCAAGAGAACACTTGCGTCATGGTATACAGAAATGCTATACTTTTTATAGATAAAGATTATAAATCAAAGAGGTGATTTACTTATGAAAAAAATCTGGAAATGGCTGCTTTTTGTGTTGGTGATCCTTCTTGCTGCCGGGTGTGTTTTCCTCTACCGGTACATAAACCGCATTCGGTATAATGACGGTTATGTCAACGGCAACACTGCGGGAAATCTGTATAACGAAGGATATTTCTGTGAAAAAGATGGTATAGTCTACTTTGCCAACCCTGCCGACAACTACTGTCTGTACTCCATGAACCCGGACGGCACAAACATCAAAAAGTTAGAGGATCAGAGTGTCAGCTACATCAACGTGGATGACCACTACATTTATTACTGTAAACTTAAGGGAAAAAGCGCTGATTCATTTTCCTTCCTCCCGGTCAATACCAACAGTTTATGCCGGCTGGATATTGACGGAAAAGGAAAGCCTGAAATTTTAGATGATGATCCGTGTATGTATGCTTCCCTGGTTGGAAATTATCTGTACTATCTGCATTATGATACCACTGATGCAACCACGCTGTACAAAGTCAAAATTGATGGCAAGGAAAAAGAGCAGGTAGAAAAACAGTCCTACTTTACCGCAAGTACCGATGGACAATATATTTATTATAACGGACTGACAGACAATCATAATATCTATGAGATGGACACTTCCAATGACCACGCAAAAGTCATCTATGAGGGGAACTGCTGGATGCCGGTGAAAGACGGAAACAATCTTTATTTTATGGACTGTGAAAACGATTACCGCATTGCCAAAGTCGATCTGACAAATGGTGAAAAAACGCTGGTCACGGACTGCCGTGTCGACTGCTACAACGTTGCCGGAGATAAGATTTTCTTCCAGAAAAATGATAAGACAGATCCGGCCATCTGCTGTATCAATACAGACGGAAGCAATTATCAGGAATTAAAAAAGGGAAACTACACTGCCATTAATGTAACTTCCACTTATGTCTATTTTAAAGATTTTACGACCAAAACCCCTTATTATACATCTGTTGCTGCCCCGGGCAATGTACAGATTTTCAATCCGTAAGCAGGCGTTGTTACAATGCAATTTTTTACAAAAAAAGAAACGTCAGGAAACTTCATTTTTTCCTGGCGTTTCTTTATCCCGCAAAACAAATATTTATGCAAAATCAAATAACGACAACTGATTGGACTCCGGCATATCGCCCAGCAGTCCAAGATCTGCCATAAGATCAATGGTAGATTTCGTCACCTTGGTTCTCTGGCGGAAATCATCTTTGGATAAGAATTTTCCGTCTTTTGCTGCCTCCGCAACCGCAATTGCAGCATTGTCACCCATACCTTCAATGGTATTTAACGCCGGCATAAGCTTTCCGTCGATGATCTGGAAACGGTCCGGCAATGCACGGTAAATATCAATTGGCGTAAAATCAAAACCTCTCGCATACATCTCCTGCACGATCCGCATATCACGGTAGACATCCTGCTCTTTTTTGGAAAGAGAGTCTTTTCTTCTTGTGTAATCCTTATAAAAATATTCCAGACGCTCTTTTCCCTGACACATGATCTCATAGTTGAAACCGGTCGCACGAATGGAAAAATATGCTGCATAATAGGCGAGTGGATAAAAAACTTTACAGTATGCAATACGCCACGCCATCATAACGTAGGCAGCCGCATGTGCTTTCGGGAACATATACTTGATCTTTAAACACGAATCAATATACCATTCCGGTACATTATGTGCCCGCATCTCTTCCTTCCATTCTTCCTTTAATCCCTTGCCTTTTCGAACAGACTCCATGATCGTAAAAGACTGCTCACTGTCAAGTCCCATACCGATCAGATAAATCATAATATCATCACGCGTACAAATTGCAGTAGAAATCGTTGCGATCCCCTGCTCGATCAAAGTCTGTGCATTTCCCAGCCACACATCCGTACCATGCGAAAGTCCTGAAATCCGGATCAGATCCGAAAATTCGGTCGGTTTCGCATCAATAACCATCTGCATCGCAAAATCTGTTCCAAACTCCGGGATTCCTAAACATCCCAGGGGAATACCGTTGATGTCTTCCGGTTCTACTCCCAATGCAGAGGTATTCATAAACAGCGACATGACTGTCTGATCATCCAGAGGGATCGTCTGTGGATCAAGTCCTGTCAAGTCCTGTAACATACGGATCATGGTCGGATCATCGTGTCCGAGAATGTCCAGTTTTAATAAGTTATGGTCGATGGAATGGTAATCAAAATGAGTCGTAACCGTTGCAGTCGTCATATCGTTTGCCGGATGCTGTACCGGAGTAAACGTATTAATCTCCTCGCCCACCGGAAGAACAACGATACCTCCCGGATGCTGTCCGGTCGTTCTCCGGACGCCGACACATCCCTGTACAATACGGTCAATCTCACAGTTTCTCTTGTGAATTCCACGCTCTTCATAATAATTTTTGATATATCCAAATGCAGTCTTATCCGCAAGTGTACCAATCGTTCCGGCACGGAATGTCTGTCCGTAACCGAAAATAACCTCACAGTAAGCATGGGCTTTACTCTGATACTCACCGGAAAAGTTTAAGTCGATATCCGGCTCTTTATTTCCCTTGAATCCAAGGAAGGTCTCAAATGGAATATCAAATCCATCTTTTACCAGCTTTTTGCCACACACCGGACAAATCTTATCCGGCATATCACAACCACTTCTTCCGGAAAATGCCTTGACTTCCGGTGAATCAAAATCGCTGTATTTGCAATATTCGCAACGGTAATGCGCCTGCAATGGATTTACCTCCGTGATACCGGACATGGTCGCTGCAAAAGAGGAACCTACCGAACCACGGGAACCTACAAGGTAACCATCCTCGTTCGACTTCCATACAAGCTTCTGTGCGATAATATACATTACCGCATATCCATTGGAAATAATCGAATTTAATTCTCGGTCAAGCCGCTCCTTTACGATCGGAGGCAGTTCTTCACCATACATGCTGTGCGCCTTGTTATAGCAGATATCACGGAGCATCTGATCCGAATTCTCGATAAACGGCGGACACTTATCCGGTCTTACCGGTGCAATCTTCTCACACATATCCGCAATCTTGTTCGGATTTGTAATGACAACTTCTTCTGCTTTGGCACTTCCAAGATATTCGAATTCCTTTAACATTTCCTCCGTTGTGCGGAGATATAACGGAGCCTGCTCGTCAGCATCCTTAAATCCCTTTCCGGCCATAATAATACGGCGGTAGATTTCATCTTCCGGGTCAAGGAAATGCACATCGCAGGTAGCCACCACAAGCTTGTTAAATTCCTCCCCCAGTCTGCAGATCCTGCGGTTGATATCCTGCAGCTCTTCCATCGTATTCACCGGCTCCTTGTCACTGCGCAACATGAACTCATTGTTTCCAAGCGGCTGTATCTCCAGATAATCATAGAACTTTACAAGTCTTATGATCTCTTCCTGCGGTCTTCCGCCCACAATCGCACGGTATAATTCTCCAGCTTCACAGGCAGAGCCTAAAAGAAGTCCCTCTCTGTATTTGACAAATTCACTTTTTGGCACACGTGGCCTCTTATTATAATACGTGAGGTGTGAAAGTGAAACCAGACGATACAGATTGATACGTCCGATGTCATTTGTCGCCAGAATAATTGCATGGTAGGTCGGCATTTTCATGACCATTTCCGGGGAGGTGGAAACCATATGGTTCACATCATCGAGATTTTCCATACCGCGTTCTTTTAACATCTCAATAAATTTCACAAAAATTTCTGCTGTACAGGCAGCATCGTCAACTGCACGATGATGGTTTTCCAGTGAGACATTCAATGCCTTTGCAACGGTATCGAGTTTAAAACGATTCAGGTTCGGCAGCAGAATTCTGGCAAGAGCCACTGTATCTATGATCGTAAACTCTCTCTCTATCCCCTGATTCTTGCAGTTTTTCTTAATAAAACTCATATCAAATTCCGCATTGTGGGCAACCATGATCGCACCCTCGCAGAACTTCATAAATTCCGGCAGAATCTCCTCAATCTTCGGTGCGTCAATGACCATATCATCCTTAATTGAGGTCAATTCCTCGATTCGGAATGGAATTGGCACTTCCGGGTTTACAAACGTCGAAAAACGGTCTGTAATGACACCACCGACTACTTTCACTGCACCGATCTCAATAATCTTATTCTTATCCGGGCTGAAACCGGTCGTCTCCAAGTCGAACACCACATAGGTCTCATCGAGGCTTTGTCCCTTCGAATCTGTGATAATATCCTTTAAGTCATCCACCAGATACGCTTCCACACCGTAGATAACCTTAAAATCGTCATCCGGACTCAGTGCATGGTTTGCATCCGGGAATGCCTGTACATCGCCGTGGTCGGTGATCGCAATCGCCTTATGTCCCCATTTCATGGCACGCTTTACGATGTCTTTACACTCGGACACACCATCCATATCACTCATCTTTGTATGACAGTGCAATTCCACACGCTTCTCCGGACTGGTGTCCATACGGGTGGTCGTAAAGTCTGCAATCTTCTTAATTCCAACGATCGAACCGATTGTTAATTCACTGTCAAACTTATCGATTGTCGTGACACCTTTGATTTTTAAGAATGCCCCTTTTTTCAGATTGCCAAGAAGCTCATCCCTGTCTTCATTTCTTGTAAATATTTTCAGGACAATGGAATCCGTAAAATCTGTGACCGACATGATAATGATTGTCTTTTCGTTACGGATTTCCCTCGTCTCAACCGTCATGACCTGACAGCGGATGGTAACTTCACCCATCTCACCCACGATTTTCTCCAATGGAATGGTTTCTCCATCCTCAATGTCACGACCGTAAATCACATCCGGATTATCGGATTTTTTACCTCCGCCAAAGCCACCGCCATCATAACGTTTTTTAAACTCTTTCCGTGGTCCGTCGTATGTTTTTTTTGCAGTATTTCCTGCACCATTTGCAGATTTTGCATCGTTTTTTGCAGGTTTTACGGCGTTTCCACCACCTGTAGAACCACTGTCTCCAGATGTTGTAGTCTGACCGGAAGCTGCACTTTTTTCATTGGCATCTGAAGCAACTGCAACTGTCTCTCCGTCCTCATCCTTCAAATTGATATTTTTTAATATATTTTTGATTTCAAACTGAATCTGAAGATCACTGTTTTTCTTGTACCTGCTCTCTCTTGGTTCCTCAAAGTCAAGGTCAACAATCAGGTTCATGCCACAGCGCTCACACACGATTTTCTCTAAAAATTCCACAATTTCATGGGAGCGTGTCTGTGCAATGATCGTATTTTCCAGCACAAGATGCAGATGACTGTCATCCGTAAATTCCATTTTGGAGGCACGGAGCAGATTGTATTCCATCAGACTGTAGGCTTTTAACTCTTCTAAAATACTGTCCTTATACATATCCATCAGCGTGCGGGCGGTATACTGCTCGGAGAGCTGATACTTTTCGATAATACGGACATTCATCCGTTTTCCCTTAAATATCTGCTCCTCAATGGATTTTTCTAACTGCGTAATGTTATTTTTATGTATGAGATGACTGCCCAAAAGATAGACACGGATATGATCTCTCTCATGATTCATCCCTACCTTGGTAACTTCCATCTCAGATAAAATTTTCTTCATATCCCCGGACACATCCAGTGTCGGAAAGACATCAAAAAATAGTTTTGCCATAATTATTCATTCCAATGTAACAGTTCATAGCGGAGTGCCTCTAAAAGTTCTGACTCCGGCACTTTTTTGAATACCTCGCCATGTTTGATAATAAGTCCTTCTCCGATTCCTCCGGCGATTCCGATATCTGCCTCTTTTGCTTCTCCCGGACCATTAACAACGCATCCCATAACGGCAACTTTAATGTCAAGAGGAATGTCGGCAACCATATTTTCTACCTGATTGGCCAGCTGGATCAGATTGATCTGTGTTCGTCCACAGGTAGGACAGGATACTACTTCCACACCGCCTTTGCGGAGTCCAAGTGTTTTTAAAATTAATTTGGCAGATTTGATCTCCTCTAATGGATCTCCTGTCAGGGAAACCCGGATCGTGTCACCGATTCCCTGATGTAAGATCAATCCAAGTCCGATGGCTGACTTGATATTACCGCTGATGATCGTACCGGCTTCCGTGATCCCGACATGCAGCGGATGATCGGTCTGGCTTGTGATCAGTTCATGTGCTTTCACACACATCATAACATCCGAAGATTTAATACTGATGACAAGATTATCATATCCCATATCTTCAATCAGTTTCACTTTATCCAAAGCACTTTCTACCAGTCCCTCAGCCGTCACTCCATGGTATTTCTCCACCAGATTTTTTTCTAAGGAACCACTGTTTACCCCTACACGGATTGGAATGTTGCGCTCTTTTGCGACATCCACCACAGCCTTCACACGCTCTGTGCTTCCGATATTTCCCGGATTGATGCGGATCTTGTCTGCTCCATTCTCCATTGCTGCAATTGCAAGACGATAGTCAAAATGAATGTCTGCAACGACCGGAATCTGCACCTGTTTTTTTATCTCCTTTAATGCCTTCGCTGCATCCATCGTAGGCACTGCACAGCGGATGATATCACATCCGGCAGCTGTAAGCTGATTGATCTGTGCGGCAGTTGCCTCCACATTCTCGGTTTTTGTATTGGTCATAGACTGGATCAAAATCGGGTTGCCGCCGCCAATGATGCGGTTGCCGATCTTCACTGTTTTTGTCATAGTTCTTCTCCCTTTCGTATAAATTCTTACTGGATAATTGCGAAACTTTTTCTAATCTATATAAACAACTTACGAATGTCGTTAAACATGATCAGTATCATGAGTGCAAACAATATCATGATACCGGCAAAATGTACCATGCCCTCTTTTTCCGGGTCAACTTTTTTGCCACGGATCGCCTCTACCAGCAAAAATACAAGTCTTCCACCGTCGAGTGCCGGGAGTGGCAGAAGGTTCATGACACCAAGGTTCGCAGAAAGCAGGATACTGATATACAGCATTTGCAGGAATGCATAGAAGTAGCCGTAGGAAACACTCTGCTCATAGCTGTCTCCGATTGCACTGACAATTCCTACCGGACCACTCATATCATTGACGGTAACGCCTCCGGTAAAGAGCATCTTTAAGCTTCCAAGTGTCGTATAGATCCAGTACTCCACCTCGTAAGCACTGTATTTTGCCAGCGTGAATACATTGTTTGTTGTCTTCTCTCTGGCTGCCATTCCAATAAATCCATATAAATATCTTCCGGTGGTCTCATCATATTTTGGAGTGAGTTCCGTTGTGTAACGTTCTCCATCCCGCTCATAAGTTACTTTCACCGGTTCTCCGGCATGGTACATGGAATATGCACTCACCTCACGGTAAAAATGAATATGTTTATTTCCCATTTTTACAATCGTATCACCTGCCTGAAGTCCCGCTTCCTCTGCGGCATAACCCTCACTCACATCTGAGAGTACCGGAAGATCATATCCGGTGCAGCAGACAAGAATAAAAGAGAAGATAAAGGCCATGATAAAATTAAAAATTGGTCCCGCAGCTACAACGCTGATCCTTGCCCAGACAGATTTGTTGTTAAACGCTTTGTTATCCTGGCTTTCCGAATCCTCTCCCTCCATCATGCAGGCTCCTCCAAATGGAAGCAGTTTGATGGAGTATTTTGTCTCACCTTTCTGGATTCCGAAAAGTGTAGGTCCTAATCCAAGTGAAAATTCATTGACACGGATTCCATTTGCCTTTGCAAGCAAAAAATGTCCCAGTTCATGAAACAGGATAATAATGCTGAATATCAGTAATGCGATAATAATTTTCATGTAAAAAACCTTTCCTGATGTCTTGTTGCATTTTTAAATGCGTTTTATTTTGCACTCATCTTTTTTTCAATAAACTCATAAGCAGCTGCTTCTGTCCCCAAAATTTCATCCACATCCGGATGATCGATAAACTCTGCATTTTCCATACATGCCTCGATCAACTCTGTGATCTCCGGATAAGAAATCTTCCGGTCTAAAAACAGACTGACCGCTTTCTCATTGGCAGCATTGTACACAGTCGGAATATTTCCGCCCTTTTCCATTGCCTGATATGCAAGTGCAAGCCCGCGGAATGTATCGGTATCCGGCTTCTCGAAGGTAAGATCTGCAATTTCAAACAGATCCAGTCTCCTGCCCGAAAGATTCCGGCGCTCCGGATAATAAAGTGCATACTGGATTGGAAGTCTCATATCCGGCGTGCCAAGCTGTGCGATCACTGCTCCATCCTGATACTCTACAGCAGAATGAATGACACTCTGCGGATGTACTACAACCTGAATCTGATCTAAAGCCACATCAAAGAGCCATTTTGCTTCCATCACTTCCAGTCCTTTATTTACCAATGTGGAAGAATCAATCGTGATTTTTCTTCCCATGCTCCAGTTTGGATGTTTCAGGGCATCTTCCACCTGAATATTCTTAAGTTCATCTGCTTTTCTTCCACGGAACGGTCCACCGGAAGCTGTCAGTAAAATCCTGCTGATCTTATTATCTCCGGCACCCTGCAGCGACTGGAAAATCGCACTGTGTTCGCTGTCCACCGGAAGAATTGGCACCTTGTATTCCTTTGCAAGCGGAATAATAATATGTCCGGCAGTGACAAGTGTTTCCTTGTTTGCCAAAGCAATTTTCTTTCCTGCTTTAATTGCAGCAATCGTTGGTCTGATTCCAAGCATACCAACAATTGCAGTCACTAAAATCTCACTCTCCGGAATCACCGATACTTCAAGAAGTCCTTCCATGCCAGACACGATTTTTATGCCGAGGTCTTTTGTATTTGTACGAAGTTCTGATGCCTTTTTTTCATCCCATACACTGACAAGAGATGGTCTGAACTCCCTCATCTGTGCTTCTAACAAACTGATATTACTTCCGGCAGCCATTGCCACTACCTGAATATCCCCCTGCTCTCTTACAATATCGAGTGTCTGTGTACCGATAGAACCGGTAGAACCTAAAATTGCAATTTTTTTCATGTTTTATAATTTCCTTATCTTATAATTTAATAAAGTTCACTGCAAGGAAATAAATGATCGGTGCAGTAAAGATCACACTGTCAAAACGGTCTAAAATACCACCGTGCCCCGGAATCAGTTTTCCATAATCTTTGATCTCATAATTACGCTTGATGGCGGATGCAGTCAGATCCCCCACCATAGAGATTAAAGCTCCAACCGCACTGATTCCTGCCATGATCCAGACATGTGTCTGATCAATCTGCATGGCACTTTTAAAGATCATGCCATAAATAATCGTAAGAAGCGCTGCACCTGCGACGCCGCCGACAGCACCCTCCACTGATTTCTTCGGACTTAATTTTGGCGACATTTTATGTTTCCCAATCAACATTCCTACACAGTATGCACAGGTGTCGCATCCCCAGGAGCACAAAAAAACAAGCCATACAATGTAGGCACCTGCCTCAATCATACGTGTCTGATACACATACGACAGCATCACAGCAACATAGAACACGCCAAAAAATGCTGCAAGTACCTGTTCCGTCTTATACTTCGGATATGTAAATACATATGCGAACATCATAAGAATCAAAACACCTAATACAAACACCATTGTATCCGGCAAAAATGCAAATTTCAGATTGCAATAATACACGGTCGCAGCCAGATAACCAATGATTCCAACCGCCTCTTTTTCAATGTGAAAAATGCGGTATAATTCAAACATTCCAATATAGGAAATAACCAGTGTTGAGATCAGCAGGACATCTCCGCCTGTAATGATCAGCGCAAGCGCTGCGATCACTAACACGATTCCACTTAATAATCTTGTCTTAAACATTATATTTCTCCATCCTCCTCTGAGAGTGCGCCAAACCTGCGGTCACGTTTATTATATGCTTCAACTGCCTTTTCTAATTCTTCTTTATGGAAGTCCGGCCATGGAACTTCCGTAAAATAAAATTCACTGTAAGCCAGCTGCCATAAGAGATAATTCGATAAGCGCTGTTCCCCGCTGGTGCGGATCAACAGATCCGGATCCGGAATATCTTTCGTATCCAGATAAGCTTCAAAATGTGTCTCATCAATCTCGTTTTCCTGCAATTTGCCGTCACGGAGATCTGCATACATTTTCCGCATGCCCCGGAGCATCTCATCCCGGCTTCCATAATTGATCGCAATCTGCAGATTCAAACCATCATTGTGTGCAGATGCAGACTCCAATTCTTTGATCTGATTTTGAAACTTCTCACTGAGCTTTGTGGTATCTCCGATCACCCGGACACGCATATTATTCTTATCCGCAGTTTTAATACAGTTTTTCAGATAAGATTCCAGTAATTTCATCAATGCATTTACTTCGTTATCCGGCCGGTTCCAGTTCTCGGTAGAAAAAGCATATAAGGTAAGGTATTTTATTCCCATATCATGGGCTGCCTGGCAGACCGTCTCCACATTCTTAGCCCCGACCGTATGTCCGTAATTTCTTGGCATTCCTTTGCTTTTTGCCCATCTTCCATTTCCATCTAATATAATTGCTACATGTTGTGGGATCTTCATGCTCTCTGTTTATCCTTTCTGTTCCAGTCAAACGGCACAAAACTTTGTAATCCTTCTGTTCCGCTGTCATTGCAAAATATTGTTCTTTTATTAGTTACGAAAATGAGGACACGATTTTCTCATGCCCCCACTCTTTCTTTTATTCTGTCAATTTATTTATACAGTTAAAATTTCTTTTGTTTTAACTTCTACTGCTTCATCGACAGCTGCAATATATTTATCTGTCATCTTCTGAGCATTTTCTTCCAATGCTTTGATTTCATCTTCTGAAACATCCTCTTTTGCAAGTTTCTTGAAGGAATCATTTGCATCACGACGAATATTACGAATGGCTACTTTTGCACTCTCACCTTTCTTCTTTACGTCTTTTGCAAGATCTTTACGTCTTTCCTCTGTCAGTTCCGGGAATAAAAGACGGATTGTCTTTCCATCATTGGTAGGATTGATTCCAAGATCAGATGTCATGATCACTTTCTCAATCTCTTTTACCATAGAAGCTTCCCATGGCTGAATCTGAATCATTCTAGGTTCCGGAACATTTACGTTTGCCACCTGCTGGATAGGTGTTGGTGTTCCGTAATAATCAACTCTCAATTTATCAAGAACATGTGGATTGGCACGTCCGGCACGGATACTTCCAAATTCCTCTGATAAATTGTTCATTGTTTTCTGCATTTTCTCATCGAACTGAACTAATCTCTCGTCCATATTAATCCTCCTTGTTTTTGCGAAGCAAAAATCCGAACTCCGAGTGAGGAGAGGATTTAGCCTCCTAAACTGTTACCTTTGTGCCATTAAATTCTCCACTCATGGCCTTTACAATACTATTTTCTTCATTTAATCCGAACACATACATCGGCATCTTGTTTTCCATGCACATAATGGATGCTGTAAGATCTACTACAGCGAGCTTCTGGTCAATTACCTCCTGAATAGATACCTCATCATACTTCTTAGCAGCCGGATTCAGCTTCGGATCGCTGTCATAGACACCATCAATTGCCTTTGCAAGATAAATACCTTCTGCTTCCATCTCAATTGCGCGTAATACGATTCCCGTATCGGTAGAAAAATAAGGATGACCTGTTCCACCTGCAAAGAAAACAATCTTTCCCTCATTGAAACATTTATCTGCCTCATCTTTAGAGAAAAGCTTTGTCATGCTTCCACATAAAAATGGTGTAAAAATCTCTGTATCCATTCCAACAGAACGGAAAATCTCAGATACATAGATACAGTTCATAATGGTTGCTAACATACCGATCTGATCCGCCTTAGGTCTGTCGATCGTCTCGGAAGTTCTTCCTCTCCAGAAATTACCACCACCGATCACAATACCAATCTGGATTCCTTTATCTGCAATCTGCTTTACCTGTTTTGCAACTTCTGTAACGGTTGGTTCATCAAAACCAGTGTGTTTTTCACCGGCTAATGCTTCTCCACTTAATTTCAAAAAAACTCGTTTCATTTATGCATCCATTTCCTTTCTGGATTATTCATTATTCTTGGAAGCAAAAAGGCTCTCAACATCAACATCTGAGTAGCACTGGGAGCAGAAACCTTCGATGACTGCACCATTGTTGATCTGTACGGAACGGGATTTGATGTTACCCATAACAACAGCGGATGTATCGACAACAACAGGTCCCTGAACATCAATATCTCCTTTGATTGCTCCTGCAATAACTGCAGATGAAGATGTTACATTACCAATGATCACAGAGCCAAGTCCGATCTTAACAGTACCTGTGCTTACGACTTCTCCCTCAATCTTAGCTGCATCAGCAAAAAATTCAGAAGAATTGCTGTTACCTGTTACTGTACCTGTTACAACAAGTTTTCCATTACATCCAATGTCTCCCTGAACGTTTCCTCTGATATCTAAAGATCCGTTTGATACGATATCTCCTTTGATGATCGTTCCCTCTGTAATTACAGATACCTCATCTGATACTGGTTTTGTTTCATTGACAACTGGTGTTATATTGTCTGCCATTTTTCTTTCCTCCTGAGTGTTTTTCACATGATTTTCCGGGATCACCGGCTGTTCGATTTTTGTTTCACCTGCTGGCTGTGGCTGCGGTGCGGACGGAACTGGCTGATTCTGCACTGAAGTCTGCTGTTTTGCAGTCTGTGAAGTCACCTGTTCTAAAAGACCGTCTAATTTGGAAAGTTCAGATTCAACATCCACTTCATTTTCCAAAGTGTTCACAACTAAATCTTCATTTGCTGCGCCATCTTCTAAATTGTCCTCACCCGGCATCAATTCATTCACTGCCTGTGAAAAATCATCTTTAAAATCTTTAAAAAATCCCATAATCTTCCTCCATTTATATTTAGTTAGTCAATACTGTCTGCCTTCACATATTGAATAACTGATGTATCTTCATCAATCGGCAGAATCTCAGCGCCCATTTCATTCAATGCCTCGATCAATGGTGCTAAAGCCTCTACCGTTGCTGACTTATCTGATGCGTCATGTAACAAAACAACTGACGTTTTATATTTTACTACATCATCCATCACATTCGCAACTATTTCCTCGGATGAATATGCATTCGATGCTGCATCCCCCGCAGAAACGTTCCAGTCATAATAAATAACTCCCTGTTCATTCAGGTAATGGATAAAATCACTCATTGGTACGTTACTGATCTGATTACTGCTTCCACCCGGGAAACGATAGTAAATACTGTTCACTCCTGTGACCTGATGCAATTCATCACGTAAGCGTTCAAAATCTTCTTCAAATGCCTCATCCGACTGATAAATCTGACTGTATTTGTTGGAATAAGAATGCATTCCAAGTGTATGTCCCTCATCCACTATTCTCTGATACAATGCCTTGGATTCTTCATCCTCTTTGCCGACCACAAAAAAAGTTGCTTTCACATCATATTGGGCCAATATATCCAAAATTTCTCCCGTATTATCGGAAGGTCCGTCTTCAAAGGTCAGATAAACCTTATGTATATCCCCATCACTGGCCAGATTCTCTTCTTCTGAAATACCGGTAGCCGGCGGTGTCACAGACTCATAGGTTTTTGGTGTCTCTGTTGCTTCAGTGACATCGGTATAAACAGACTCCCCGGCACTTTCCGGTTTCTGCGCATTTTCCTGCTGAACCTGTTCCTTCGAACTGACTGTCACAATATTATCCAGTTTATGCTGAATCTTTATTACCTGCACAAATAAAACAATGATCAGTATCATCGACAGGATGATCCATCCGGCAATCGTCATTATAATACCATTCCGAATCCGTCCGATTCTTTTTCTTCGTTTTCTTTGATTATTTATTGCCTCTGTATCTTTATCCTGCATGGAATAACCCCCAAGCTTATCATTTGTCTCCTATCTATTGTAACACATTTTTTGATTTTTCAAAGCAGAAAACAGCATATAATCGTATGATTTTTTCAAATTATTGCAATTATTGTCAGAATTTTCCTATTTTAAAAGGGGCAAGCCGTCAAAACAGCTCTGCCCCTCCGCATCCAATTACAAATCTGTTACTCTAATGTAAATTTAGTAACAATATCTCTCAGTTCATCTACACACTGATAACATTCTTTTACTTTATCTGTTGCGGATGATGTCTTCTCTACCATGCCGGAAGTTTTTTCTGCAATATCCGTAACGCCCACAGAGGATTCACCCACCGTATCGTTGATGCCGCTCAAAGCACTTGCGATCTGCTCGATCGCACCTGCAAGCTGCGCCATGGATGTCTTGATTCCCTCCATGCTGTTCTTAAATACATTCGCATCATCCTTATATTGTTCACTTACCTGTTCAAATTCTTTGTAATCAGCAGATACGCTCTTCTCAAGGAACTCTGTTGTCTCTTCCAGACATTCCGACATATTGCCGACTGCCTCGTTTACTTCTTTTACAATCGCACTGATATTGGCAATTGCCTGGGAAGTCTGGTCTGCAAGGCTTCCAATTTCAGTTGCAACTACAGCAAATCCTTTTCCTGCTTCTCCTGCTCTTGCCGCCTCGATGGATGCGTTCAAAGCCAGAAGACCTGTCTGAGAAGAAATCTCCATGATAGTTCCTGTCAGTTCATTGATCTTCTCAACTGCTTTGGAGCCTTCAATTGCTTTTTCAGCTTTCTCCTTGACAGAATTATAAATCTCCATTGTCTTATTGCTTGCGGTGACAGTCTTGGTACGAAGCTGCAAAGCACGATCCATAACAGTTTCTGAATTCTTTGCACCTTCCTCTGCCATGGCATTGATAGTTTCAGCTTCTCCCTTGATCTGGGACACATTCTCATTGATTGTGACAGTTGTCGCTGCTGTCTCCTGCATACCGGCAGCAAGCTGCTGGCTGGTTGCCGAGTTATCGGAACACATCTGGTTCACCGTATCCGTAACCTCATTTAACTCAGACACATTCTCATTGATCTTCTGTCCTGCATCCTGGATACTGGCAACCATATCACGCAGATTTTTGCGCATAATATGCATTTCAGCTGCCATAATCCCAATCTCATCTTTTCTGCTGTATAATCTTCTGCTGTTAGCATTATGGGTAAAGTCAAAATTAGCTGTTCTCGTAATAATATAAGTCAGCTGGTGAATTGGTTTTGTGATCATGTTTGTCAAAACCAATGCAGCCAGACAGCAGATGATCAGACAGACACCCATAGTAATCTGCATTAACCTTACCATATTGGTGATTGGTTCCATGATCTCACCTTTATCTGCAGACATCACAACAATCTTGTGGTCAGATGTCAGTGCATATGCAGCATATTTGACTGTTCCGTTAAAATTATAGGTTACAACCGCATCCTGTGGGATATTGCCTGATTGAAGCTGGCTCACAACGCCCTTTACAACCTCATTTTCCACAGATTTTCCAATTTTATCTACAGTCGGATGATAAAGCATCGTGCCGTCAGAATCTACAAGATATCCATAGGCAGACGGTACACCCTCCATGCGCATGTCCTGCATGACAGCTGCACACTGGGATGAAAAATCTGTCTCTGTCGGAATCTTGTCTAATGTTTTTGCCGCTGACTCCGTAAGGCTCAAAATAAAATTCTCGTTGACATTGTTGACTGTCGCCGAAGACCTTACATTTGCGATAGAAATACACGCCATAAGCGATAAAGTCACCATCACAACCACCATTAACATGATCTTTGCTGTGATGGAGTGGATAAATGATACTTTTTCTTTTGCTTCCATGACTATAACACTCCTTCTTATTTTCTGGTAGTGTAACATCAGCACTACGTTTGTAATAGTTATGTTAACTTTTCTATTAATACCATGATAAGATACTTTCCAATATTTAGCAAGGTTTTTTCAACAATATTTTACAGCCCTTGAATGAAATTTTAAATTCCACATCTATGCTGAATTTAGTCTTTCTCTCTTC